>Ga0075163_10008012_pt1 | contig 13955 bp, 13 predicted proteins | sample JI1023141ADNA_FD_71478 | JGI IMG/M metagenome (GOLD analysis project Ga0075163, IMG submission 71478) | Wastewater effluent complex algal communities from Wisconsin, to seasonally profile nutrient transformation and Carbon sequestration -... | ecosystem: Engineered > WWTP > Effluent > Algae...
AGACGAAGGGTGGTTGATGACAGTCGAAACCCGGACGGCGCTCGATCGGTCGGCCGGCCCATCGGAGCGTCGTGTGCACACCGGCGCCGTGGTGTCGGTGCTGGCCTTCGCCGGCATGTGTGCCGCGTTCACCCAGACCATCCTCATCCCCATCCAGGGTGAACTGCCGCAGCTGCTGAACACGTCCGCCTCGAACACGGCGTGGGTCATCACCATCACGTTGCTGGTGGCCGCGATCTGCACCCCGATCTCCGGCAAGTTGGGCGACATGTACGGCAAACGCCGTGTCGCGCTGATCCTGCTCGCGGTGTTGATGCTCGGTTCCGCGGTGGCCGCGTTGTCGCCGACGGTGCTGCCGCTGATCATCGGACGCGGCCTGCAGGGGGTGGGGATGGGGGTCATCCCATTGGGCATCGCCATCCTTCGCGACACTCTTCCGGCGGACCGCCTGGGCTCGGCCATCGCCTTGGTCAGCGCGACGCTGGGCGTCGGCGGCGCGCTCGGACTGCCGGTCAGTGCCCTCGTCAGTGAGCATTTCGACTGGCACGTGCTGTTCTGGGTGGCGGCGGGCCTGGGCGCCACCGCGTTCGCCTTGATGGCCAGCTTCGTGCCGGAGAGCGCGCTGCGCGTCGGCGGCCGCGTGGACAAGGCCGGCATCGCCGGCCTGGCCGTCGGCTTGTCGGGTGTCCTGCTGGCGATCTCGCGGGGCAACGACTGGGGGTGGACGTCGACCCGCACGCTGGGTTTCCTGGTCGGCGGCACCGTGGTGCTGTTGGCATGGGGCTGGCTGGAATTGCGCCGCCGTGAGCCGCTGGTCGATCTGCGGGTCAGCGCCCGTGGTCCGGTGCTCTTGACCAACCTGGCCTCGATCGCGATGGGGTTCGCGCTGTTCTCATCGCAGATCGCCTTTCCGCAGCTGCTCGAACTTCCCAGCGCGGCAGGCGGACTGGGCATGCCGCTGCTGCAAGCCAGCCTGTTCCTGATGCCCGCGGGTTTGGCGATGCTGGTGATGTCGCCGGTGGCCGGTCGGCTGGAACGACGATGGGGACCCAAACCGCTGTTGATCGCCGGTGCCGCGATCATGGGAAGCGGCTATGTCGTGGCGTTGCTGTCCGAATTGCGCGCCGGGCACATCCTGGTCATCAACATCCTGATCGGGATCGGCATCGGACTCGGTTACGCCGCGATGCCCACGCTGATCATGCGGGCCGTTCCGGCCTCGGAGACCGGGGCCGCCAACGGTCTCAACACGCTGATGCGATCGCTGGGAACGGCCACCGCGGCGGCGGTCATCGCCGCGGTGCTGACCCGATCCACGGTGCAGGTGGGTGGAATGCCCGTTCCGAGCACCGACGGATTCCACGCGGCGTTCCTGTTCGGTCTCGGTGCCGCGGCGCTGTGCACCGTCATCGCCGTCTTCATCCCCCGTTCGCCTTTGAGATGACCTCCCCGCCGGGTGGGTGTGCGGCGATCCAGGCCCGGATCGCCTCCACCGCTGGTTTGGCGACCCAATTCCGGTCGAACACTCCCCACGGTGTCTCGTTCGGCCGATCGACCAGTGAGTAGATGAACATCGGGCCGACCCCATCCAGGGTGGACCAGGTGGTGGCGAAATCGGTGATCCAGGCGGCCTGGGTCGCCCCGCTGACCGATGAGGTCGGTATGCCGTATTCCGTTGTCCAGATCTTCTTCTCGCCGTCACCCGCGCCGGCCATCAGCTGGCGCAGCGACAGCAGCTGCCGGTAAGGGGTGTTGGCGTACGGCGCGCCCGCCGAGAAACTGCTGGACGAGTTGTAGGGGTGGAACGACAACGCGTCGAAATATCCCTGGGCACCGGACGCGTACATCTGGGTCAGATAGGTGACCGGATTGATCGTCCAGGTCCCGAACGTGAGACCGGCGCCCAACACGCCGCCGACCACCGTCGCGGTGGGTTCCACGGCCTTGATGGCGGTGTAGGCCGCTTTGAGCAATGCGGTGTACCCCGCGACGTTCGGCTGCGGAGACCAACCGATATTGGCGTTGGGCTCGTTCCATATCTCGTAGGCCGCGATCCGGGGTCGTGCGCTGCCGGATCCGTAGCGCTGGGCCAGTCGGGCCATGAAGTCGGCGTAGGTCCCCGGGTCGTCGGGTGCCGCGTTGGGCAGCCAGAATCCGTTGCGTGAGGCCCAGATCGGGGTGCTGGTGACGGCGCCGACGACGGCGATGCCCTTGTCGGCGGCGGCGTCCAGGATCCGGTCGGCGATCGTCCAGTTGGGCGCACCCCTGGACGCCTCGATGGCCCGCCAGGGCAGGAAGATCCGGATCTGCCGCACCCCCATCTCTTCGAAGGCCTGCATGGCCGTGGCCAATTCGTCGACGGTCATGAAGTACAGATTCGATTCGGCCATCCCCAAGGACGCCGACGACGTGTTGATGGATGTGGGCGGGGCGGCCACCGCCGGCACCGTCAGCGGAAAGAGAAGCTGCGCGGACAGCACACACAGCGCGGCCGCGATGGCCGCGCCGGCCCGCGCCCAGCGGGCGAGGATGCGTGACAAGGGGGCGGACATCACGGCCTTTCTGGCGGTCCGATGCTGAGCAACATGTGACGCGCTCAATGTAGGCACGGGAACGGCGTTGCCGCACGGCAAGATTCGCCAAGACACTGCCCGGAATCGGCGTTGCTACGCCGTGCTCGCCCGGGGGTGAGCCGGCAACGCCGTGCCGCAGCAGGCCGGTCGCAGCAAACACCTCCGGGGTCGCTGGCGGCGGCGTCGGTGTGCCCGTTCGGGCGGCGGCCACATTGTTTGCCCCCGTAAACGTTCCTTCCGCAAGGAATTTGCCGGAGGGTAAAAATGTGCGCAGGTGGCCGCGGGTAACGGCGCGTGCCACCCGCGCCGTTGTTGCGCGAGCCGGATGGACGGTGCGGAAAATGGCCCGGATGGCGATCCGGTGGGGCGCGGAAACGTCATCCAAATGTGATGGCCCCGAGTGCTTTCCGAGACCGCGGCGGGGCAGGACTCAGCTGCCGAGCCAGGCCTTTGCCGGCGCGCAGGTGAGTCCGACATCTTTGAGGGTGAGGATGCCGGCGGGCGCGCCGACGACATCGATGACGGCATTGACCGCAGGCATCGCGGTCATGGTGTCCCACTCGTGGTTGCCCCACGACTCGGGCGCCACGAACCGGATCCGGGTGCGCACTTCGGGTTCCCCGTGGATCACGATGTTGTAGTGGTCCTTGTCCAGGTCCCAGTCGGCATTGAGCTTCGTGGTCAGGTGCCAGACGACGGCAGTGCGCAGAATGGTCTTGCCGCCCAGGGTCGCGCTCCATCCGCCGCGCAGTGCGGCGATGGTGTCTTTCTCGATGCGCATCCAGCCGAGGTCGACGGTTTCGGCGGCGGTGGCGAACTCGATATCGAAGTCGATGCTGTCGAACTCGTCGAAACCCAGTGCGACGCCCATCCGTTCGACCGAGTCGCGGAAGCTGATCATGCCGAGCTTGGCGATCTCGATGACATCCGGGGAGGCCTCGCGCTTGGAGATACCGAGCATCTCCCACGTCTCGACCGATTCGTACACCGAGACGTCCGCCGCCTCGACGATCGTTATCGACTGCACATCGCGGCAGACCGCGGTGAGGGCTGTGGTGATCGAGTTGGCCCAGCCCGGATGGATCCCGGTGATGTAGAGCGAGCTGTTGCCGCGCGCGCATGCGGCCGCGAGCGCCTCGCGGGTCTGGCCCGCGACGCCGCCGACATTGAGGAACAGGTTGGTGCTCAGGACGTTGAGGCCGCTCTCCAATAGCTTCACGACGTGGTCGAGGTCGGCCATGAACGGGGTGTAGAGCACGGCGTCGGCGCCCAGGGCGATCAGCGCGTCGATGTCGGTGGTGGCGGCGATCCCGGTGTCCGGACGGCCGCACAACTGGCCGGCGTCGACACCGGCCTTCTGCTCGGAGTAGGCATACACGCCGGCGAGCTCAAGGCGGGGATCGTCGAGAATGCCACGCAGGCTTAGCTTTCCGACCTTTCCGGTGGTCCACTGGATGACGCGCACGGCCGAGCCCCTCTGTTCGAGCAATATTTTTCACGTTCGTGGAAAATTAACATGGCAACAGCCGCTATGTTCGTGAAATGGCGACGGGCGGTCCGAAAGAGTCAGCGGGAGCGCTGCGTCGTCGGCGCGGACGCCCGCCCCGTATCGACCGGGCCCGCATCGTGGAGGCGGCCCGGGCCATCGCGCCACAGGATCTGACCATGCAGGCGGTCGCGGACGCCCTCGGCGTGGACCGCAGCTCGCTGAACTACTACGTCGGTGACCGCGTCGGGCTGCTCGAGCTGATCGTGACCGACCTGTTCGAAGCGGAGCTGCGGGACTTCGTGCTACCCGACGACGCCGCGTGGGCCGACGTGCTGCGTGCCTACGGCAAGGCCGTGCACCGGGGCGTCGTGCACCTGCAGGCGACCGCCACGCATGTCCAGCTGCGCGGGACATACAGCCTGGCGCTGGCCGAACGGGTGCTGGGAGCGCTGACGGCGGCCGGCTTCACCGTCGCCGAGGGCGGGCACATCCTGTCGCTGGTGTCCGGGGTGGCCTACACCGCCGCGCGCGATCTCTTGGGCGGAGATCAGTCCAGGAGTCAGCACACCTCCGAGGTGACCCGGATCCTCGCTGACGCGCCGGCCGGTCAGTTCGCGCTGCTCGGAGAGGTCATCGCCGACCGCGCCGTCGCGGGCACCGCCGATGATTTCGACTTCAGTCTCGACGTGGTGATCGACGGGTTGCGACTACGGCTCGACCGCAAAGGCTGAGGTGTTGCTGGCTGGCCATGACCCGGTGACCGGCCGCTCGAAAGGTGTTTGCCCAGCACATTTCGGGGCGGTGACCTGCCGTTTCGCGATTGGCGTTGCACATTGAGTCGCACTAACTTTCCTAGGGTGAAGTCTTCCGTTGCTGGCACCGCCGCGCGGTGGCTGGCCCCCTTCCTCGCCGTCGCGGCCGTCGTCGCAGGCGTTGCGTCCCCGGTTCCGGCCCCGCGGATCCAGTTGGCCAGTGAGGCCAACCCGCTGATCGGTAAGCCCTTCTACGTCGACCCGATCTCCAAGGCGATGCGGGCCGCGCAGAGCGCGCCGAGCCCACAACTCGAGTACGTCGCCAACACACCGCAGGCCTACTGGCTGGATCAGGCGTTCCCGGCGTCCAGCGTCGGGGGCACGGTGAGCAAGCTCGTCGGCGCCGCCCAGGCCGCCGGCGCCACACCGGTGCTGTCGATCTATGCGCTGCCGCATCGCGACTGCTACAGCTACGCCGCCGGCGGCTTCGGCTCCGCCGACGGTTACCGGGCCTGGATCGACGCCATCTCGGCTGGTCTGGGCGGCGCGCCCGCGGCGATCATCCTGGAGCCCGATGCGCTGGCGATGGCCGACTGTCTGACCGCCGACCAGCGTGCCGAACGCTTCGACCTGATCCGCTACGCGGTCGACACCCTGACCCGCGACCCGGCCGCCGCGGTGTACATCGACGCCGGGCACTCGCGCTGGGTGAGTGCGGACAAGATGGCCGCGATGCTCAACGATGTCGGCATCGCCCGCGCGCAGGGGTTCGCCCTGAACACCACGAACTACTACACCACCGAAGAGCAGATGGGCTACGGCGATGCCATCTCCGCCATGACCGGTGGCTCGCACTACGTCATCGACACCTCACGCAACGGCCTCGGTCCCGAAAGCGACAGCGACACCGCGTGGTGCAACCCCAAGGGCCGGGCGCTGGGTGTGCCGCCGACGACGGCCACCGGAAATCCGAACGTCGATGCGTTCCTGTGGGTCAAACGCGTCGGTGAGTCCGACGGGTCGTGCGGGCGCGGCGAGCCCGGCGCGGGCACGTTCGTCAACCAGTACGCGATCGATCTGGCGCTCAACGCGGGGAAGTAGGTCCGCCGAACCGTCCGTTGGTGGCATCGCGCACGGCGCGGTCGATCAGCGCGAGGGCTTCCTGCTGGCTGACCGTCTCCTTGTCGACGATGACCCGCCGGCCGACATCCTCGTCGATGACCCGGAACGCGCCGACCACCGCCGCCGCGCAGAGCCGTGCGGTCAGATCGCCCTCCGGCAATCCCAGTCGCTGGGCGACCACCGGTACGAACAGGCGCTCCATCTCGTCGTGCACCATCAGATAGGCCGTCCGCAGCGCGGGTTCCTCGCCCGACATGGTGGCGATGCGAAGCGCGCTGACCTCGTCGGCAAGCTCCGCGTCGGTGAGTGGATGCGCGGCCATATCCGCCTCCATGTGCTCAGCCAGCGAGAGTTCTGCCGGCCAGCGCCGGGCCTGGGCGATGAAACGCTGCGCCGACAGGGACAGCACCGGCTCGACGCAGCTCTCCTTGGTCCGGAAGTACCGCCAGATCGTCCGGGTGGAAAGCCCTGCCGCGGCGGCGATATCGTCCCCGCTGGTGGCCGAGACGCCACGCTCCCAGAACAGCGCGCAGGCGTGCCGTGATACCTCGAGGCGGGCCTGCAACTGCTTCGTCTTGGTGGCGCCGCGGATATCCTGGCTGGCGATGGTGCGAACCTCCTGGCGGGTGATGCCATCACTGTGTCACTAAGTGACAGGGCGTGCAAGCGGGGCGAGGTGAAATGGCGAGCACGGCGGACCGGATACTGGTCGCGGGCCGAACCTGCTGGCAGGTGCCCACCGCGGACCGTTTCGCCGTCATCATCGACGGCGCGGACTACCTGCGGCATGTCAAGGCGGCGATGTTGCGCGCCCAGCGCCGGATCATCCTCGTCGGATGGGACTTCGACGCGGGCACCACGTTCGAACAGGGCCAGACCACGCTGCCCGGGCCCAACCAACTGGGGGCGTTTCTCTACTGGTTGCTGTGGAAGCGCGCCGGGCTGCAGATCTACGTGCTGAAATCCAACCTGCGGCTGCTGCCGCTGTTCGACGATCTGTGGTACGGAATCACGCCGGTCTCGCTCTTGAATCGCTTCAGCGGCAGGAGAATCCGCTTCGCGGTCGACGGTGCGCACCCCGCCGGGGCGGTCCATCACCAGAAGATCATCGTCATCGATGACGCGGTCGCGTTCTGTGGCGGCATCGATCTGACCATCGGGCGCTGGGACACCTCGGATCACCTCGATGACAACCCGCTACGCACCGCCTACGGTCCTCGGCACGAGGTCGCCACCGCGATGGACGGCGCCGCTGCCGGTGCGCTCGGCGAGTTGGCGAGGGATCGCTGGCGAGCGGCCACCGGGCAGAACATGCCCGCACTGGATGTCGCGCACTCGCCGTGGCCGCGCGGACTGGAACCGCAGCTGCGCGACGTCGAGGTGGGGATCGCCCGCACCATTCCCGCGCTCCCGGAAAACGACGAGGTGCGTGAGGTGGAGGCGCTGAACCTGGCGGCCATCGAAGCCGCCGAACACACCATCTATCTGGAGAATCAGTACCTTGCTTCGCGCACGCTGGTCGAGGCGCTGATCCGGCGTCTGGGTGAGCGTGGCGGCCCGGAAATCGTCATCATCCTGCCGCGCCGCTCGGAAAGCGCACTGGAGATCCAGTCGATGGACAGTGCCCGCAGCGCGCTGATCGCCGAATTGTGGTCGGCCGACACCCACGGTCACCTCGGCATCTACTGGCCGGTGACCGGGAACGGGACACCGATCTACGTCCACTCGAAGGTCATCGTGGTCGACGACCGCCTGCTCCGGATCGGATCGTCGAACCTCAACAACCGGTCCATGGGCTTCGACAGCGAATGTGACGTCGCCATCGAGGCCGATTCCGACGCCGGACGCGAGCTCATCGCGCAGATCCGGCGGGTACTGATCAGTGAGCACCTCGGTGTTCCAGTCGCGGACTTCTACGCCGCGGTGCCCGACAACGGGTCATTCCTGACGGCGGTGGAGACACTGCGCGGTGACGGCCGCACGCTCGAACCGATGACGGCCGACGTTGTGGCCGACGAAGCGGGTCCGCTGGCGGAGAATGACCTGATGGATCCCGATCATGTGCCGAGTTCGCTGACCGGCAGCGTGCGCCGGCTACTCAACGAGCTGGCCGGGTGGCAATGACGCCGCGCGGTCGTCTCCCGTCGAGGAACACGGGGTGAAGTCGGGCACCGTCTGGATCTGCACCGTCGCGGTCCTGGCCGGCATCGTGATCGGCTTCGTCGGCGGCGCCTTTCGGTGGTGCCTGCAGCTCGCCGACCGCGGGCGGGTCGAGCTGGTCGACTGGTCGCACCACCTACCGGGGCCCGGCTGGCTGGTCCCGATCGCGGTGGCCGCCGCCGGAGCGACGCTGGCGGCCCTGGTGGTCCGCTGGATGCCGCTGGCGGCAGGCAGCGGCATCCAACATGTCGAGGCCGTCTACCGCGGCGCGGCGCGTCCCGCCGGGCTCCTGCTGCTGCCGGCCAAATTCGTCGGTGGTGTGCTGGCCATCGGCTCGGGCCTGGTGCTGGGCCGGGAAGGCCCGACGGTGCACATGGGGGCGGCGATCGGAGCGCAGGCAGCGCGGTATGGCGGTTTGTCCGATCCCGACGTCCGCATGATGCAGACGGCCCTCGGTGGTGCCGGGCTGGCGGTGGCGTTCAACGCGCCGATCGGCGGGGCGCTGTTCACCATCGAAGAGGCGACCAAATCCGTACGGCTCAAAACGGTGCTGGCGACGCTGTGCGCCACCGCGACCGCGGTGGCCTGTGCCCGGCTGATCCTCGGTGATCGGCCGGACTTCCTGGTCGATCCGGTCACGCCGCCGTCGACGGTGTGGATCCCGGCGTTCGTCGTGTTCGGTCTGATCACCGGTTGCCTCGGCGCGTTCTACAGCCGACTCGTCCTGAGCATGCTCGACGCCGTTGCCGCGGTGCCCAGGATCCCAGCGGTTGCCAAGGCCTCGATCATCGGCGCCATCGTCGGATTGATGGCCTTTGTGGATCCGCATGCCGTCGGTGGGGGCGATGCCCTGACCCAGTTGATCGTCGGAGGCGGGGCGTTGGCGTTGCCGCTGGCGCTGGGGTATTTGGCGGTCCGCGTGTTCGCGGGGCCGTTGTCGTACGCGGCCACGGTTCCCGGCGGGCTGTTCGCTCCGCTACTGGCCGTCGGGGCACTGTGGGGGGTGCTGTTCGTCGGTGCACTGAATCTCCTGTGGCCCAACGACAGTCACTCTCTTGCCGTGCCGATGGCGATCGTCGGGATGGCGGCGTTCTTCGGTGCGGTCGTGCGCGCACCGCTGACCGCGGTGGTGCTGGTGATCGAGATGACGGGGATCACCGCGCTGGCCGTGCCCATGCTGGCCGCCACCGCGGCAGCGGTGCTGACCGCCGAGCTGCTGAAATCGCCGCCCATCTATGACAGCCTGCGTGAGCGGATGCAACCTGACGGAAACAGGGACACGCTACATTCTGACGAGCGCCGAAACCGCGGGGGTCAATGAAAGGGCACCAGCGACACGTGGCCGACGACGAACCCAGCCGGGAGAGGGCTCCAGCACGAACCGTCGTGTTCGCCCTGTACAACAAGGTGACTCTGCAGGACGTCGCAGCGCCCTTGGAAATCTTCGCCCGAGCCAACGACTTCGGGGCGAACTACCACGTTCTGCTGGCCTCGCCGAACGGCGAGTCGGTGGGGACGACGGCTTACGCACGGCTGGACGTGAACCTGGCGCTGGCCGATGTGCCCGCAACGATCGACACATTGCTGGTGCCCGGCGGTGTCCCGGCGGATTTCGCATTCACTCCGGGCCTGCACGACATTCCGGAAGAGCCGACACCGGATACGGTGCCGGACGCGCTGGAAATGGTGCGCCGGCTCGCGCCCCGGGCCCGTCGGGTGGCTTCGGTGTGCACCGGCGCCTTCGTGCTGGCCGCCCTCGGGCTGCTGGAGGGGCGGCGCGCGACCACTCATTGGGCGCACTGCCAGACACTGGCACGCCGTTATCCCCATGTCCGGGTGGACCCGGACTCACTGTTCGTCCAGGATGGACCGTTCATCACGGGAGCCGGCATCACCGCCGGGATAGACCTGGCGCTGGCACTGGTCGAAAGTGACTACGGTCCGGCCGTCGCACGCAGGGTGGCACGCTGGATGGTGGTCTTCCTCCAACGCCCCGGTGGCCAAGCACAATTCAGCGTGTGGGCGGAATCGGCGCTACCGGTTTCGGGCGGCTTGCGCGATATCGTCGACTCGGTGATCGGCGATCCCGGCGCGGACCACTCGATTGCATCCATGGCGGTCAAGGCGGCCGTGAGCGAGCGCCATCTCGCCCGGATGTTCCACGAACAGATCGGGATGACCCCCGCACGGTTTGTGGAGCAGGCCCGGTTGGAGGCGGCCAAGGTGCTACTGGCAACCGGTGACCAGAGCCAGGACACCGTTGCCCGACGCGCCGGGTTCGGGACCACGGACACCATGCGACGGACGTTCCGGCGCAACCTGGGTGTTTCACCCGGCGTATACCGTAACCGCTTCCGCACCACCGGGATCGACCAGTAGCGGAGAGTCGGGAATTGGCTCTGCAACCACCCGGTGGGCCTCCAGGTGATCGCGGATGCGGGCACCGTACCGCAGCCCGCTGCGCCGTGCCGCGGCGTGGAACGACTCACCAGCCAGCACCAGGCCCACGGCATTCTCCAGCCGCACCTCGTGCACATACTGCCGTAGCGTCATCCCGACCTGTGCCTTGAACAGTCGAGCCAGGTGCCGCGGACTCAAACCGATCTGGGCGGCAACGGTATCCAGCTCGTAATGGCCGGCCGGATCGACGCCTATCGTCGCCATCAACCGTTGCAGTCCGGCATGTTTGGGCCGCGGTGTCCGGGCGGCTGCCGAGATCTGCGGATGACCTTCCATTCGCCTGCTGAGGACCACCAGTTCTTTGGTGATCTCGTGGGCGACCTCGGGTCCGTGATCGTCTGCCACCAAGGCGAGAGCCAGGTCGATACCGGCCGCCGAACCTGCCGACGTCCAGATATCACCGTCGCGGCTGTACACCGACTCGCGGTCGACGATGGCGGTCGGATGACGGGTGGCGAACGCCTCCAGGTGTCGCCAATGGGTGGTGGCGCGCCGGCCGTCGAGCAGGCCGGCCGCGCCCAGGGCGAACGTCCCGGTGCCGATCGCGGCGATCCGCCGTGCGCGCGATACCTTGGCCGCGATGACCTGTTCAAGGTCTCGCGGAACACCCTCGTGGACAAGGCTTTCACCACCGAACACGATGACCGTGTCAACCGCATCAGTTAGCGCCGAGGCCGGGGTGGCGGCCAGAGCCAGACCTGATGAACAGCGCACGGTCGAGGAACTCCCGCAGCCGTAGAGGGCCACCGAATAGTCGTGGCCCAGCGCGCGGGCCGCATCGAACACCTCCAGTGGGCCGGTGACATCCAAGGTGCGGACACCGTCGGCCATCAGCATCGCGATGCGCCGCGATCGGCGTTCGGCGTAGTGACACATGTACCAAGCGTGCGAGCACCGTCGCACCGGCGTGCGCCGATGTCCGGATTTTCGCGGCTCCTGTCCGTGTCGGTCGGCCCTGCCCGACGAGGTCCGGTTTCGCGCAGAACATGTCCACCTCGGCGACCAACCGATAACGGGCCTTTACCAATCGGAAACACCATCGGCTCAACGTTGTTGCCAAGAACCACATCTCGATATCAAAACGACAAGGTGGCCGTTATGGATTCACGATCAGCTCTGACACTGAGCATCGGTGTGCTCGGCGGGGTCGCGGTGGCGCTCACCGCGACCGTGATCACCGTCCCCATCTGGGTGGTGTTCCTGGCCTGGGCTTCCTTCTTCTTCGTGGGCGGAGGGACCGCCGGTTGGGTGCGTTCGGTGGCCTCGAATCTGGCAGGTGTCGTCATCGCCGCCGCAAGCCTGTACGCCGCGCACCTTCTCGGTGGCAGCCTGACCGCCACCGCGATCGCCGTCGGCGTCGGAAGTGCGGTGATGGTGCAGGCGTCCTGGATCGGATTGCTCTCCACGACACCGGCCGTGGTGGTGGGCTTCGCCTCCACCGTGTCGACCGTGGCGGGCACCGGCCAGTTGGTCACCGCGACCACGATCTCCCATCCGGGACTCGTCGCGGCGTGCGCCTGCGTACTGGGTGCCACGTTCGGGATCGCCTCGGAGTCACTGGCCGATGTCATGACACGTACGGCTCCGGCCGGCCGTACCGGAACGGAAGGTGCACCCGCATGAAACTGCAGCACTACCTGGGCGGGTTGGAAGGCCTACCCGCGCCGCTCACCCTGGAAAAGCGGGTGTTCGTCGAGGAGTGGGAGAAACGGATCTTCGGCATCCACGTCGCGATGATGGGTCTCAGTACGCACCTGGACTCCGCGTTACCCGCATACCCGATCTCTGAGGTGCCCACCGAGTTCCGGGACGAATGGACCTGGGCCTCGCTGCGCACCGGTGCTGAGGCGATGAACCCGTTCGACTACTTCAAGTTCCGCTACTACGAGAAGTGGCTCGGCGGGATCAGCCAGTTCTTCGTCGACCAGGGATACGTGACGGAGCAGGAGATCAGCGCGTTGATCGGGGACCCTGCACCGGCACCTGTCGGCGGAGATCCGGCGATCGACGAGCAGGTGATCGATTATCTCCGCCGCGGAGACAGCCCGCGCCGCGATATCGCCCACCCGAAGTTCTCGGTCGGGGATCCGGTCCGCATCGCCGACGTTCCTGCCGGATCCCATACCCGGCTGCCCGGCTACCTCCGGGCTCGGAGCGGCACCGTCACCAGGATCTTCGAGGGCGACTACGGCTACTTCGTGCACACCGGTGACGGTATCGGCGACCCGATGCCGATCTACATCGTGGAGTTCACCCCCGAAGAACTCTGGGGCGTCCGGGCCGAACCGGGCGCCAACACCCTGTACGCCGAACTGTTCGAGGCGTATCTGCAACCCATCGAGGAGGCCAAGTGAGCGAGCAGTTTGCGTACCCGTCCGACCGTGAGCAGTCCAGCGCCGATCGGGTCGCCGCCCTGGAGCGGCTGCTGATCGAGAAGGGGGTGATCACCGGCGAGACCGTCGACAAGGTCCTGGCCTACTTCGAATCCGAGATGACCCCGCTGAACGGCCAGAAGATCGTCGTGAAGGCCTGGACCGACCCGGATTTCGCGGCACGCGTCGTTGTCGACACCCCGGCAGCGCTGTCCGAGCTGGATCTGCCCGAAGGTATGGCTGGAGCCGAAGGCGAGCATCTGCAGGCGGTGGCCAACGAACCCGGCGTGCACAACCTGGTCATCTGCACACTGTGCTCGTGCTTTCCGTGGCCGGTACTCGGACTGCCGCCGTACTGGTACAAGGATCCGGTGTTCCGGGCGCGTGCTGCCCGGGAACCGCGCACGGTGCTCACCGAGGTCGGGGTGCAGTTGGCTGATGACACCGAGATCAAGGTGTGGGACTCCAGCGGGCACTCCCGGTGGTTCGTCATTCCCGAAAGGCCAGCCGGTACCGAGCATTTCACTGAGGAGGAGCTGATGAGTCTGGTCACCACGGAGTCGATGATGGGCGTGGCACTGGCGGGACAACCGGTATGAAACTCCACCAGACGTGCACCACGGATCAGGCGGCCCCGTCATTCGACCATGATTGGCAGCGAAGGGCTTTCGGGCTCGCCCTGGCGCTCTCCGAGTTCGGGCACTACCCGTGGAGTGAATTTCAGCAGAGCCTGATCGACACGATCGGCGCTTGGGAGTCCGCGCCGCCTCCCGCCCGTGGGGAGTGGGAGTACTACGACCACTGGGTCGCAGCACTGGAACACGTTGTGGACCATCGGAAAATCCTCACCGCCCCACTGATCACCGACGACGGCGACCACGCTGTCCACGATGACCACCACTGACCCTCGCGAAAGGAACCCGATATGCACATCGAGCCAGGAATTGTGGACGGCGCAAAAATCGTCCTGAGTTACGCCACCGCCGCCGGCGCCGGCGGCTACGCGCTGACATCGGCGTGGAGACAC
>Ga0075163_10008013_pt1 | contig 13955 bp, 11 predicted proteins | sample JI1023141ADNA_FD_71478 | JGI IMG/M metagenome (GOLD analysis project Ga0075163, IMG submission 71478) | Wastewater effluent complex algal communities from Wisconsin, to seasonally profile nutrient transformation and Carbon sequestration -... | ecosystem: Engineered > WWTP > Effluent > Algae...
GAAGATGCAGAAGGACGTGAAATTGACTTTAAGAATACAGTGATTTTGCTTACTTCTAATGCTGGCACAGATACAATTATGAAGCTTTGCTCTGATCCAGATACCAGCCCTGTACCTGATAAACTTGTTGAAGCATTACGCCCTGAGCTAGTTAAAATCTTTAAGCCTGCGTTACTAGGCCGTATGATTATCATTCCTTATTTTCCTATTTCTGATCAAGTAATGAGGTTAATTATCAAGTTACAACTAGGGCGAGTTGGTAGACGATTAAAGGAAAATCATAACGCTAGTTTTAGTTATGATGAGTCAGTAATTAATGAAGTAGCTAGCCGTTGTAAGGAAGTAGAGAGCGGCGCACGTAATGTTGACCATATTTTAACAGGCACTTTGTTGCCAGAAATGGCAGGAGAATTTCTTTCTAGAATGGCAGCAAAACAAAGCGTGTCTCAAGTAACAGTTAAAGTAGGGGCTGATGGTAATTTTATTTATGAAATCATTTAGTAGGAGGGCAGACCAAGGTGTCTGCCCTCTTGTTAGGTTGTTAGGGTAAGGGATCTGTTCAGTTTTTGGGTTTTAATAATTGGTGGTGAGGTGGCAATGAATAATAAAGTTTTTCCTGGCCCTTTAGGACGTGAAACTAGCCCCCGCCTAATATCAATAGGACGACAGGCAGCAGAAATGGTAGCTCACTTTTTGCCTACTGCACAACCAACCCTATTAAAAAGTAATTATGGTTTGGTAGAGTTATCCCCAGGATCCATTTGGCAAGGAGATCATTTATTAGTATATGCTTCACCAGAAGACGTATTTTTTACTACTAGTGATATGCTATACAGTCTACCAGCACAAAAATTTATTGAACAACATTGGCCAACACCTACTACACCCGTTAATCAAGAAAAAAATGAAGTAGTTTTAGCATTAGATGAGAGGGAGGTTTTACAAAATATATTTGTACCTTGGTATGTTACATTAGGTATGAGCTTAGCAAAGATAGGATTGTTTTATAGTCGTAACCGCGACACATTAGAGCGAGCACTTTATCTTGCTCCAGCATTATTACAAATCTTAAATACCTGTCGCTATCGTTATCATAAGCTTTTTATGCCTATTCCATCATCAACTGATGCAGGTTTTGCTATAAAGGGTTTACCTCTAAAATGTAGTAGAGAAGATATAGCCTATTTTATTGCTAGACTCTTAAAAACCCCAAAGCCACCAGAAAAAACCTTAGGAGCCGTAGAACGTATTGTTTCTAATACTGTTGCTATTGTCTTAAAAACTATTGATGATTTGGAAAAACTTTTTTATATAGTTGTTTCTTATAATGCAACTAAAATTGTTCTAATGTACTTCTTTCCACCTATAGGGGGATTAATGCCTTGGGTTGATTATGATGAAGTAAAAGAAACAGCTATTAGAGAAAATTCTCAATATCTTGCGGCTAGAATGGGAGAGGAAGGTTATTTTTTATCTGAGTCAGAAGCTACAGAGATTTTAAGAGATTTAGTTAATGATCCAGGTACAATTTTAAAGCTAAGAGATCTTGAAGCTTTACTAATACGCTTTATTCCTGTTATTAGCCGTTTACATATAGCACTACATCAAAGCAGTTAACTTTGTAACGAAAGGAAATGAGCGTGGCAGAATACAAACAGCAAAACCGAAAATTCCAATTATTTACCCCTTTAGGAGAAGACATACTCTTACTGCAAGGTTTTACTGGACAGGAAGCTATTTCACGCATGTTTCATTTTGATTTGCGCCTGCACTCAGAAAACCGTGCTATTGCCTTTGATTCTATTGTTGGGAAACAAGCAACTATTAAAATTATTCTGTCCGATAACAAAACAGAACAATATATAAATGGGCTAATCAACACATTTTCTCAAGGAGGCTCATCATCAACATTTGCCTATTATCATGCTACCTTAGTACCTTGGATTTGGATGCTAACGCGGACTAGTAATTGTCGTATTTTTCAAAATATGACAGTTCCAGATATTATTCAAAAAATTTTGGACGAACATATCAAGAGGATTTCCCATAATGAATATGCTGATTTTAAGATCCGCCTGCATCGTAAGTTTGAGCCTCGTGAATATTGTGTTCAATACCGAGAAACAGACTTTAACTTTGTATCTCGTTTAATGGAAGAAGAGGGTATTTTCTATTTCTTTGAACATGAAGCAAAAAAACATACTCTAATTCTGGCTGACCATTATAATGAATTCAAAGTCTGTAAAAATCAGCCAACAATTAGATATGAATTAGCAGGCAGCGAACGCCGACCAGAAGAAGTTATTACTGAATGGAGTATTAGCCAAGAAATTCGCCCTGGTCAATATGAACTAAATGATTTTGATTTTAAACAACCTACCTTAGACCTTACAGCTAATGTTAAAGGTAAAGATGAACGAAAATTTGAGATTTATGATTACCCAGGTAAATACTATAAGAAAAATGAAGGGGAAGATCGTGTTAGCATTCGAATGGAAGAAGAAGATGCTGCTCGAATTGTTGCTATTGGCTCAAGTACTAGTAGGGCTTTTGTTTCAGGTTCTCGTTTTAAGTTAGCTGAACATTACCGTAAAGATCTTAATAATGAATATATTCTTACCTCAATACATCATATTGCAGACCAAGGTAGTAATTACCGAAGTTCAGAGTCTAATGCAATAGAAAGTTTTGACTATAGAAACCATTTTCAAGTAATTCCTTATCCTTCAGCTTATCGCCCTGCTAGAGTAACTCCTACACCAGTAATTTATGGTTCTCAAACAGCAATAGTAGTAGGGCCAAAAGGTGAAGAAATCCATGTTGATAATTATGGTCGGGTAAAAGTTCAATTTCATTGGGATAGGGAAGGCAAATATGATGAAAATAGCTCTTGTTGGGTACGTGTCTCACAAAATTGGGCAGGAAAGCGTTGGGGAGCTATGTTTTTACCTCGTATTGGACAAGAGGTAATTGTAGATTTTCTAGAAGGTGATCCTGATAGACCAATCATTACAGGACGAGTTTATAATGGTAACTCTATGCCTCCCTATGAATTACCAACAGAAAAAACAAAGAGTACAACTAAAAGCTATTCTTCAAAAGGTGGAGAAGGTTTTAATGAAGTTCGATTTGAGGATAAAAAAGGTCAAGAACAAATCTTTATTCATGCTGAACGAAATAAAGATATCCGAATAAAAAATGATTTGTTTGAAACTATTGGTAGTAACAGTCACTTAATTGTTGGAGGGGATCAAATCGAATCCATTGGTAATGATAAACACCTTACCATCAAATATGATCATAATGAGAAAGAAGGCGGTTCTTTTTCTCGTAGTGCTGGTGGGGATATTTGTCAAAAAGCTGGTCAAAATATTTATTTGCAAGCAGGTAATGAAATAAATATTAAATCAGGAACATATATTGCGCTACAAAGTAGTAGCATTAGTTTAGTTGGAGGTGGAGGTTTTATAACTATAGATAATAGTGGTATTTATATTTCTGGCTCAATGGTTTATATCAATAGTGGAGGGGCGGCGATTCCTGCAATGGATGCTCAGCCAGCAACACCAAAGAAGCCAAAAGAAGCAGACACTGGAGTACCTGGAGAAATGTCTGAACTTCCACCACCAAAACGAGCTAGACAGGTTAGTACTTATAGCCCTGGAGCTTTGGCAATGAAAAAAGCCGCTATTGATGGTGTACCATTTGTAGAACTGTAGGGGCAGATCTATGTGTCTGCCTTCTAGAATCAATGGGTGATTAATTATGCTAACAGAACAAATGCTGACAAAACTGGCACAAATATTATTTACTGATGAGCAAACACGAGTTTATGCAATTCTTGATGGCGCATCAATTCCTAACCTTTTATCTAAACTAGATGAGTATCAGCCAGAATGTGAATGCCTTTTTGCAGGTGATTTAGAACCTGATATGGCTGAAGTCGCACCTTATTTAGTAAGCTTATTTGCTGACTCACCATTTACAGAATGGCTTTTATTAGAAGGCTGGGGAAAACACTGGGGAATTTTTGCACTAAGTCAAATAAATGTTTCTGCTATGCGTAATCATTTGCGTAAATTGACCCCTGTACGTGATGAACAGGGCAGAGCGCTACATTTTCGTTTTTATGATCCTAGAGTGTTAGCCCAATTTTTGCCATCATGTTCAACTCAAGAATTAATAGGGTTTTTTGGTCAAATTACAACTTTTGTTGCAGAATCAGAAAATGAGCAAATAGCAAAGTGTTTTTCTATTAGTGATTCAAATTTAAAAGAGGATAAAATTTTATTAACATAAATTTGGCGCACAGATTTATGTTAATAAATAATATTAGGAGAAAAATATGAAAGAGGTTTGGAATCGAATAGAAAGTTGGTTAAAAGCTAATGCAGAAAATGTTCTTGATAGTTTACAGCCAGGAGCAACTGAAGAAGAGATTGCTGAGACTGAAAAATATTTAGGTGTTCAACTACCTGAAGAAATAAAAGAATCTTATAGAATTCATAATGGACAGTATGAAAATAAACTAATAGGGTTTATAGAAGGAAGAGATTTTTTATCTTTGAATCGAATAAAGTCAGAATGGAATGTATGGAAAGAATTAGTAGATGGAGGTGACTTTGAAGACAATCAAGGAGAACCTTCAGGGCCAGTTAAGCCAGATTGGTATAATATCAAATGGATACCAATTACATATAATGGATCAGGAGATCATCACTGTATAGATCTAGATCCTGCAGAAGGAGGAAATACAGGCCAAATAATAGAAATGTGGCATGATGAAGCAACTAGAACGGTTGTTAGTAAGAGTTTTAAAGATTGGTTAGAGCAATTTGCAAATGCCTTGGAAGAGGGAGAATATGAAGTTGATGAAGAATATGGATTAGAGTTGCTTTAAACTGTACTAAACAACCATTGTATATAATCCCCCAACTGTGACTTGTTTTTGGCTGGTCTATTTTGGGGGAAAGTTTGTGCTCTTTTGAAAATATTAGAACCGTTATTCTTTAAGAATTAGGAGGATTTTAATTATGCTTTCTGCACGTATAGGTGATACTGAGGCTTGTCCCATTGCAGGAGCGTCAGTAATCGTTACAGGGATGCCAACAGTACTTGTTGGGTTTATGCCTGCTGCTAGAGTTACTGATTCACTTGCTTGTAGTGGAACTATTATTAGAGGTTCAACTACTGTATTAATAGGCTATCTACAAGCAGCAAGAATAACTGATACTACTTCGCATGGAGGAGTTATCACAACTGGATTTCCAACAGTGATAATTGGTGGGTAAAACGTTATTTTGAAAAAAGTGTATAAATTATGCTAAAAATTCGTAACCAACAATTGCAAATATTTCAACCAGTAGCAGAAATAGCTTTTTTACGTAAGCTAGTGGAATATCTATATGAACACCACTCACAAGTAGCTGTACAACTACCAGAAAGTCTTACTGTTATTACTAAAATCCCAGAAGGTCAATTAAAAAGCTTGGTTACTAATGGAATAAATCGTGCTCGTGCTTATGGAATAACTAGTGAAAATACACTTGCTTCATTTGTAGTATTAATGTTTGTTACTGCACCAAATTTTGACGAGCATCCATTAATTAAACGGTTACTTAAAGATGAAAGAATTGCTGCTAATGACCGTATTGATAACCTTTGGCAACATACAACAGAACAAAACTGGCAAGCAGTAAAACAAAATTATGATGCTAAAGCTTGGCAAACTCTAGGAGCAGAGACATGAAAAGTAGTAGTTCAATTAAACGTAGTGCAAGAAATGCTGTTACTTCAGTGAAAAACTATTTTTCCTCTAATTCTCCTTCACCAATAGTACATTCCATTGCTATAAAAAAATTGTTGCCATTAAATCTATTAACTATAAATGGGAGTTGTTGGCAAACAGCAGAGTATCATGAATTTTTCCTTTCATGCTTGGAAACTACAGAACGTATTATTGATATCAAAGTTAAAATTATTGAAGAAAAATATTGTGATATAAATAGCAAAAAACTTTCCCTTGGTAGTTGGGATTTTATAAAAAATTACTCACCTGAAGTAATAAGCCTATTAAATAAATATGGTTCAAAAGATAGGTTAACTCTTTTACTATGTGATGAAATTGAAAACTGCCAAGCATTAGCAGTGTTAAAAAACTGGGCTGGAAAAGAAGATAACTTGCAAAATGAAGGGGTTATTTTATCACCAAAAGCACTAGATAATACACTTAGCCAGCTTTTAGCTAAAATCTTTAGTAATAAAATTCCATTTCCAACTAGTGACGATCCAAATAATTTGCTTTGCCCATTAAATAATGGTGGTGAGGAATGGACGGAACTTTGGCGTAAAGTTACACAAACTAGTAATTATCTAACATAGTTTTTCTTTTTAGTTTTTTAGAATAACGATTAGGAAACAAAATATGAATCTCAATAACTATGAAAAACTATCACATTTGATTGATAAATTGCGTAGTATGGCTAGTAATAAAGAGTTTTACAATCCACAATTAACACGTAGTAAAATTCATTGTTTGGTAGATGATAATCTTTCAATTCATGCTTTGCGTTGTGGGAAAAATTCTCTTGAAGATAATCCAACAATGCAAACAGTTGAATATCTTTTTTTAAGTCAAGAAAGCCAAGAAACCCAACGGTCTTTACAATGGCAACCGCTTGTCCCATCACTCTTTCATCCTGCTTTTCCTATATTAGCATTACGTGAAAATCAAATTTTTGGGGTAGTTGTTGGTTTATTAAAAAATGACCAAGACAATGAGTGTTACTCTCGTTATTATGCCCATTGTTGGTCAATTACTAATGATTTTTCTTTTTTAGATACTTACCCTCAAGCATTAAATACTGCATTAAAAATGGCTATTAGTAAGGAAGGAAGGCTTTTATTAGTTTCTACTCCATGGTTTCCATCTGTTGCTATAAATCTATCTAGGCCGTTAATTTTAGCTAGCTATCAAAATAAAGAGTTTTCTATTCTTGCTAACCCTTTGCTTGGAACTAATATAGCTGGAAGTTTCCCTTCTTCAATTGCTATTTATATTACAAATAAAAATGAAGTCCACTTGATTTATGATGGTTACTATCAATCATCACAAGATAATGGACTGCACCTTTGGCATCTTAAGCTTGATATTAGTGGTAAGGTATTAGCAGCAGAAGATCTTGGAGTATCACCAAAATTTCCTGTATTTAGTGAGATTTTAACTGCACCTGATGGCTCAATGTATTTATTAATAGTTCATTTTGATGAAATGACAAGGAAAACATTAGAACATAAATTAATAAAAATTGTTGGAGAAGATATAGAAACTAGTAAAACAGAATACTACTTTATTGACCATTGGTTACAGTTACATAGTGTTTGGTTTGATAATAACCAAAGTTATTACTATGGCCCAGATAAAATTCTTGTTTCTTGATTTTAAGGATAGTTATATTAATAACACTTTTATCATCAAGAAAATTGCTTTGTAAAACTTAACAATGCTCTTAGTTAAAATTCCTTATCAAACTGCGAATAAATTAGCACCATCCATTTTTCAACTATAAAACTTAAACTTAAAAGTTATTATAAGAGAATCAGTAGTTAAAGTATAACTACTTGATTTTCTTATAGTTATAACATTTACTATAAAAAATAAAATAACGGTAATTCATGTTTTTCAAGACTATATAAGGCATAGGTGTTGCATTAGTTAACGTTGTTCCATTCCTGTATTTGAAAGGAGGGGCTATGGCACATACACATTTTTTACCTAACTCAGTAAATCAGAAACCATCAAATGTTTTTCATTTTGTTATGTGTTTAGCTTTCTTATTGTTGCTACTATTATTTTTCTTTGCAAAAAATACTTTTGGAGCAACAATTCAACAACAACAATGCTTTACCTGCCCAGAAAATATTACTACTACAACAAACTCAAATTTATGTGGAGCAAATGTTACTTTCCCTCAACCTAGCGTCAATGGTTGCCCTACAGATACAACCTTTACTTTCTCTCATCGCTCAGGATCGTTTTTTCCAATAGGTATAACAACTGTAACCGTTAGAGCTTTTTCTACAGGGGGACAACCTGTTGGACAATGTAGCTTTACTATTACAGTAGTTGATAATGAAGTACCTAAGATCAATTGCCCCACAGATATCACTGTTAGTACTTCGCCTGGAAGGGCTACAGCAATAGTAAACTTTCCTGCTGCAAGAGTAACAGACAATTGCAGTATAGATAGGGTAGTTTATGTTCCTGCTTCTGGAACATTATTTCCTATTGGTACTACAGTTGTTTCACTTACAGCTTTTGATAGTTCAGGAAATCAAGCAACTTGCTCTTTTAGAGTTACTGTTCTTGATCAAGAGCCTCCTAGGATTATTTGTCCTAATGACTTTACAGTAAACACTTCACCTGGAGCTTGTTTTGCTATAGTAAATTACCCAGCTTTGCAAGTTGATGATAATTCTCAGATTACTACAGTAACTTACTTCCCACCTTCAGGATCTCGACTTCCATTAGGTAAAACAGTAGTTCAAGTTACTGCTATGGACAGATCTAGTAATATTGCTAGTTGTAGCTTTACAGTTACTGTAGGTAGCGGCGAACCTTTAAGAATTAACTGTCTAGCTGATATTACTAATACTGTAACTAATGGACAGTGTGGTCTAGTAGTTAACTATCCGATGCCTACAGTAAATAACCCTTGTGAAGGTGTTATAGTAAATAGTTCACCACCCTCAGGGTCATTTTTTCCAATAGGTAAAACTGTAGTTACTGTTACTGCTAGTGATAGCACAGGAGTACAAGCAACTTGTACTTTTAATGTTATAGTTAATAGTACTCAAGCGCCTCAGTTGATTTGTCCATCAGATATTATTACTCATACTGTTGGTGAAGATTGTGGAGTAAGGGTTGATTACCCACCTGTAACGGTTACTAACAATTGTTCTGAGACAAAGATTGAGTACTCACTCCCATCAGGCTCATTATTTGGAGTTGGTAAAACCACTGTTACTGTTACTGCTACTGATGCTTCTGGAAATAAAAGTAGTTGTGCTTTTACTGTAGAAGTTATAGGTGTACCTGTGTTAAGGGTAAGATTAGAAAATGATAGTTCGCCTCTTAACTTTGGCCCAACTACTGCACGTCGTAAACCAAAGAAATTACCACCTTTTAGAATGGTTGAAATAGAAAATGTTGGTTGTGGGCCTGCCCAAATGCTTTTTGCTTCTATACTACGTCTTGGAAATGATGTTGACACTCAACGCATTGTTAATTCAGATGATCGTAATCTCTTTATTGTTCAAGCTGACCGGCCAGACCTTAGCGGGCAAAGAATAAATATGGGTAGTATGGTGGTTATGGCACCAAAAGAGAAAAGAACATTTTTTATTTTATTCCAACCACTAATTCCACCTGTTAGCAATAATACTCAAGCCTTAAGTGCTAGAGAAGTATTACCAGAAGTACTTGTTTCTCAGTTTACTATCACACAAGAGGCTAATAACCCAATTGAAATTCCTTTAGTTGGTAGGGTATCAACAGAAGTAAACCTAATTGATCCTGTTGTACCTCGACGTAGCCCTACTGTGTTGTTTTCTCGTAATGGAAATGAACTTACAGCAGAATTTTCCATTTATGATGCAAACCTTGATGTTAATCGAGCCACTTTCCAATTTTTCAATAGTAATGGGCAACCTGTTGATCAACCTATTACCGTTGATCTAACACAAGCTTTGCAACAAAGCCGTTTGTTGAATGGACAAAGTTTTACAGTAGAACAGAAATTTACTGGTGCTAATGCTCATCCTGAATATAACAGAGTCCAAGTTACAGTTTTTGATAACAGTACTAGCGCCACAGCACAATCTAGTGTTTTGACCAGTACAACTTTAGCTAACCCATTAGTTAACTCTATAGAAGAAAAGATTGTACTACCAATAATGAATCTTGCAGCGCCTAAATACTAGTGGTAGTCAGCTAATAATTTAACTGATGGAAAGGAGCTAATATGATAAAAAATAAGCTAACTTTAATGATTCTGTTCTTAATCATCGCGTTGTTAGTAGCTATTATCCCATCACCAATTTATGCAAGTGGAGAAAAGGAAAATCAACCTTTGCCTAGTTACCATCAAAGTAATTATTTGCTAGGAACTATTGGTACTATAGAAGCTTTTGGCAAATTATCTATTAATGGTCAAACAGTTAATCAAAAGAGCACTTTTAATTCTGGTGATTTTTTACAAACAGGAAATGGTGCCGCCGCAACTCTCTTTATTGATAGCTCAGGTAAAGTTATTTTAGGTCAAAATACTTCTGTTTATATTGCTGTTACTAAAATGACTCAAAAGCAAGAAACACCCACATTGGTAGCTTCTTTAGTCTGTGGCTCGGTAACTGTAAACCTTAATGGCCAATCACAAGCCTATGTAGAATCTAGTGGTTTAATTTTTACAACTGAGGTTGGAGCTAAATTTCGTGCTCGCAATTATGATGGTAAATTAGAAGTGTTGGGAGATGTTATTTTTCAAAATAGCCAAAAATATATTGTAAGACCAGTTGAAGTAGGTGCAGCACTAAGTGTAAAAGCTCGTAGTAGTCGTCAAATTCAGATTCAAGTAACAGATGAAAATGACCGCCCAGTCCCTGATATACCTATTATTTTTACTCTAGGTAGTCAGTTAGGCAAATTTGGTGGTAATGCTGCTGTTACTACTAACAGTCAAGGTATAGCTTCTATTAACTTTACTGCTGGTAGCAATCCTGGAACTACTTCAATTACTGCTAGAGTAAAAGACACAGATTACTCTTGGACTGGTGAGCTTTCCGTCTTTAAAGCAGCTGGTTTTTGGTCAACACGTAATAAGGTTTTGGTTACAGCCGCAGTAGTAGCAGCAGGTGCTGTTACTGGTGTTGTAGTTAGTCAATCTGGTGGTGCTAATAATACAAAACCAGGTGTAGTAGCTCAAACACCCATTATTACACCCAGATAGTAATAAAAGCAGTGGCAGAAAATAATAACTTGCCACTGCTTTTATTTTATAAAAAGGTGGAGCTATATGTTACATCTTAATAAAATTCGCATAGTGTTAGTTTCTGTTTTGATCCTACTTTTTTTACTACTAATGAATTCTACTAGCGTGATAGCCAGCAAAGATTTTATTAATGGGCAAGATAAACGCCCTCGTGCACTTAATGTTAAGGTTGGAGCAACAAGCACTGAAGTAAAAGCAGGTAAAGAAGTAAACCTTTGGGCAATAATAATTGGTGTTTCTCGTTATAAAAATGGTGATACAAACCTTGATGGCTATCAAATTTCCAACTTAAAAAATGCTGCTGATGATGCTCAAGCTATTTATGATTTCTTACGTAGTGATGAAGGAGGAAATTTTCGCGATATAAGCGAAGGTGGTCGAATGGTTTTACTTAAAGATGAGCAGGGTACTAAGTCCAATGTAGAAAAAGCGCTTAGTATGCTTAAAGATGCTAAACCAAATGATTACTTTATTCTTTATATTGCAGTTCATGGCGCTTTAATTCCTGAGCGTGTTGATAATCGCACAATTGATATTCCTTATTTTGTTCTTTATGATACAGACCTGCGCGATATGCCAAACACAGCATTTAAGATGGAAGACTTTCGTAGTACAGTAAGTAAAGTATCTGCTCGTAAAGGACTAGTTCTTTCTGATACTTGCCATAGTGCAGGGGTTCAAATGGCAGGCCGTGATCCATCTTCTAGCTCACTTAGAGCTAATATACGTTATTTAGAGGAAATGCAACGTGTTAGTAGTGGTATAGGTTTTATTTCAGCTTCAGACCAACTAGAACAATCTTATGAGCTTGATGAACTTGGGCATGGAGCCTTTACCTATAGCTTTCTAGAAGCGCTACGTGGTAATGCTGATGAAGACCAAAATGGTGTGGTAACTTTTAATGAATTAGTAAAATATTTGCGTGAAGAAGTGCCACGTCTTACAGACCAAAAACAACATCCTCACTACAATACAACCTCAATAGAAGCCAATTACTTACCACTTTCAGTAGTTAATTATGCTGATACTAGCTCAGATACTAATAGCGATTATGGTACTTTGGTTATTCGTGCTCCTGATATTGATGGGGTTGAAGTAGCTATAGATGGGGTTATAGTAGGAAAAATTGTTAATAGTGGAGAAAAAACTATAAAAGTACAAACTGGAGAACGTTTGATTACTTTTTCCAAAGATCAGTTAAAACAAAGACTCTCAGAAACTGTTCTAGCAGGCCATTCAAAGCTTATTGAAGTAAACCTCTCATTTTCTGAAAGCGATGATGAGGCTATTGTAAAACCTACAGATAAACAACTAAATGTTTACTTACAAGAAGATAAACAACCTAATAAAGAAGCTAAAGATCTATTCTTAAAAGGAGTTGATTCATTTAATCGTCAGAAGTTTGATGAGGCTCTAAAAACACTTAATCGAGCAATTCAAACTAATAATGGCATTTATGTTGATGCTTTGGTTTTTCGTGGTCGTGTAGAGCAATCACTTAAAAACTATGAAGCTGCTGTAAAGAGTTTTACTAGTGCTTTGTCTTTACGTCCTTCAGATTTTGAAACTCGTGTGCTTTTGGCTGAAGCAAAATTTAATGCTAGCTACAATGTACAGGAAATAATTACAGAGCTTCAACAAATAATTAAAAATCATCCTAATTTTGATTATGCTCGTGTGGTTTTAGGTGACATACTTTTATGGCGGCGCGATATGATAGGGGCAGAACGTCAGCTACGTCGGGCTATTTTGATTAATCCACTTTCACCACCAGCCCATCTTATTTTAGCCGATGTGCTAACTTACCAAAATAGTATTACAAAACAAAAAGAAGCCATAAAAGAAGCTGAAACAGCATTAAATTTATTTCAAGAAGTTTCTAAAAAGCAAGTTTCTGCTTTACGAGGCATAAAGAAACTTTCTATTTCACATATTATTTTTGGTGGAGGCCGTTATGTTAACCAAGCTGTAATGGCAGAAACTTATCATATTTTAGCCAAAACCATAAATCGTCTTGTAGAAAGAGATGAAACAATTACTAACCAAGAAGAATTGTTAACACGCGCTCGTGGTTATATTCAAGAAGCAATGAAATATGCTGGAACAAGCGGTGATAAACATCGCATAGCTTTACTCTATGACCTTAGCGCACAAAATTATTTGCTTAAAGGTGATCCAATACGTGCTATTAGTGAAGGAGAACAAGCTCTTAAACTTAGTGAAAGCATAGCTGATCTTAAAGGTTTTCCTGATGCTCATTACACTCTATATTCAGCTTATAGCAGCACACAGAAGTTTAAAAAAGCTGCTGAGCACTTAGAAAAATTTATTCAAAGTTATGGCAGTCAATTAAGTCCTCAAGAGCGTAGTAATCTTGAAGCAGAGCTAAATAAATTAAAACGTGCTGCAATAGCAAATCGCCAAGACTAAATTTATAACCTAGGGTAAGTCTATAGAAATTATAGACTTATCCTAGGAAAAAGGTTTATTCTATAAAGTCTATGATTATTACAGAATAGCTATTTATTACTCCGTAAACTAAGGTTTAATGTATTTTCTTAAGTCCCTGAAAGGGACTTATATAATAGCCAAGGGTTAGCCGCTAGGCACTGGTGTCAATTTAAGTAAATGGTAGAAAACAAAGAGGTTAACTCTCTTAGCCCCGTAGGGGCGTAATATCTGTAGCGTAGGGCGCAAGCCCTATGTATTGAATAGTTTACAGTTAAAGCCACGTAGTGGCGAAAGAATAAAATGACTAGCTTGTTTTATTTCATTCTTTCGCCGCTCCGCGGCTCTAATTTCTAATTAACTGGTAACATAGGACTTACGTCCTACGCTACAGATATTACGCCCTTCCAGGGCTTAAGAAATAACTCCACTATTTTCAATTGTTTACTTAAGTTGACA
>Ga0075163_10008014_pt1 | contig 13954 bp, 8 predicted proteins | sample JI1023141ADNA_FD_71478 | JGI IMG/M metagenome (GOLD analysis project Ga0075163, IMG submission 71478) | Wastewater effluent complex algal communities from Wisconsin, to seasonally profile nutrient transformation and Carbon sequestration -... | ecosystem: Engineered > WWTP > Effluent > Algae...
CGGGGTCAAGGCCGTGAGCCTGCAGACCTCCACCCTACCCCCCGGTACCGATCTCGCCACCGTCATGTTGCTCGGTCTGTCCAGCTTCGTGCTGCTGATCGTGTGCGGCAACCTCGCGAACCTCCAGCTGGCCCGCGCCATCTCGCGGGGCCGCGAATTCGCCGTGCGCACCGCCTTGGGTGCCTCGCGCGCGCACCTGCTGCGCCCGCTGCTGACGGAAAGCGTGTTGCTCGCCGTCACCGGCGGCCTGCTTGGGATCTTGGTCACGGTCTGGGGCAACGCGTGGATCTCCAAGCGCATGTCCGAAAGCCTGCCGATCCACTTTGAACTCACCGTCGACTGGCGCGTCCTCGCCTTCGCGATGGGCGTCTCCTTGCTCACCGGCGTGGTCTTCGGTCTGGCCCCGGCGTGGTTGTCCTCCAAGGTCAAGGTCAACGAGGCCCTCAAATCCGGCAGCCGCTCCGCCACCGGCGACCGTTCGCATCACCTGCTCCGCAATGCGCTCATCGTGATCCAGCTCGCCGCGGCCCTCGTGTTGTTGAGCGCCACCGGCTTTTTCCTGCGCGGCATGAAGGAGCTCCTGGGCCGCGACCCGGGTTGGACCACCGCTGGCATCACGCACGGCATCCTCAACCTGCCGCAGACCCGCTACAACGGCCCGGCCCAGAGCATGGCATTCTACAACCAGTTGGAGGAGCGCCTGCGGGCGCTCCCCGGCGTCGAGAACGTCGCCTTCGGCTGGTCCGCCCCGCTGTACCTGTTTCTCACCACGCGCACGTATTTCATCGAGGGGCGGGAGCCGCCGCCGCCCGGCCGCGAACCGGTCGCCTTCGTCAACTCGGTGTCCCCGGCGTATCTCGACACGCTCAAGATCCGGCTCCTGAGCGGCCGTCCGTTCAACGCCACCGATTCCGCCACGGCGCCCCGGGTCGTCATGATCAACGAATCCATGGCCCGCGCCCTTTTCCCGCATGAGAGTCCGCTCGGCCGGCGCATCGGTACCGGCGACGCCGCCAACCGCACTTGGGCCGAGGTCGTCGGCACGTTCTCCGACGTGGCCATGGCCGGCAATCCCTCCGCTCCGTCCACGCCTTTTCAGGTCTTCCAACCGCTCGCCCAGGAAACCTGGAACTATGTCGCGGTGATGGTGCGTTCGAACCAGCCCATGACCGAGCCGTTGCGCCAGGCGGTCCTCGCCCTCGATCCCAACATCCCCGTCCAGATGCTCAACACCGCCGACGAACTCGCCAAGACCGGCACCCGCGGCATGGAACTCATTACGACGATCTTCCTCGGCTTCAGCGTGCTCGGTCTTTTCCTCGCGGCCCTCGGACTCTACGGCGTGATCATGCGCCTCGTCATGCAGCGAACCCCGGAGATCGGCGTGCGCCTCGCCCTCGGCGCCCAGCTCCGGGACATCCTCACGCTCATCATGGGCACCGGCCTGCGCCTCGCGCTGGTCGGCGCCACACTTGGTCTCCTCGGCTCGGCGCTCTTGAGCGTGGTCATGAGCGCCATGTTCAGCGGCAAGGCCGGGATCGATTACATCACCCTCCCTCTCACCACGGCGCTGCTCGTGATCGTCGCCCTCGTCGCCTGCTACCTCCCCGCCCGCCGCGCCACCAAAATCGACCCGATGGTCGCACTGCGGACGGAATGACAGGCCAAGAAATGATCCTCACCATGACACCCGGACTCACACCCGTGTTGCTCGTCGCGCCAAAGCCCAAAGGGCGACGGCGGATGGTCGCGCTGCGGACGGAATAGCCACCCAGGTTCGCCCACCCATCCCATCCACCCGCACCAGAACATAAACGAGAACGAGTAAGAGTAAGAGAACGATTCCCGTCTCACCTCCTCGCCCCCTGCTCCCTGCCCTTCATCCCTGCCCCCTTCTCCCTGCCTGCCTCCTCCCCCTCCCTTCCTTGAACTCCCTCAAGCTCGCTCTCCGACAGCTGACCAAGTCACCCGGGTTTACCCTGACGGTGACGATCGTGCTGGCGTTGGGCATCGGCGCCACCACGGCGATTTTCAGCGTGGTGCATGCCGTGCTGCTGCATCCGTTTCCCTACAAGGAGGGCAACAAGATCCTGTTCGTCGGTTCGAGCCGGGCGGAGGAACCCAACAGCCAGATGCCCGTCGCCTATCCCGACTATCTCGACTGGCGCCAGAGCGTCAAAAGCGTCGAGCACCTCGGGTTTGCGAGTGGCACCTCCGCGACACTCACCGGCATCAAGGAACCGGCTGTCGTCCGCCAGGGGGCGATCTCCGCCCCGGTCTGGCCCCTGCTGGGCCTGCAGCCCGTGCTGGGCCGGGTGTTCACCGAGGCCGAGGATCACGTCGGGGCGGACCCGGTGTGCGTGCTGAGTGACGCAACTTGGCAAAAGCATTTCAACGGTGATCCGGCCGTCCTCAACCGCGTCATCATTCTGGACGGAAAAAGCTACACGATCATCGGCGTGATGCCCCCGCGCTTCAAATTCTGGGCCGCCGACGTCTGGACTCCCGTCGGCCTCCAGGCCGACTCCGACATCATGCGCAGCCGCGTCATGCGCATGGACTCCTGGGTCGTGACCCGGGCCGCGCCCGGTTTCACGATGGAGGATGTGCGCACAGAACTGAACCTCCTGGCGAAGCAGATCGAACTCGCGCATCCCGAGACCAACAAGAATGTGCGGGTGAATCTGAATTATCTGGCGCAGGGAGTGAGCGGTCCGTTTCGCGATCCGCTGCTCGGACTCCTCGCCGCCGTCGCCTGCGTGCTGCTGATCGCCTGCGCCAATGTCGCCAATCTGCTCCTGGCGCGCACCGGTGCCCGTCGCCGCGAATTCGCGGTCCGGGCCGCGCTGGGCGCAACCCGCCGCCAGCTCATCCGCCAGACCTTGTGGGAATGTCTGCCCCTGGCCCTGTTGGGGGGCTGCGCGGGACTGGGCGTGGCCGTCTGGGGCCTGGATGGCCTGCTGGCGATCCTGCCGTCCGAAGCCGTGCCGGCCGAGGCGCAGATCGGCGTCAACGGTCCGGTCATGCTCTTCTCCCTCGTGGTCACGCTGGGAACTTTGTTGCTCTTCACGCTCTTTCCCGCGCTCGACGGCTCGCGCGTCGCGCTCAGTCCGGCCCTGCAGGAGGACGGCCGCGGCACGGCCAGCCGTCGCACCGGTCGGGTGCGCGCCGGGCTCATCGTGACGGAGGTCGGCCTTTCCCTGATGCTGCTGGTCGGTGCCGGTCTGCTGCTCCGCAGTCTCGGTCGCATCTACGCCGTGGATGTCGGCTTCAACCAGGAAAACCTTCTGCTGGTGCCGCTGCAGCTGCCCGAAGCCCGCTATGCCGGCAGCGAGCAGGCGACCGCCTTCTTCGAGAACGCCGTCGCCCGGCTGCAATCCCAGCCGCAGATCGCGGCGGCATCCGCGAGCACCAACGTCCCCTTCATCGGCGGCAACGGCATGCCGCTCGCGGTCGAAGGCAAATCCTACAACGATCTCAGCGAGATCCGGGGCGTCCAATTCTCCCTCGTCACCCCACACTATTTCCTGGCGCAGGGCCTGCGGCTGGTGCGCGGCCGGGCCTTCGAGGACACCGACCGGGCCGGGAGCCAGCCGGTGATCATTCTCAACGAAGCCGCCGTGAAGGAATTCCTGCCGGAGGGCGACCCTCTCGGCCGCCGCGTCATGCTCGGCGCGCCCGATCATCTGCTCAAGCCCGGCATGCTGCCCGCGGGCTTCGATCACTTTGAATGGGCGACCGTCGTGGGTGTGGTGAAGAGCGCCCGCCACTTTGGCCTGCAGAGCGATCCGCCTCCCGCCGCCTACATCCCGGTGCGGCAGTCCTGGGACTACGCCCAGATGCGCCGCACCATGTTTCTGTTGGTACGCACCAAGGGCAACCCGCTCGACGCCGTGCCGATGTTGCGCGGTGTCATCAAGTCCCTCGACCAGGACCTCCCCGTCGAGCGCATCACCACCATGGAGCACAGCATCGGCGACTCCATGCAGGGCCAGCGCTTCCAGACGCTTCTGCTCGGCCTCTTTGCATCCGTGGCCCTCGTCCTCGCCAGCGTAGGCATCTACGGTGTCGTGGCCTGGAACGTCACCCAGCGCACCCGCGAGATCGGGGTCCGCCTCGCGCTCGGGGCGACCCGCCGCAACGTGCTGACCTTGGTCATCGGTCAGTCGATGCGCATCGTCCTGCTCGGAATCACCCTCGGCACCTTTGCTTCCTTCGCCCTTGCCCACCTGATGCAGAAGACCGTCTTCGGCATCAGCCCCTTCGATCCCCTCACCTTTGTGCTGGTGATCCTGCTGCTCAGCGGTTCCGCCCTCCTCGCCTGCTGGCTCCCCGCCCGCCGCGCCACGAAGGTAAACCCCATCGAGGCCCTCCGCGCTGAATAAGACCAGCGACGTTCAAAGTACCAAGTTCCAAGTACCAAGTATCAAGTATCAAGTACCAGGTTCCACGTACCAAGTTCCAGGAAACAAAAATCAAGTCGCCCAACACTCCGAACGCTCCGCCGTGTCGCGCGCTGCCACGACCCAAACTCAAGAATCCTCCGTCCTCCTCTCTACCCGCTGCTCGCTATCCGCAAATCTTCCCCCTCCCCATGCTCGCCACGCTCCGCCAAACCATCCGCCGCCTCGCTCACGAGGCCGGCTTCACGACCACCGTCCTCCTGACCCTGGCCCTGTGCATAGGGGCCAACGTCGCCATTTACGCCGTGGTCGATGCGATTCTGGTGCGCCCGCTGCCGTTCCCGGAAGGGAGCCAGTTGGTGGTGTTGCGCAATTCCTATCCCAAGGCCGGCGCCGAGCGTTCGGGGGCTTCGATCACCAACTACTACGACCGCCGGAAGGCCATCTCGGCGTTCACCTCCGTGTCCGTGATTCAGGAGGGCAGCGTGATCGTCGGAGACGAAGGTTCCCCCACCCGCGTCCAGACCGGCCGCGTTTCGCCGGAATTCTTCACCACCCTCGGCGTGCCGCTCGCGCTCGGCCAGATGTTCACCGATCAGGAAATGCTCTACGGCACGGATCAGGTGGCCATTCTCACCGACAGCTATTGGCGCAATCATTTCAACGCCGACCCCGCGATCATCGGCAAGACCTTCCTCAATGACGGCCTGCCGATCACCATCCGCGGCGTGTTGCCGCCGAATTTTGATTATCTGACGAACCGGGCCCAGTTCTACCGCCCGGCTTCCCACGGCAAGGACGACGTCAAGCCGACGAGCCGTCACAGCAACAACTACCAGATGATCGCGCGCCTCGCGCCGGGGGTTACCCTCGCCGATGCCCAGGCCCGGCTCGACGCGTTCAACCAGCAGCAGCTGAGTGACGATCCTTTTGCCGAACTCGTCCGCAACGCGGGCTACCGCACCTTTGTCTCCGGTCTCCACGACGACCATGTGCGCGACGTCCGGCCTATCCTGCTCCTGCTCCAGGCTGGCGTCATCGCCCTCCTCCTCATCGGCGGTATCAACCTCGTCAACCTGCTGCTCATTCGGGCCAACGGCCGCGCCAAGGAGATCGCCGTGCGCCAGGCGCTCGGCGCCGGCCGCCGCCACCTCATCCGCGAAACCATGACGGAAACCGTGCTGCTCTCGCTGACGGGCGGTATCCTCGGTTTGCTCTTCGGCGCCTTTGGCATCGACCTGCTCACCAGGCTGGGCACCGACGAGCTGCCGCTCGGTCGCTCGATCCAGCTGGACGAACGCGTCGCCGTCGTCGCGTTGCTCGGCTCCCTGTGCGTCGGGGTGCTGATCGCGCTGCCGGTTATCTATTTCGGTCTGCACTCACGTCTCGCCCCCGTGCTCAACTCCGAGTCGCGCACCGGCACCGCCAACCGCGCGGTCCAGCGGTTGCGCCACGGTTTCATCATCGCCCAGATCTCCCTGGCCTTTGTGCTCCTCACCGGCGCCGGCCTGCTCGGAGTCAGTCTGCAGAAAATCCTGGCCGCCTCGCCGGGCTTCCGGCCCGAACAGGTGCTGACCGGCTCCATTTCCCTGCCCTGGAAGACCTATCCTGACGGCGGTCCGCGCCTCGCGTTCCTCGACCGGCTCAACGCCGCGCTGCGCGTCCAACCCGGCGTCACCGCCGTCGGCTTCACCTCGGGTCTGCCGTTCAGCGGCCGAAACAACGACAACGCGACTACCGTCGAGGGCGTGGAGTTGGCACCCGGACAATCCATCCGCACCCACACCACCCTGTTCGCCCTCGGCGACTATTGGCAGTCCCTCGGCATTCCGCTGGTGGCGGGACGATTCCTCGAAGACGCCGACAACCAGCGCCCCGCGAAAGTCTGCGTCGTCGACACCGAATTTGCGCGCCGCTACTGGCCGGGGCAAAGCGCCCTGGGGCGCCGCATCGCCAAAGACGTCAAGCTCACCGAGGAGAACGCGACGACCATCGTCGGCGTCGTCGGCACCGTGAAGCAAAAGGATCTCGCCGACGACAACACGCTCGGGACGATCTACTTTCCCTACAAGAACTACAGTTCGAACAGCTTTAGCGTTGTCATCCGCACCTCGCTCGCGCCGGCCGCGCTGGCCGAAACCCTGCGCAAGACCGTCCTCGGCATCGATCCGACGCTCCCGGTGGACGACATCAAGCCGATGCAGGCGCTCGTGGACGAGAGCCTCATCTCCCGGCGCTCGCCCGCCGTGCTCGCCGGGGCCTTTGCCGTCGTGGCCCTGCTCCTCGCCGCCATCGGCACCTACGGCGTGCTCGCCTACGCCGTCAGCCAACGCCGTCGCGAGATCGGCGTGCGCATGGCCCTGGGCGCCCTGCCACAGCAGGTCCTCCGGCAATTCCTCGCCCTCGGCGCCAAGCTCCTGGCCTTTGGCGTGCTGATCGGGGCGCTCGGTTCGTGGGCCGCCGGCCGCGCGATGCAGAGCGTGCTCTTCGGCGTGGGCACGATCGACGCCAGCGTGCTCACCGTCACCGCCGTCACCATGATTTCCGTGGTGCTGCTCGCCACCTTCATCCCCGCCCGCCGCGCCACGAAAGTCGACCCGATGGTCGCGCTGCGGACGGAATGACAGGCCAAGAAATGATCCTCATCATGACACCCGGACCCACCCCCGTGTTGCTCGTCGCGCCAAAGCCCAAAGGGCGACGGCGGATGGTCGCGCTGCGAACGGAATAACCACCCACGGTGACCTCCTCCTTCTCACTATCCAAATCATAATCCTGCCCCCTGCTCCTTCCTCCCTTCTCCCTCCTGATCCTCGGTCCCTGTTTTTGCTCCTGACGATGCCCTTCCGCCACGCCTACCGCTACCTTGCGCAGACTCCTTTCCTCACGGCGGTCATCATCCTGTCACTGGCAATCGGCGTCGGCACCAATACCGTCGTCTTCAGCTGGCTGAAGGCGGCCTTGCTCAAACCCCTGCCGGGTGTGACCGCGCCGGTGCAGTTGCTTGAGACTAAGGATGACACGGGCACCTATGTCACCACATCGTGGCTGGAATATCAGGACCTCGGTGGACTGCTCCCTTCTTTCAGCAGCATCGCCATCCAGCGCATGCGCGTGCTGAACCTTGGGGACACCGTGCGGGAGGCCCGGGTGTATGCCGAGCTCGTGTCGGCCAATTTTTTTGCCGTGCTGGGCGTTGCACCGCAATCCGGTCGCTTTTTCCACGCCGAGGAAGCCACCCAACCTGGCTCGGCTCCGGTCGCAGTCATCAGTCACGAATTCTGGCAGCGCAATTTCGAGGGCGCACCGGATGTCATCGGCCGGATTTTCAAGCTCAACGGCGTCACTTTCACCGTCATCGGGGTCACGCCGCCCGAATTTCAGGGTGGGTACAACCATCTGGCCTTCGACGTTTTCCTGCCCGCAACCATGGCCGAACGACTGGTCCCCGCCACTTCCGAACTCAAGCACCGGGAAAACCGACCGTATGTCATGCTGGCCCAACTGAGACCCGGAGTGTCCCCCGCCCAAGCCAAGGGGGAACTCGACGCTGCCGCCAAATACCTGATCGCCAACCATCCCGACACAAACCGCGGCCTAGGCTTCGAACTCCTCCCCGTCTGGCGTTCTCCGCGTGGCGGTGTTACCACCGTGGCTTCGCTCGCGACCCTGCAGATTTTCGCCATTCTGATTCTGGTCGTGGTCTGCGCCAACACCGCCAACCTGCTACTCGCCCGTGCCAGCGGGCGCCAACGGGAGATCGGGGTGAGGCTTGCCCTCGGGGCCGGTCCCGGGCGCATTCTCCGCCAACTCCTCGGCGAAAGTGTGCTGCTTGGCCTCCTCGGGGCCCTCGGCGGCATCTTGCTATCTCTTTGGGGCACCGATCTCATCAGGCAACTGCCGCTGCCGGCCGGCCTACCAATCCACCTCGCCCCGACGGTGGACGGCATGAGTCTGGTTTTTGCCATTGGAATCGCCATCACCTGCGGCCTGGCCTTTGGGCTGGCGCCCGCGTGGCAACTCGCCCGGAGTGATGTCCAAACCTCGCTTTCGGGCGGTCGCGGCAGCGTTCAGGGTCGCAGCCGGCTGCGTGATATCCTGATCGGCATGGAGGTCGCCGTGGCCTTGCTTGTCCTCGTGCTGGCCGGTCTTTTCCTGAGCAGCTTCCGCCACGCATTGACCGCCTCGCCGGGTTTCGATGCCGGACGGGTCTTGTTACTCGGCATCGATCTCGGAGAGCGCGGCTACGACCGCCGCACGGGAGGCACCTTGCTCAATGATCTTTTGCAACGCCTCGAGGCCATGCCTCATGTCGCAGGGGTAGCCGCCGCCAACTACGTCCCGCTCGACATGCGCGGTCTGTCCACCGGCGTGATTTCGATCGAAGGCAAGAACTTCGACCCAAACCGCCGGATCCTCTACTACGCCGTTTCTCCCGGCTACTTTTCAACGCTCGGCATTCCCCTCCTCGCCGGCGCCGATCTGGCGCCCAGCCAGCGGGCCGATCTTCCCCTCGACGCCGTCATCGACGACGAGATGGCCCGTCGCTATTGGCCCAACGCTAATCCGGTGGGCCACCGGTTCGAAGTCGATGGCACGACGTATGTGATCTCCGGTGTCGCCCGCACCCCCAAGCTCGAACGCATGAACGAAGCCCCGCGTCCCGCCGCCTGGCTCTCGATTCGCAACCGGTTTGTTTCCGCACCGATCCTGCACATCCGGACCAATCAGGGAGATCCTCGCACTCTGCTTCCGGCCATCCGCGAGGCCATTCACCAGGTTGACCCAGGCTTGGCGCTGCTCGATCCGCGCACCCTCACCCAGCACATCGAAGGCAACCTTTTCATCGAGCGGATCCCCGCCCACTTGCTGGCGGTGCTCGCACCTCTCGCCCTGGGTCTGGCGGCCATCGGCCTCTACGCTGTGGTCGCGTACAGCGTGGCTCTGCGAACGCAGGAAATCGGCATTCGGCTTGCCCTCGGCGCGACGCCCCAGGCGCTCGTCGGCTGTTTGGTGTGGCAGAGCATGCGCGTCGTGCTGATCAGCGGAGCTGTCGGCTGGTGCCTCGCCCTGGCCGCCGGCTGGTACCTGCAACCCAAGTTGGTCAATGTCCCCTTGGGTGACCCGCTCATCTATGTCGGTCTGCCCGTCCTGCTACTCGCCGTCGCCCTCTTCGCCTGCTGGCTGCCTGTGCAACGCGCCAGCCGCGTCGACCCCCTCGAAGCCCTCCGCGCCGAGTGATCACCGAAAGCCTCCTACTCGTTCTCCTAATCCTACTCCTCCTCATTCTCCCAGCCTTCCCCGCCCATCGCATCCACACGCACCAGAGCATAAACGAGAACGAGTAAGAGTAAGAGAATGATTCCCATCCTACCTTCTGGCTCCCTGCTCCCTGCTCCCTCCTCCCTTCTCCCTTCTCCCCTCCCATGACCACCCTCCGTTCCCGCCGCCTCTATGTCCGCGCCACGAGCTACCTGCTCTTCGGCGGCCTTTCCTCGTCGAGATCCTCTAATTTGCTCGAAACAAATGCCGCCGCCTGCGGTTCTAAGCTCGATGCTCCGTCCCCTGTTGCTCCTCCTGCTCACCGCCCTGCCGGCCTTCGCCGTCGACGCCGCGCTGCGTGAGGAGGTCGCCACCCTTTTCAACCAACGCGAATGGGCCAAGGCCCAGACCCTGCTTGAACAGGCCTCGCAGGCCGAACCGTCCAACGCCGAGGTCTGGCAATTCCTCGGGCAGTGCCTCCTGGCCCGCGGTGATCTGGACCAGGCCGTCGCCGCGCTGGAAAAGGCCACCGCTCTCGCCCCGGGCAACAGCAACGCCTTCCTGATGCTGGGCAACGCCTACGGGGCAGCCGCCCAGAAGGCCGGCTTGTTTTCCAAGCTCGGCCTGGCGAAAAACTGCAAGGCCGCCTACGAGAAGGCCGTCGCCCTCGATCCCGCCAACATCAACGCCCGCTGGAGCGTGATGGAATATTGCCGGCAGGCCCCCGGCATCGTCGGCGGTGGCATGGACCAGGCCTACGCGCAGGCCGCCGAGATCAGGAAACTTGACGCCCGTCGCGGCCGCGCCGCCTATGCGTCGCTCTACGCCGCCGACAAGAAATACGCCGATGCCTTCGCCCTCTATGACGAGGTGCTGCGCGATCAACCAGACGACAGTGACGCCCTTTTCCAGATCGGCCGTCTCGCCGCGCGTTCCGGCGAGCAGCTTGACCGGGGGCTCGCCTGCCTGCGCTCGTTCATGGCCCATCCCGACCATGCCGCCGATGTGCGCGCCCAGACCTATATCGCCCAGATCTTGGAAAAAAAGCCCGACCTCCCCGCCGCCAAGTCAGCGTACGAAGCCGCCATCGCCATCGACCCGCACTTTCCGCCGGCGCTCGAGGGCCTGCGCAAACTCTCCGCGCACTGATTCGGCCCGGCCGGTTGACTAATCCGGCGGGAGGCTGTTATTTTTCCAGTGATGTCCGTCACTCCTCATGAAGATTTCACCGCCCGCCTTGCCGCCAGCGTGGCCGACGGCACCTTCGCCCGCCTGACGCTCGGCAAGCCCCGGGGCGACGATCCCACGCTGCAGAAGATCATCATCCGCCCCGTCACCCTCAAGGCCGGTCCCCACCTCTCTTTCGTCTGGCGCCACGACACCCGCGACATCACCAAGAACCTGATCCCCACGGACGCCGTCCACGAGATCAGCGGCATGCTCGGCACCACCTTCCACAGCGCCCACCTCGCGACGACCCAGCAGAGCGTGCAGCTGGAGTACAACAAGAAGGGCGAGCCCCGGTTGCACCTCGGTCGCACCGTCACGCCGTTCATCAACACGGCGCACGACCACGTGAAGTCCCGCCTCCTCCCGCCCGAGTCACAGGAATGGCTCCAGGCGCTCGGCGTCACCAATGCCGCCGGCGTCGTCCGCGAGGGCATGGCCGACAAGCGCCGGCAGATCCACAACTACGTGGAGATCCTCAGCCACCTCATCGAGGACTCCCCGCTGGCCCTCGGCGCATCGAACGGCCCGGCCCAGGATCGCCCGGTCGAGATCACCGACATGGGCTGCGGCAAGGGCTACCTCACCTTCGCCACGCACGACTATTTTGACCGCGTCCTGCAACGTTCCGCCCGCGTCTGCGGCGTCGAGTCGCGCCCCGAGCTCGTCGCCCTCTGCAACCAGATCGCCCACGACACCGGCCGGCCAAAACTCTCCTTCATCAGCGGCACCATCCAGGACGTGGAACTCCCGGCGCCCGACGTGCTGATCGCCCTCCACGCCTGCGACACCGCCACCGACGATGCCATCACCCGCGGCGTGAAGGCCGGCACCACGCTCATCGTGGTCGCCCCCTGCTGCCAGAAGGAGCTCCGCCCGCAGCTGGCCGCCGCGCCCGTCCTTGCCCCGGCCTTGCGCCACGGCATCTGGCAGGAACGCCACGCCGAGTTTGTGACCGACGCGCTCCGCGCCCTCCTCCTCGAATGGGCCGGCTACGACACCAAGGTCTTCGAGTTCATCTCGAACGAGCACACCGCCAAGAACCTCATGATCGCCGCCACAAGACACGCCGGTATCGCGCGGGATGAAGTGTCCGCGGTCCGGATCCGGGAACTGGCCGCCTTCTACGGCATCAAGAGCCACGCGCTCGCCCGGCAGCTGGGCTTCACTTTTTAAACCCCGCCGAACGGATGGCCATCGATCAACCAGCCGGTCCGGACGTCGGGCTCAACCTGTGCCGAAAGACCAGCCACCCGCGCCCCATCGTTTCCGTGCACGCTGTGTTTGCTGGGGTTAACCTCACTTCCTCCGCATGACCTGGGAAACCCTCGACTGGGAGGTGCTCGACCGCCTGCGCGAAACCTTTATCTCCGGCGACAAGACCGCCGGTCCTTACTGGCACACGATCACCGATCTCGAGTGCTACGATTTCACCTATGGCGAGCGCATCGGCTGGAAATGGGATGCGGTCCTGGCCGCGCTGAAGCCGCGTCACTGGTCGCCCGCCGCGGGTGGCGTCGTCCTCGACTGGGGCTGCGGCAGCGGCATCGCCGGGCGCCGCGTCGTCGAGCGCTACGGCATCGCGCATTTCTCCCGCCTGCTCCTGCACGACCATTCGTCGCTCGCCCTCGACTACGCCGAGCACCACGGGCGCAAGGCCTTTCCCGGTCTGCCCGTCGAGCGCGCCACCTACCGCGATCTGAACGGCGACGAGCCCATCGGCCTGCTCGTCGTCAGCCATGTCGTCAACGAGTTGACCGACATCGCCCGCGCCGAATTGGTCGCGCTTTGCTCGCGGGCGCAGGCGATCCTCTGGGTCGAACCGGGCACGCACGAGGTCAGCCGGCTCCTCGGCGGCTGGCGCGAGCAGCTTCGCCCCCAGTTTCAAGTCGTCGCGCCCTGCCCGCACCAGTCCGCCTGCGGCGTCCTGAGCGCCGGCAACGAGCGCCACTGGTGCCACTTCTTCGCTCCGCCGCCCATGGGCGTCTACGCCGACTCGGGCTGGGTCAAGTTCGGCCAACGCGCGGGCATCGACCTCCGCTCCCTGCCCTACAGTTTTCTCGTCCTCGACCGTGTCGGGACGGCGCCTGACGCCGCGCGCGCGGACCCAGAAACCGCTCTGACCGGTGCGCAACCCTCCGTCATTATCGGCGAGGCGCGTCACTACAAGGGCTACGCCAAGCTCTTCAACTGTGACGCCTCCGGCGTGAGCGAACTCATGCTGCAGAAACGCGACGCCCCCGACCTCTTCAAGGCCCTCAAGCACGGCGCCGGCCCCACCCTGCACCGCTGGTCCCACGAAAACGGCCGCATAACCGGTATCGAGTAGCGAAAATCCTTCCCCCGGTCATTCGGTTGCCCATCCGCCACCCAGCCCCCAGTTCCCATTTCCCAGACCCCAGATCCCAGCCCCCAGACCCCAATCCTCTCTCATGATCTCCCTCCGCCAAATCGAGAAAGTCTACCCGCTCAAGGGCGGGCCGTTCTACGCTCTGCGCAACGTCAGCCTCACAATCAACCAGGGTGAGTTCGTCTCCATCATGGGGCCGTCCGGCTCCGGCAAGTCCACGCTGCTCCACATCCTCGGCCTGCACGACAGCGCGTGGTCGGGGCAGTTCGACCTGCTCGGCCAGCCCGTCCACCAGCTCGACAAGAAGAAGCGCTTCGATCTCCAGAAACGGCACATCGGTTTCGTGTTTCAAAGCTACCACCTGCTCGACGATCTTACCGTGTACGAAAACCTCGAGATTCCGCTCTCCTATCGCGATGTGCCCAAACGCGAGCGCGAGAGCATCGTCTGCGACGTCCTCGATCGCTTCGCCATCGTGGGCAAGAAGGACCTCTACCCCAACCAGCTCTCGGGCGGACAACAGCAACTGGTGGGCGTGGCCCGCGCCCTCGTCGCCAAACCTTCGCTCATCCTCGCCGACGAGCCCACCGGCAATCTCCACTCCGACCAAGGCCGCGAGATTATGAAGCTTTTCAAGAAACTGAACGAGGAAGGCACCACCATCATCCAGGTCACCCACTCGGCCGAGAACGCCACCTACGGCAGCCGGGTC
>Ga0075163_10008015_pt1 | contig 13953 bp, 9 predicted proteins | sample JI1023141ADNA_FD_71478 | JGI IMG/M metagenome (GOLD analysis project Ga0075163, IMG submission 71478) | Wastewater effluent complex algal communities from Wisconsin, to seasonally profile nutrient transformation and Carbon sequestration -... | ecosystem: Engineered > WWTP > Effluent > Algae...
GCGAGGGCCTCGCAGACCTGGGAGACGATCGCCACCACCTCTTGCCAGGCGATCGGGCCGGGCTCGCGGTGGATCCGCTCGCCGAGGGACTCCCCCTCGAGCAGCTCCATGACGAAGTAGACGAGGCCATCGTCGCTGCCGAAATCCGTGACATCGACCAGCTGGGGGTGGCGGATCCTCGCCGCGCTGAGGGCCTCCTGGCGGAAACGGGCGATGTAATCCTCGATATGCGAAAACTGCGGGTTTAGCACCTTGACGGCGACGCGCTTGTCGATCTGGAGGTCGGTCGCCTCGTAGACCGTGGCCATGCCACCGTAGCCGATCCGCCTGACGAGCTGGTAGCGGAGGCGAAGGGTCGTGCCCGAGAAGTCGGAGATATGCATGGTGTCAATTGCTCCGCGGGTGATGGTTAAAAGCGGCCGGTGAGCGCGAGGCCGACGGTGTGTGAACGAAGGAGGGCGCCGACGGCGAGGCGCTGGCGCTTGTGCTGGTACGGGAGGTAGCTGCGCACGAGATAGCTCATGCCTGCCCCGGCCATGAGCGCTGCGCCGGCACCAAGCATGGCCGCGGAGATCCCCCGAGGGGCGCGTTGCGCGTTGACACCATCCTCGTTGAGTATTGAGGAGCTATCAATTCTATCGTGGTATATTTTCCAAACGATCACGTGAAAGAGGAGCCCTCCGAAGGCGAGGCCACCGCCTACGCCGAGCTGGATATGCTGGCGCCGCCGCGTCGCGGCGAGGGTCTCCACGCCGGCGGCTGCACCCAGGCCGATCGCCGCACCCACAAGACCGGCGCCCAGGCCGACCTGGCGTAGGAACCGTTGGGCTCCTTCCTTGTCGACGACAGGGTCCTGGCCTCTCATTTCAGAGGCTGGCTTGTTCACCGTGGCGACAGTGAGCACGATGATTCCGAGCAGGGCGGCTCCGCCGGAGGCGCCGCCGAGGCCCAGGGTCAGGCGCTGAACATCGCGTTCGGGCGCGGCGGGCCCGGAGTCGGCCAGGGATGACTGCGAGAGCGGCAGCACCACCTGCCCAGGGGTTTGCGTGACCTGCATCGGGGCGCTGACCGTCGAATATTCGGGGAGCGCTGAGGCGGGGCTCAGGCGCAGCTGCCACGCGCCCGGGTCGAGGTGGAGCGTGAAGTTGCCAGGTGCCGCGTCGGCGACCAGGCGGGCGGGGATGTCGAAGGATTCTGGTGGGGTCCCGTCGGCGCGCTCGCACCAGAAGGTCGCGCCTGGCCCGAGCACATCCGCTGGCGTGACGGTCACGGTGATGGCGACGAGGCGCGCGCGCATCTCCGCGAGGCGTTGTTTGAGCTCGGCGCGCTCATCGTCCTCGACGCCTGGGCTGGCCTCGTAGCGGGTCCAAAGAGCGAGGGCCGAGGCGAGGTGCCCGGCGGCCTCGCGGGCTGCGGCAGCATTGTAGAGGTATTTCGCGGTGCCGACGTCGAGCCAGAGCCGCTCATAGTGGCGGGCGGCGGCGACGTACTCGCGTTCGCCATAGAGCGCGCGGGCGCATTGGCTGCGCGCGAGCTCGTCGGGCCGCGCCTCGGTGCAGGGGTCATCGCCACGAGCGTGTGCCATCGCGGGGCGGGAGCCCGCGAGGAGCAGAGCGGTCAGGGCATATCTGCGGCCGTGCACAAGCATGACGCTCAATCCTTGAGCCGCCGAACGCCGTCGACGCAGATGGCCTCGCCGTTCGGGCTCTCGCAGCGCTTGCCGTCGGGGCAACGGAGGCAGGCACAGCGGCAGTCACAGCAAGTTTCCGCGGATTCGCCGAGTTCGCAGACGCCATTACCACAGCGAGCCGGGCTCGGTTTGACTGGTTGCTTGGTCAGCAGCGCGGGGTCTTGCGACTCCCGAGCCTGGACCGGGCGGCGCGGCCTGGGTTTGCAGTAGGAGGACTTGAGCTCGCCGCGCAAGGTCTGGACGATCTCCTCGAGCTTGAGGAAGTCAGCCGAGGAAAGGCGCTGGGTATAGACAACGCGTGCGCGCTGGCGACAATCGTACACAAGCGTGACGGGCAGGCCGCTGTCTGGTTCCAGGAGTTTGGGCTCGCGCAGGGCCTCGACCACGGCGCCCTGTAGGGGATCGACGAAGAAGCGCGAGCCGCTGGGCATGAGCCTGGCGAATTTGGAGTGCGCCCACACGGGGTCCTTGTCATCGATCAAGATCGGCGTGAAGCGGACCTCGTCGCCCCAGGCGTTCCGAGCGAGCAGATCGGTGAATCCCGGCAACTCCTCCTTGCATGGCTCGCACCAGGTGGCCCACAGGTTGACGATCGTCACGGCATTGGCCTCGATCGGCTCGTCGCCGATCTGGACCGCGCTGCTGCGCCCTTCGGCGAGGATCTCGTCGAGCGTGAGGGCGAGCAAACGCGGGGTCTTCTTGCCGCGGGTGGGCTCCTCGATGGTGGCTACCTCGACCGTGGGCGGCTCCGACGGCGCCGTGGGCAGCACCTGCACGGGGGGCGAGGTGCCGGTGGTCACGGAAATTTCGTCGGAGCCGCCCAGCGCCAGGAGCTGATAGACGCAGGTAAGGATGATGAGCAGGAGCGCCGCAGTACTGGTTGTGTAGATCAGGCGACGGCGGCGATAGACCTCCGGGTTGAAGGAGGTTTCACCGGTCGACTGGGTATGCGGCAGATCGGTCAGGTCATCGAGGCCCATCCCCACCGGCGGGATCGGCTGAACAACTTCGGTGGCAGGGGTGGATGTCCGCGCCGGGATTGCGCCGGACTCGGGCCTGGCTGGTGCCACGGAGTGGACGATCTCGGTGGCAGGAGTGCAGGGTCGCTCCGGGAGTTGTGCGACCTGCGTCTCCTCGCTTCGTGGTGGCGCGAGGGTGGCCCGGTCCGTCAGTCCCTCGGCCACGTCGATCGCAACCTCCGGGTCGGTCGATTCGCCGCCGGTCGATTCGCTGGAGCTCACGGGACCGCTCCGGCGGCAGGCGCCTTGCATGAGATCGGGATGATGAACACGACCTGGTTGATCTGTCCGCGGAGGCCCTTTTTTTCCTGCGTGCTGAGGTTGGCGAAGATGGGGAGCTTGGTGCGAAGGTTGTCCTCGTCCTTCTTGCTCCACGCGACGATACGGTTTGCGTAGTGTTTGATGAAGAATTCGGGCTGCAAGACCTTCTTGCTGCCGAGGATGGTCGTGCGGATCTTCTCGCGGATGGCGGCGCTGGCCGACGGTCCTGACGCCGTGTTGACGAGCCAGTCGGTCACCGTGAAGATGCGCTTTTTTGAGTACTGGAGATCTTCGTCGGGGTTTTTGCTGGGGCTCGAGCGGCCGATGAGGAGGACGTCCTGAGCGTCGCGGATCGCGGCGGCGACGTGCGGAGCCGACAGCATCGTGATGTAATGCTTTTTTTCTTCGTCGCTCGGCCAATTCCGCTTCCCGTCGAGCGACGGTGTACCGCTTGGGAAGTGGACAGTGACGGTTCCGGGGAAAGCGGTCACGATCTGGTCGAAGTCCTCGGACTTGACGATGAAGTCCTTGAGCTGGTCCTCGGGGCAGTTATGGATGTTCCCGCAGGTCTTGTAGACCTCCGCCAGGAGCTTCTGGACAGCCGGGAGGTCGCAGGCAGCGGTCGGGACGTCGGCTGTGCATACCTGATTCTCGCAGGTGAGCGGCGGCAGACAGCGGCAGCTCGCTTCGTCGCCTGCGCAGGAGTCGCCGACCTGGCAGCTGTCGAGCGCCTGGGTGGCGACGCAGGTGCTGCCCACACAGGTATAATTGGCGGGGCAGTCCTCGGACTCGCCTTCGACGCACTCCGCCGCGGGTGAGGTTATTCCCCCGCCCCGCGACTCGAACAGGGTCAGCATCATCTGGAGAAATACGGCCGCGGTGAGCCCGAGGGTGCAGGCGATGGTCAGCATCACGCCGACCATGTGACGAGAGGCTCGCGCGTCCTGGGGGGTCCCGCTGGGGTCGCGACGTATCGCGGAGCCGCCACGGCCCACGAGCGTGGCGTCGATGCTGCGGATGGAAGACTGGGTTCCGGGTTCACGGGGTGGCGGCATCATTCGCTCCGGTGGGGGGTGTGACCGAGCGGCGTGCCTCCTGCAGGGCTTGCAGGGGGCTATACTGTTTGTTGCCCTTGATCTGGGCGACATCCGGGAGCGCCTGGCCGTCGGCGTCATACGAGGTGATGTAGGTGACGGGGGGGGCGAGGACGCCGCGATCGAGGATAAAGTTGGTGTGGCGAGCGATGTGGGCGGTGACCTTGCGGTCGTTCTGCACGCACGCATAGAAGGGGTGGTCGAAGGTGTCGCTGATGCCCTCGATGCCAGCGGCGGTCGCCGCCCGACCGATGCTCGCCTCGGTGAAGTAGGAGGCTTCGCCGCTGTCCTGGAGGGCGAACAGGGCCGCGACCATGGGGATGCCGGCGCCCGGTCGGAGCTGCTCGGCGCACTCGGCGGCCTTGGCGGCCAGACAGGAGTAGTGGCGGTCGGCCTGATTGCTAAAGCCGCGTTTGGCGGCGAGCATGCACTCGCCTGTGCGCGCAAAGTGATAGATTTCTAGCTCGTACGCTTCGGGGTTGGCGGTCACGAATTTGTGCCAAATCTCGAATTCTTTGCGGCAATGATGGCACGAGAAGTCGACGAAGAGGCTGATGTGGGCGGTAAGGCGTGATGCCGAGGTGCGGGTGCGGAGGTTGGTCTCCGGGAAGCCGGTGTCGCGCACGAGGCACTTCGCGTCGAACTCGAGGGTTGCGGCGTTGCGGCGGTACAGGACCATCTGGACCGAGACGAGGGCCAGGAAGGCGAGGCCGGTGAGCACGAGGACACCGCCCTGACTGGGGCGCCACGGCACGAACAACGCGCGAAGCCCGGCACGATGGCCCTGGGGGTGCATCGCCGAGGTGGTGAGGAAGACGCCGAGGGTCAGCCCATAGATGAGGAAGCAATAACTGCAGGCCTCGCGCAAGACCAGGCCGGTGTAGCCGGCGAGCCCGACTACGATGAGCAGCCCGATCCAGGCGAGCCAGAGGAGCACCGGACGCACTATCGAGAGCAGGCGTGGCCGCCACAGGACCGCTGCCGCGAGGCTGAACACGGCCAGGTAGTAGCCCGTCGAGTAGGCCGAGATCGGAAGCTTGAAGACGGTCGAGGCGCCGCTGCTGAGCACATAGTTGCAGTCGAAGAACTGGCCGATTGAGCAAGCCGAGAGCATCGCGGTGTTGCAGCGGTAGTCGGAGCCGAATTTAACCAGCGTCAGGAATACGCTGAGGATGACGCCGGGTACGCTGAGCAGGCAGAGCAAGGCGCAAGCGCCGAGCTCATGGTTCAGCTGTTGCAGCCATTCTGGCTTGCGCGGACTCGTGGACGCCATGACATCACCTCAGGTCGAGCCAGTGGCGCAGCGGGTCCCGAGCCTGAGGCGCTTGAGCGCCAGCCTGAAGCCTTCATTGGTCATCTCGGCGAAACGAGTGGCTTTGGCTTTGCTCGGGTGGCTGAGGAGCAGGTGCGCGAAGTACAGGCGCTCGAAGCCAGCGACGGCCGCGGTATGGTTGCTGGTGAAGAGGGCCTCGATCTCGACCAATTTGCGCAGCAGCCCGTCGTGGAAGGTGACGCCGACGTTGAGCCCGAGGTCAGCGGGGCGGATCCACTCGTCGTCGCGGGCGTAGAAGGCGCGCTCGACGGCGCAGCGGAGCTCGGAGAGGTTCTGCGGCCAGGTATGTGCGCGCAAGGCGTCGAGCGCCTCGGGTGCCAGCCTCCGCGTCCGTCCGGTTTCGTCGCACAGACGCTTGAGGAAGACCTCGGAGGCGAGGAACGCGACATCGTCGTCGCGTTCCCGCAAGGTCGGCAGCTCGACCTGGACGCCCATGAGGTGGTTGTAGAGCTCGGCGTTGAACTTGCCTTCAGCGACCAGACGCTGGATGTCGCGGTCGGTCGCGCAGATCAATCGGGCGTCGAACTTTCGCGTGTGTTGCTCACCCTCACGAGTCAGGACACCACGTTGAAGCACGGCGAGCAGCTTGCTCTGCAGCGTTGAGGGCAGGCGGTCGATCGCCTTGAGCAGCAGCGTGCCGCCGTGCGCCGCTTCGAGGCCGCCGCACACGTCGAAACGGCCAGGTGCGTCGGAGCTGCCGCGACCGAACAGATGGCTGGCGAGCAGCTCCGGGGCGACGCTGGCGCAGTCGAGTACGACGAAGGGACGGTGGCTGCGCGCCGAGCCGGCGTGCAGGACCCTGGCGAGCAACTGGCGGCCGGTACCGGGCTCGCCGCGGACGAGCACGTTGGACTGGTCGCCGCGCTCGGCCATGCGGGCGAAGCGGGCGAATAGCCCGCGCATCGCGGTGCTGCGCCCGTAAAGTTCGCCGAAGTGGTCGATGAGTGGGAGCGTCATGTCGACGATATCGAGGGCGAGGACCTCGATGCTGGTGTCGCCGACGCGAAACTCGGCGCCAGGCCCGATCCACGCCTCACGCACCCAGGCTCCGCCGAGGAATACGCCGCAGGTGTCATCGCGGGGCCGCTCTCGAGCATCATCGAGATCGCGTAGCAGGATACGGTCCTCGGCGAGCACCAACTCGAAGTGCGATGCCAGCACCAGCTCGTCGTTCAGGAGGGTGATGTCGTTGAAGGGGCTGCGTCCGCCACGGAGGACTCTGCGGGCCCGCCAGTCGCTGAATTCGAAGTCCATCTGCTCGCTACCCTGGCGCTGCGACGATACGCGCAGGGTTAGCCGGCCGATACCTCGGCATGCAGCGTGTAGTCCGGGGACCGGGGCAGGCTCGTGAAGTCGCTCCGGGCGCGGGTAGCCGACGAGATTACCGGAAGGAGGGAAGGGATAGGAGACGCGGATGGACGCGTCGCGGGTCGTGTATTGAGCCATGGCCTCTTTCACCTCATGAATATGCCAGGACGGTCGCGGCGGTGGTGCCCCGAGTCAACGCGAGTGGTGATGGGTTGATTCAAACATCGACCCCACGCGCTCATGCTGCACGCCTTGCCCTTGATTGTCCAGAGCTGTTGCGGTCGTCTCGAGTGCAACTCGGATTGGGTGAACAGGAAATAGTTGTATGATGCAATACACACATTTCCCGATTGGTCTGGGGTGGGACCGGTTCCATTGCGCGTGGGGCCCAACAAAGATTGGATCTGGCGGCGGATTCGTCGCGTGATGTAATAAGGTCGCAATGCGCAGGGGAAGCGTTCCGCTGCTGACGATGAACGTGGTGCTGATCACGCTGGCGGTGTTGATGTTGGCCCGCATGCGGGTTGGCGGCGGCGCTGGTTGCGAAAAGCCTGAACGACGCGAGGGAACCTGCGTCGGGGAACCCGGTGAGTGCCCGGAGATCCGCGTTGGTCTGGCGCTGCCGGAGGCGATCCGCTTCGGTGCGGCTGCTCCTACAGTGTCGATCGCGCTGTTTATCGATCTCGGATCGGTCCGCTCGCGGCAGATTTTTCAGCGGGTGACGCGTGCGCTCAGCGCCGGCACGCTCGGGCGAGCGAGCGAGCTGCGCATCCTTCACGCACCTGGCACATGCGAGATTCGCGGAGCAGAACGGTGTACGGCGGCGCGTACCGTGGAGTGTACGGAGCGCTTGGCGCCGGGAATTGGGATCCAGGCGATCGGCCTCGCCTTCGACCAACAGTGGCAGCCTGAGCGCGACCTGCTGGCAGGCGTGGCTGCGCTGGGGGTCGAAGTGCCTGCCTTGCGCGGCTGCGTGGCGATGGAGCGTGAGGTGGATGCTCGCCTGGCCGCGCACGCGGAGGCCGCGCGGCGCCACGACTTTATGGAGGCGCCAGCGGGCTTCGTGGTTGTAACCGGTACGCCGCTGCGGATCTCCCCTTTCGGAGCGTGGCTGACGCAGGCCTCGCTGCGGTTGTTGACGGAGTGTCTGGTCGATGGGCGCTGCCGGGAGGAGCCGTGATCACGCTGAACTTGCCGCGTGCGACGCGGTGGTCGTTGTGGTCGGCGGGCCTGATGGTCCCGCTGGCGATCGCGGTGCTGGTGCGGCTCGGGGCGGCGCCGGGTCGGGCCGAGGCTGAAGAGAATGAGCGGCGCGCCCTGCCGATTCTGTGCGACGCCACGCGCCTCGCGGACAGCTGCAGAGACGGGCTGCACTGCGTCGCCGGCACCTGTGAGCCGCTGCGTCGGGGCGCGTACGGTCGAGAAGGGACGTCCTGCGGGGGGGATCTCTGTGAGGCGGGGCTCGAGTGCTTCCACGGGCGCTGTGTGGCTTGGGAGCGGCTGCCGGTGGCTCCCGAGGTGTGCCGTGCGGGCCCGACGCGGGCGGCGCTCGAGTACCTGCGTAGAGGCTGTGCCGAGGAGCTGCGGTCCAGGGACGCGCCGCTCACGGCTTGTACGAGCAAGACGTGGGAACGACTGAGCCGTCAGGACCCGACCTTCACGGGGCATATCGAGGCCCTGACGCATCTGTACACCGTGCACTTTCCGCAGGGAGAGCCGGGTCCGCGGGGAGGATGGCCGACGCCGAATATCTTCGGGGCGTATCTGGAGCAGCTCGCGCCGCATCACGCGACCTTGCTGGGGGCGCGGGCGCTGCTGGTCATCGGGCGGGCCAGCCCTGAGGGGTCGAGGGAGCTCAACCAGGAGTTGGCTGGGCGGCGCATCGCGCTGGTGGAGCGCCTGCTTCGGACGGCGCTCGGAGCGGGGGCGCCACCGATCCACGCGTGGGCGCTCGCCGACCTCGACGCGCTGCCGCCGGAGAAATTCATGCGGCTCAAGATGCGTGCTGTCCTCTCCTGGGACGCGGAGGTCACCCGGAAGATCCTCGATCATAGCGACCTGACCCGGCGGTCGGGCTTGGAGTGGGAGTCGAACCTGGCGACGATCAACCGCAACGTGCTGATCGTGCCGCTGTACTGCGACGGTCGCGAATTTTACCCGCAGCCGTCGTTTCAAGGGGTCCTGGACCCGATCAAGGAGCTCCGATGATCCGCGTCGTCCTCGAACGCCCAGACCAGCCCCCGTCGCTCATGGTGTTCTCGCAACCAGTCGTTGTGGTCGGCCGCGGCGAGACGGACGGCCCCGAGCCAGTGGACTGGCAGCTCTCCTATCCTGATGTGTCGCGGCGTCATTGCCGGCTCTCGTGTGCGGGCGGGCGGCGCTTCGTCGAGGGTCTGAGTGAGCGCAGCCCGACCTACGTCAACGGGCGCAAGACGCAGGGGATGACAGCGATCGCGGAGGGTGACGAGATCCGCTTCGGTTACTGCGTGATACGCGTGTGTGAGGACGTGGCGGAGTCGCGCGAGGCCGAGAAGCCAGGGCCTGTCGCGGTCGCAACGGTGAAACAGCCGCCCAGGGCCGAGGTCCCCGCTCCTGCCGCGCCGCCGATTGTGAGGCTCCCCGCGACGGCGCCTGTACAAGCGAGCGCAGCGACGGCGAGCCGGGCGCCGCGGGCAGTGATGGCGGACGCGGCGATGGGCGAGGACGTGTCGATCCTCGTTGAGCGAGCGCGACACTGGGACCTTCGAGGGCGACCGGCCGCGCTGCTGCTCTCGGGGCCGATGCTGCAGCGTGGGCGGACATGGTTGCGGGTGGGCCCGGAGCTCGGAGATGCCGGCGGATTGGTCCGGTTGTTCGTCGAGCGCAGCGCGCAGGCGCGGCGGTCCTGGTTGCGGCGCGTCGGTCTCGCGGCGGGCGTGACGCTGACGACCGCGTTCACAGGCTCGGCGGTCGCACAGGCGTGGCTGCCAGAGCTGCTTGTCCCCGACGCCTTGGCACCCCCGCCCCCCGCCTCGCCGCATTGCAATGAGGACGTGCGCGAGCGGGCCGACACGCTGACGGCCGCGGCACTCCAGCAGGGCGACGATACAGTGGCGCTGCTGTTGACGAGTCGCGCGCTGCAGGAGGCGAGGGGCGGTGGATGTCGAAACGTGGCGACGGCCGAGCCGACCTTGCGCGAGTTGCTGGCGAAGCGGCACAGCCGCCTGCTCGACCGCCACGATGAGAAGATCGACGACGCCGTGGTTCGCCGGGATGGGAGTCATGTCGCCGCCGCTGCGGGTGGGCGGGTGAAGATCTGGGATGTGGAGGGGCAGCGCCCGGCGGTGCCGCTGGACTACGCCCGGGATGCGCAGGTCCTGGCATGGAGCGGGGATGACCGCTGGCTGGCGATCGGCACGCGCACCGGTGAGGTGGCGGTATGGGACGTCGACGATCCGACGCAGGCGGCGCTGCGCAAGGAGCTCACGGCGCATCGCAGGCCGATCGAGGCGCTCGCGTTTAGCCCCGAGGGCGGGATGCTGGCAAGCGCGGACGCCGGGGAGCTGCGACTTTGGGACATGGGAGGTGAGGCGCTGGGTGAGGCGCGCGGGGCGTTCAAGGACCTCACGGGCCCGACGACGCGGCTGCAGTTCAACGAGGCGGCCTCGCGCCTGTTCGGGCTCAGCGGCGGCAAGGTGAGGATCTGGCCGATCGCGCCGTCTGGACCGGCCGTGCGCCTGGGGAAGCCGGCGTTGCTGCCGGCGGACGGGGCCATCGTGGCGATGGCGGTCGACCAGGAGGGCACTCAGATCGTCACCGGTGACACGCGAGGCGTGGTGCTCGTGTGGCGGCTACGCGGCAACACCTGGATCAGCAGCGCCGGTACGACGCACGCGGGCGCGATCGTGGCGATCCGGCTGCGGCCGCGGCAGGACGGGTTCGTATCGCTGGCCAGCGACCGGACGCTATCGCTGGTCGATCTCGGGGCGGCAAGGCGGCAGCATTCGCGGCCTCCTGCGTACCATCTGGGGCCGTTACAGGCGGTACCGCGACACCTGGCGGTGGACCCGTCCGGGCGCCGGGCCCTGACGATCGACGACGCCGGGGTGGCCGAGCTGTGGAACCTTGAGGCGCGGGAGACGAAGTCAACGCGGTTCGCGGAGCAGCCGCGGAAGGTGAACGTGGTCACCGCGCCGTCGGATCAGTCGGTCGTCGTGGCCGGAGAGTTCGACGGCAGCCTGCGGGTGTGGAATCTGCTGCTCGAGGGAGGCAGTTCGGGGGCGCACTTGCTGGGCGAGCACGCGCTGAGCGAGCACCCCGGGAAGGTCCCCACGCTGGCGCTGAGCCGCGAGGGGACGACGCTGGCGAGCACGAGCGACGGGAAGCAGATCCAGGTGTGGAGCCTCAACGGAGACGCAGTACCGTCGTTGTTCGCGCAGCGACCGGTGCAGCGGCCGGTCGAGACCATCGCAGTCAGCGCTGATGGGCGCTGGGTGGCAGGGGCGGCGGGCAATCTCATCTTCGTGTGGGACCTCGAGAGGCGGGGGCGAGGCGACGCCTTGCCGGCGGAGCTGGTGGGGCACGCGGACGAGGTCATGCACCTCGCGTTCAGCGTCGGCGGCGACTGGCTGGTGTCGGCGGGATTGCGCGGGGCGGTGCGTTCGTGGCGGATGACCGCGGCAGGGCCGGAGCTGGACGCCAAGCACACGGTGGAGCGTCCGCCCAAGGTGCTGGCGCTGGCGGTGTCGCGCGAGCATGTGGCGGTCGGGACGGGTGGGAGCGACGGGACCCGCGGCGAGGTGTTCACGTGGCCGCTCGGGGAGCTCGGCAAGCGCGACGAGATGGCGGTGTGGGACCATGCGAATGCAGTGCAGCGCCTGGCCTTCGACGCCACGGGTGAATACCTGGCCTCGGGCAGCCGCGACGGCGGCGTGAGGATCGGCAAGCTGAGCGATGAGGGCTTTGGCGACGCGACGCAGTACAGCCATGGACAGTCCGTGAGCGCGCTCGCCTTCGCGGCGTTGCCGGGCCGCGGGGTCATGCTGGCATCGGGGTCCGACGATGGGATGGTCTTCTCGGTCACGCGGGCGGACAAACGCGACGTCCCGCAGCGCACACTGGTGAAGCGCGAGGGACGGATCACCGGGCTGGCGTTCGGCTCGGATCCCGGGCTGCTCTTCGTGGCTGGTGACGAGGGAGCGGTGCTCTTGCAGATGGATGGTGACGCGGAGCGCACGATCCCTCTGAGCGGTCATCGGGGGTCGATCGCGTCGATTCATTCGGATGTCGTCGGCCGCGTCGTGGTCACGGTCGGCGCTGACCAGACGCTGCGGGTATGGCCGCTCGAGGTGTCCGCGCTGCAGCACCTGGTCTGTGCCCACGCCGGTCGCAACGTGCGACCGGAGGAGTTGCCCGCGGGCTTCCAGCCGAGCGCCGAGGCGCAGTGTCCGGCGCGCTGAGACCTGGACTGGGCCGGGTTACGGAGCGTCAGCGCTGGCAGCCCGACTCATTCGGGCCGCAGCGAAAGCGGACGTGGATGTGCTGGGTGTGATTGTTGCTGTGGCTGACGAGGGCGACGGCGCCTGCTTCGCTGCGGATCGTCGCATCGACCTCCGGACCCGGGAGGCCGGCGGCCCGGGCTGCAGCGCGCAGTTCGGGGTGGAGGGAGCGGTCGAGGAATATGTTCTGGACCGCTCCAGTCGCCTGCAGCGCGGCGATCAGGTTCCAGGTGGCGGCCCAGTCGATCTCGTCGGCTAACGGACGGCACCACTGGGTACGGCAGTGCTCGCAGTCGGGGGTCGCGCGGTAGCAACCGCCGAGGACCGGCAACCAAATGTCGACATCGCGGCCGGTCTGATGCGAGGCGTGGTGCCCGTAGGCGCCGCCGGGTTCGCGGCTGAGATCTCCGACGATGATCTGTCCGTCATAGCGACCGCGCAGGTCGGTGAGGGCCGCGAGCAGCTTGTCGATCGTGTGGCTCGAGGCAAACGCGTGGATGGGGCAGCGAAGGTCGTAGTACGGAGAGAAGGGGAACGGGGCGAGGTTCTGGTCGACCGGGTCGGCCAGGGTCGGCTTGCCGCGAGAGAACGCGAGGTCGTTGACCTCGGGGACCGCTCGCGCCCCGGACGAGGCCGGTTCGCTGGGCTCGCGGACAAAATAGGTGACCACCTCGCCGACCCGGAGGAGGTCGCTGGCGCGGGGGTTGTAGGCGCGGAGCGTCGCCGAGTCGATGCCGAGGCGACGGGCGAGGCTATCCCACGAATCGGGGCGGGTGAGGGTGACGCAGCGCCGCACCCGGCGCTCGCCGGGACGATCGGTCTCGATGTGGAGGATCGTGCCTTGCTGGAGCGGACGGTCGAGGGCAAGTCCTGGGTTCCAGCGGACGAGCCATTCGGGTCGCACTGTGTAGAGGGCGGCGATCTTCTCGAGCGTCTCACCGGGGACGACCTCGTGCTCGATCGCCTGCGGCGCGGTCACAGGGGGAGCGAGCGGTGCAGGAGCGGTTGGTGTGGGCGGAGGCGCGAGGTCCGGCGCTGTCCTTGATGGCTTCCCGGCGGGTGGTGGTGGGGTCTCGATCCCGGGGGCGATGATCATCGCTGCCACGACAATCCCGGGCAGCAGGCCCATGCCGAGCCAACGCAGGCCTTGCCAGCGACGGCGGCGCGCGGCCGCGGCGAGCACCCATGTGCGAGTCAGCGGCTCGAGCGGAGCGACGGCGTCGAGCTCGACCGCCCGCGTCAGGCGCTCCGCCTCGGGCAGCAGGCGCCGGGGGCGACGGTGCTTGGCCCACGCGGCGGCGGACTGGGCCAGGCGGAGCAGTTCATCATTCTCGCCGCCCCACGGACCACCCGGGTAGCGGACCTTGTCGGAGACCAGCCCCGGGTCGACCTGCAGGCGGGCGGGGGCGACCTCGATGATGTGGGTACCGACGCCGATGCGATCGCCCTCGCTGAGGATGGTGGGCTGATAGATACGGTGATCGTTGACCGAGGTACCGAGCGCCGAGGTGCCGTGATCGATGAGCTGCCAGGCGCTCCCGCGGCGGATGATGCGGCAGTGGAGGGGCGCGACGTGGGGATCGTCGAGGACCAGCTCCGCGTCGCGAGCGCTGCCGATCTTGAGGCCCGACGCGGCCAGGGAGAAGACCTTGACGGCTCCCGCGGCGTCGATGACCCGCAAGGGGACGTTGCCGCGGCGAAAGTTATCACCCCAGTTGGCCATGCATCAAAGCGCCAGCGTGATCATGCCGATCACGATCACGAGGACGAG
>Ga0075163_10008016_pt1 | contig 13953 bp, 11 predicted proteins | sample JI1023141ADNA_FD_71478 | JGI IMG/M metagenome (GOLD analysis project Ga0075163, IMG submission 71478) | Wastewater effluent complex algal communities from Wisconsin, to seasonally profile nutrient transformation and Carbon sequestration -... | ecosystem: Engineered > WWTP > Effluent > Algae...
GGAAGTTCGGCCCCACCCCTCGTCGCGAGAGCGCCCCTGCTGGAGCAGATCGCGAGCGCGCCCGCAGCGGCCGACAGAGCCATACCTGGGGTATGGCGACCGAGGGCGCGAGGACGACAGCCGCGAGATGCCCAGAAGGGGCGCTCGCAGCAGAGTGGGTGGGATCGAACTTGCGAGGCGCTGTACTTAGGCGCTCTCCTCGAAGTGGTCCTTGAGGGCCACCGCGCGGGGCGAGTGCCGCAGGGCGCGCAGCGCCTGGGCCTGGATCTGGCGGATGCGCTCGCGGGTGAGGTCGAACACCTCGCCCACCTCTTCCAGGGTGTAGCCCTGGCGCACGCCGATGCCAAACCGCAGCTTCAGCACCCGCGACTCCCGGGGGCTCAGGCTCTCGAGGGCCTGGGCCGTGGCGTCGCTCAGCAGGCGCTGGTTGGCGCGGTCGGTGGGGGTGATGTCCTCTTCGGCCTCGATGAAGTCGCCGAGGGTGGCATCATCGTCGCCCACCGGGTGATCCAGCGACAGCGGCACGCGGCCGAGGTCGAGGGTCTCCTGCACCTTCTCCGGATCCATGGCGAGGCGCTCGGCGATCTCCTCCACGGTGGCCGGCTCGCCCTTCTCCGCCTCGATCACGCGCCCGACGGCGCGGATCTTGGTAATGAGGTCGTGCTGGTGCACGGGCAGGCGCACGGTCCGGCCGTTGTCGGCGATGGATCGCGTGATGGCCTGGCGAATCCACCAGGTGGCGTAGGTGCTGAACTTGTGGCCGCGCTGGTACTCGAACTTCTCCACCGCGCGCATCAGGCCCAGGTTGCCTTCCTGGAGCAGGTCGGCCAGGGGCAGGCCACGGCCGCGGTAGCGCTTGGCGATGCTCACCACCAGGCGCAGGTTGGCCACGATCATCCGGTCCTTCTGGCGGCACAGCTTGCGCTGCGCCGAGCGCACCCGGCCCACCTGGGCGTTGAGGGTGGGCAGGTCGATCCCCAGGCGATCCTGGAGGCGGGTGACCTGCTTCTCGGCGCGCTCGCGGGCGGGGCCCTCGGTCTCGCTCACAAAGCGGACCCAGGTGGCCAGATCATCGCGCTGGCTGGCCAGCTCGTCGGCCACCTCGTCGATGGTGCGCCACTGGAGCTTCATCTCCTGCACGGTCTGGCGCAGCTCCACCACGAAGTCGCGCCCCTTGGTGCCGCGCGTCCGAGACTTCTGGATGGAGATGAGCTTGCGGGCGCAGAGCTTGAAGCGCTCCACGGCCTCGGGATCGTCGCGGCCTCCGCTGTCCAGGATGTGCCGCGCGGCCCGGCCCTTGAGGATCTCATTGGGCAGGTTGGCGAAGATCCGCAGGCCGGCGTCCTGCTCCAGGATGGCATCGAGGACTTCGGCACGCGCCGCCTCGATGGCCATCGAGATCTCCACTTCCTTCTCGCGGTCGAGGAGGCGTGCCTCCCCAATCCGGGAGAGGTACATGCCCACCACATCCACGTCATCAATTCGGCTGCTCGACATGACCACCTCCGCGAGGAAACAAACGGGGGTTCTCCTAGGCAAAACGCGTGCCGCTATCAGCGGGCGTTCGTGTCAAGGGGATTTCGCAGAGAGATGCCGGTTTGCGGGGACTGGTGACACCTGTCCCCATGACATTTGCGCCAGGGCCCTGACGCGGAAGTCGCGCTGCGCTACCTTCGCGGCATGAAGCGCTTGTTGAAGTGGGGTTGTCTCGTCACCACCGGCCTGGTGGTCCTCTTCGCAGTCATGGCCTGGCGCCAGATTCGCCAAATCCGCGAAAACCTTGCGGTTTCGACACCCCTGGCGGTCCCCATCGTCGCGCGGGACCCCCACAAGGTGGCGGCACTTGTCGAGCAAGCGCAGCGCGTCGAAGAGGACCGCGTGCTGAGGCTCAAAGACCCCGAGCTCACCTACATCGCGCAGCGCGCGGTCCGGCACCCCGAGGTGCTCGCGCTGCTCGAAAATGCACGCCGCCGGGCCTTGAAGGCCCTCGATCAGGTGCCCGATCCCCTGGGCTTCCTGGACGGCCTCCGCCTGGATGCGGTGGATCTCAGTCGCCTGCGCACCGAGGTGCGCGCGGCCGACTCCCAACTGGTCCTGCGGATGACTGCACCTTACCTGGACGGCCAACACCACCTCAACCTGGATTTGGCCGTGACGGGCGGCTGGGCGCCCGGCGCCATTCGCCTGGAGGTCAAGCGCCTGGTCATTGGCGAGCTGGATGTCCTGGCGCTGCCCATCTACGGGCGCTGGGTGCATACCCAGGTGGCTGCTGGAGTGGCCGCCGCCGCGCGGGTGGACGAGGGGGGGCCGCTGCAGGATGTGCGGGTGGAGGCCAACGCGCTGGTGTTGCGGCTGACGCCCTCGGGGGCACGCCAACTGGCGGGGCTGGCCCGCGAATATCTGAGGTAAAGGCGCGGCAAACCACGGCCGGCGCCCGGGGGCGAGCCTGGGTGGAGGGCGCCGCGTGGGGGATCCCCCGCGGGTCAGGCCGGCTGCTGGAACACCCGATCGGCGCCGGAGAAGCCTTGGAGGGGCCGCTCCATCACCACATGGGGCCCGATGCCCGGCAGCTCAAAGGCGGCGCCGAGCTGCTCAAAGCCCATGCGGCGGTAAAAGCCGATGGCCGAGACGCGGGCGTTGCACCAGGCGAGCCGACCGCTCTCCGCGGAGGCGTGCCGCAGGCAGGCGGTGAGCAGCTCGCGGCCCAACCCGCGGGCGCGATACTCGGGCAGGGTGGCCATGCCACGCAGGCGCCAGGCGGCCGGGTGGTGCACGTTGTATTCGGGGGGCTCCAGGAAAATACTGGCGATGCCCACCAACTCCCCGTCCACGAAGGCACCCACATGCAGGGTCTCCGGGGAGGCGTCGCCACTGTAGACCAGCGCCGACTCACGCTGGTGGGGGCGCAGGACGCGCTGGCGAACGGGGCGGACTTCCGCCGCGCTCACTGCTCGGATCTTGACCGCCGCAGGCGCAGCAGTCCGGCGGTCAGAAACCTGTTCGGTCATCCCTCACCTCGGCTCCTGTCGGGACCGGCGGCCAGCGGCGCATCGCGATGCCAAACAGACATGCGGTCACCGCCCAGGCCCCGATCACGTCGACCGTGTAGTGCAAGCGGGCGGCAAATACCACAAACACGGTGAAAAGATGAGCCCCGAAAGCAACTTCTGCGAGGCCCCTTTGGCCGCGGCAGTACAGCCACAAGAGAAACGTGGTCGCGGTGTGCCCCGAGAAGAACAGATCCTTGGTCAGGTGGATGTGCGGGGCATCGCTGCCGAGGGCGCTGATGGGGTTGACCAGGGCCCACCACGCGTGGCCGAGCGCCGCCCAGGTGCTGCCGGCGTTGGTATCGGCGCCCTCCACCGGGCCGAACCCGGTCAGATTGATGCACACGCCCCGCAGCAGTGAGAGGATCCCCCCCACGTAGAGGAAGTGCAGGAACCGCCCGCGATCGCGGTGCCAGAGCCACAGCGACAGCGGCAGGTAGCCGGCCAGCCACAGGTGGTAGTTCCAGTGGGCGATCCAATCGATGCGGGGCACCAGATCCAAGACGCGATCGGGCAGGTGGGGCGCCGGGCGGCGCTCGTTGATGAGGGCCAGGCCGATCATGAGGGCGTGGCAGAGGTAGCGCCAGGCGAACGCGAGGGGCACAGAGTCCCAGCGGGCGCGGCGAGGGGGGTGAACGGGCATGGTGCGGCAATTTGGCTTGTGGGCACGCTTGGGGTAAACCCCTGCGAGGAGGCGCGCCGTGAACTCGTTGTTGCTCATTGCCGCATTGCTGCAGGTCGCCGGGGGCTCACCCGCACCGAGCCAGATGCAGGCCGGGCTCAATGCCGGGGCTGCCGCGGTGGCCGATGTCGCGCTCATGGTCGTTCGTCCCTGGTACGGCAACCGCTGGGGCGCCGCCGAGGTGGCCGTCCAGGCGCCCATTCGCTTTGACATCGCGGCGGGTGCGGTGCGCGAGCGCGACTGGGACGAGCTGTCCGATCTCGGCAGAATCATTCGGTTTTTGCGTTACACCCCGTGGTTTGAGGTGGGCGAGCTCAACGATGCGACGCTGGGCAACGGCACCATCGTGCGCCGCTACCACAACAACATCGACGACGATCACCGCCGCACCTCGGCCCGGCTCCGCATCGAGGCCGACAAGATCGAGGCCGATGCCTTCATCGACAACATCTTCAACGACCCGGTCATCGCGGGTCGTGGCGGCCTGCGCCTGGGCGAGTTTGCGGTGGGTGGCACGTTTGCCACCGACACCGGCGCCCCGGTTTTTGTGGACGGCACGGCCGACTCGGCGGGCAACCTCAAGGGTGACCTGGGCCTGCGCGCCATGTACGGCATGGATTTTCGGTGGATCGCCTCCGACACGGCCACCTTCAAGGGCACCGTCTACGGGGACTTCAACGCCCTGCAGAACGGCAACCCCGGCGCCCACGGCGGCTTGCTGATGGAGTTCCCCACCCGGGATGGCGTGTGGATCACGCTGCGCCTGGAGGGGATGTGGTTCGGCGACAAGTACGACTGGGCCGTCTTCGACATGGGCTATCTCATCGACCGCTGGTCGCTGAAGTGGGCCCTCATCGAGGAGTACACCACCAGCTTCGGGGGCCGGTTTGGCTTCAACCTCGACTACCAGAAGGCCCTCGTGCTGGGGGTTGAGTACGCCAACACCACGGATCTGAGCCGGTCGGACCTGTCGGTTTGGCTGCGGGTGCCGCACAAGGCCGTGCGCCTCTCGGGCCTGTGGCGTCGCCGCTTTGCCGATCCCGATGGGCTGCCCATCGAGGTGGAGCAGGCCATGGCGGCGGCCTCGGTGGGCGTGAAGCTGGGGCCCTTCGGCTGGCTGGATGGCACCGTGGCCCGCATGTATCGCACCACCCAGCTGGAGACGACGGGCAACTACGTCTACCACCCCTTCAACGAGGCCAGCCTCGTGCTGCAGATGTTGTTCTAGATGACGCGCGCGCACATCGCCCTCATCTCCACGGGCGGCACCATCGAGAAGACCTACGACGAGCTCGAAGGGGTTTTGTCCAACAAACTCAGCGTGTTGGACGTGATGCTCGCCTCCCTTCAACTCCGCGGCGTGCACATGTCGCGGGTGCCGTTGATGAACAAGGACAGCCTCACCATGACCGACCGCGATCACACCCTGATCGCGCGCACGGCGGGGGCGATGGCCGAGACCCACAACGGCGTCATCATCGTGCACGGCACCGACACCCTGGCCATCACGGGGGAGCGGTGCCACCAGCTGCTGGGCGCCGATCTGAAGGTGCCCGTGGTGCTGACCGGCGCCATGCGGCCCTATGAGCTGCGCAGCACCGATGCCCTGCAAAACCTCACCGAGTCGCTCCTGGCGGTGCAGCTGCTGGAGCCCGGCGTCTATGTGGTGATGCACAACCAGGTGCTGCGCTTCCCGGGGGTGGTGAAGGACCGCGACCACGGCACCTTTGCCCGGATGCCCGACTGACCCCGGCCGATCTCGGTCGCCTGAGACCTGATTGACGCACTTGGGTGCGCCGCGTACCTTGACCGGCATGTCGCACTCTGACCCCCGCATGGACGGTCTGCCCGCCGAGAGCAGCGAAGACGATCGCCAGCACACCATCGAGGTCAAGGTCTCCGATCTGCCCGAGATCATTGAGCTTGAGAAGTGCAAGCTGGTGGTGGTGGATGGCCCCGATCGCGGCCTGACCCTCACCGTCACCAAGCCGATCATCCGCATCGGCACCAATGAGAAAAACGATCTCATGGTGCAGGACAACACGGTCAGCCGATTTCACTGCGAAATCAGGCACATCCGTGACGAGTACCTGCTGGTGGATCGGCAGAGCACCAACGGCACCTACATCCAGAACCTGCGCGTGCGCGAGGTCTTCCTGCACCCCAACTGCGAGTTTCTGGTGGGCAACTCCCTCATCCGGTTCGAGCCGGAGGTGGAGTCGGTGCGGGTGTTCCCCATTGCCCGCGGCAGCTACGGCGATCTCATCGGCTCGGCGCCCCGCATGCGCGAGATCTACGGCATCATCGACAAGGTGGCGCCCAGCGATTTGTCGGTGGTGGTGGAGGGCGAGACGGGCACTGGCAAGGAGCTCGTGGCGCGGGCGCTGCACGGCGCCTCGCGGCGGGCCACCCGGCCGCTGGTGATCTTCGACTGCTCGGCGTTTCCCGAAAACCTTTTGGAATCCGAGCTCTTTGGCCATGAGAAGGGCGCGTTTTCCGGCGCCATTCGCACCCACCGCGGGGTGTTTGAGCGGGCCGAGGGCGGCACGATCTTCTTTGATGAGCTGGGGGAGATGTCCCTCAACCTGCAGCCCAAGTTCCTGCGCGCGCTGGAGAGCGGCGAGATTCGCCGGGTGGGCGGGGAGCGCACCATCAAGGTGGATGTGCGCGTCGTGGCGGCCACCAACCGCAACCTGGCGCAGCTGGTGGAGGAGGGGCAGTTTCGGCGCGACCTCTTCTACCGCCTGGCCAAGGTGCGCATGACGCTGCCGCCGCTGCGCGATCGCCCCGATGACCTGCCGCGGCTGTGTGAGCACTTCCTGGAGGATCTGCGGCGAGCGCGGCCCGATGCGCTGGCTGCGCGGCGCTTCTCCGAGGAGGCCATGGCGCTGCTGACGGCCTACGACTGGCCGGGCAACGTGCGCGAGCTGCGCAATGTGGTGGAGCGCTCGGCGACGTTCTGTGAGGACGAGGCCATCGAGGTGGAGGACCTGCCGGGTGACCTGCAGGCGCGGCTCGGGCGGCCGCCCCAGCGCACGCTGCCCACACCGGGCGCGGTGGATCCGGGCACCGGGCTCAAGGAGGCCAAGGAGCTCATCGTGGCCCAGTTCGAGCGGGACTACCTCGTGCTGCTGCTGGAGCGCCACGAGATGAACATCAGCCGCGTGGCCCGCGAGGCGGGCATCGACCGCCGCCATGTGTACCGCCTGATGAAGAAGTACAACATCAACCTGCCGGAGCGACCGGAAGGGTGATGCGGGCCTGGGCACTGCTGCTGCTGGCCGGGTGTTCGGGCGAAAACCACTTCAAAAACGAGCAGATGCCGGATGGCGGGTCTGCGGACGCGGGCTTCGACGCGGCCCGCGTGCTCGACGCCGATGCGGCGGACGCGGCGCCCCGCGACGCTGCGCGCTCCGATATGGGGCACCTCGACGCCACGCCGCCCGATGCCGCGCCCCCCGATGCCGCGCCGCCCGATGCCGCGCCCCCCGATGCCTCGCCCCCCGATGCTGCGCCGCCCGATGCTGCGCCGCCCGACGCTGCGCCGCCCGACGCTGCTCTCGCCGATGCCGCCCTGCCTGTGGAGCGTTGCACCGGCCGCGACGACGATGGGGATGGGCGGGTGGACGAGGGGGCCGCGTGCGCGGACGCCGTGGTGGCCCACTGCACGATGTGGCTGGGGTATCGAGCCGGCCCCGTCCCCGTGGAGCCCCAGGTCGCCTGGGGGGCCTGCCCAGCGCAGGCGGCCGACCGGATGGGGGCTTCGCCGTGCGCAAGCAGCCGCGCCTCGGGGCTCTTCTACAGCTTTGCTTTTGGCACGCCGTTGGCGGCGGGTGGTGGCCTGGGCGTGGCCTTCACGTGTCTCGAGCCGGGCCTTGAGCCGGGCCTCGATCCTGGCCTCGATCCTGCGCTCGTCGCCTGGACCCAGGCCCACTGCCGGGTGATGCTGGCCGAGGGCAAACCCGATTTCGTGGACGCCCTCGATCCCGCCACCTGCCCGGGCGCGGCGGATGGAGTGCAGTGTACCCACAGCGGCGGCGATGGGCGGTTCCACAGCCTCGTCCTGCCCGCGCCCCCAGTTGAGGGTCTTGGGGTTGGTTTTATCTGTGAAGACGAGGGGTTACCCGATCGGGCGGCGGGCATCACGGCCCACGTGGCGCCCTGGATCGCCACCCAACAACGCCGCGAGGGGCCCGAGGGCTGCCTCGACGAGCTGCTCTTCGACGACGCCCAGGCCTGGGGTGCCTGTCCCGGTCAGCCCGTGGATACGGAGGGTCGCCACCGCTGCGCAAGCGCCGCGGGTGATGGGCGGTTGCATGGGTTTGCGCTCGAAGACCTGACTTTGGGGGCCTGTTCAGGCGCGGGGGTGGCACTGCGGCGCCTGTAAAAAGGGGGGCAGCAAACGGCGCTCAGCGCCAGCCCAGCCAGCTCCGCGCCCGCTCGGCGAGGGCTTCCAGGCGGGCCGCGCTCCACCGGTCGGCGGCCAGCGGCAAGACGATGCGGCGCTCCGGGCCCAGGTCCAGGCCACCCTCCGCGGCCTCCACAAACACCACCAGCGCGTGGCATTTCCTGAGGAGTTCCGCGGTGGTGTGGGGATCAGACTCCAGCAGCGCTTCCGCCAGGCGCGCGAGGCTTTGCAGCTCGGCATAGTGCCAGGTCCACGGGTGGTCCAAGGCGGCCACCACCCCGGGCAGGTCGCCGGCGAGGCGGTGCCGCTCGGCCACGCGCAAAGCCCGCATGCAGGCGGCATAGATCGAGGGGGCGTCCCCCGGGTGTGGGCCCCGAAAAGACCTGTCCGATCGGGCGCTTGCGTCGGTGGTGTCCGGCCGGGCGTCATCCTCCCCGTCGTCCTCCAACGCAGGCGCGATGGCGGCGATGAGACCGTCGAGGGCCTCGGCCTGGTCGGGGGCGGTGCGTGCGGCGGCCTGCCAGGCCGTGACCGCCTCGGCGGGGGCGCCGGTCTGGAGTCGGGCGAACCCCAGCAGGTGGTAGAACCGCAGCGCGATGTCGGGCTCCGGCGTCCGCCCCTCCAGGGCGGCGCGGGCGCGGCCCCACCGCGCGGCCTCAGCGGCCGGCCAGGCGTCCAGCAAGCCGATGAGCCCGCTGCGGGGCCAGGCGCGGCGGGCGGCGTCGAGCACCATGGCGGCGGCGGCGGGATCCAGCCGGCGCAGGGCCTCGTGGCATAGGGCGTCGGCCCATGAACCCTGGGTCTCGCGGGCGTCGGCGAGCCAGCGGGCCACCGGCGCATGGCGCAGCGCCTCCTGGGTGGCGAGCACGGCGGGCAGGCGATCCACGGGAAAGCCCGTGAAGCGCGCGCGCCACGGCTGGAGCTCCGGGCCGGGCCGACCCAAAGGGCTGAGGGCCAGCGGTGGGGGGGCGTGGGGGTTGAGGATGCGCAGTTGCAGGCCCTGGGCGTCGGGCACCAGCACGGCGGTCCGGTGGTCGTGGGCATCGCGCAGCAGCTCGGCGTCGGCGCCCACGTGCAGCGTCCAGTCCAGGTCACCGGCCCACAGGTGGCCCATGCGGAGCTGGAAGGTGGCCCCATCGCGGTGGCCGGTGGCCTGCCCAGGGCGCAGGCCGTGGCCCTCCAGGTAGGCGCCGCCGTCCACCCCCTCCGCGGCGATGGACAGCGGGGTGCCGCCGGGCCCGGTCACGGCGCCCTCCGCCTGGCCGAGATCCCGCAGGCGCATGCCGCCCGCGGCGTGCAAGGTGGTGTGCTCTCCCCGCGCCACCACGAGGGGATCTTCGCAGCCGCCGAGGGTGCCCAGCACGCGCACGCCCTCCAGCCGGCGCAATCGGCTGCGCGCGGCCACCCCGAACACCTCGGTGCCGTCGGCATCCACGATCCACGCGTGGTCGGATCCGGGCACCAACAACCCCGCTTGAGCCGGTGGACCGGGCAGGGAATCGTGCCGCAGAAGGGTGATGCCATCGGTAGAAAACCGAATGACTTCGCGCTCTTCCGTGAGCAGGCGCAGGCCGTCGGCCTCCACCACGAAGTCCAGCAGGCGCGTCGGTCGTGGCAGGTGCCAGGCCACCGCATGGGTCACGCGATCGAGCCCAGCGCCCACCCAGCGCAGCAGCAACCAGGGGCCGCGCAGGTCGGGCAGCACCGCCTGATCATCCCGGGTGAGCCAGGGCCGGGCGTCGCGGCGGCTGCCCGGGGTGAAGAGGCAGGCGGGTGGGGCGTGCACGTCGCGAAAGATACGGCGGCCCCAGGCACGGGCGATGGCCTCATCCACCGCCGCGAGGCGAGGCAGGACGCGGGGATCGAGCGTGGCAAGCTCGGCCAACAGCGGACGGCGGGCCTCGGGGATGGTGGCGGCGGCCAGGCGATCACCGAGCTCGATCTGGCGCCGCAGGGCCAGCAAGCGGTCGTGATCGGCCTCGCCCAGGGTGTCCACCCCCACCTCGCTCAGGCGGGCCAGGGCCGCGGCCCGGTCGCCGCTGCGCACCAGGGCGGCGGCGGCTTCGAGCAGGTCGCGTTGGCGGGCCGTTCGCCCCAGGTGCACTGCTTCGTCGGCCAGGGCCAGCAGCCGCTCGGCGTCGGACAGGCCCTGCAGCCGCACCCGGTGAGGGCCCACCAACGCCAGGGCCACCGCCGGCGCCTCGGTCATGAGGGCGCGGGCCTGGGCCAGCGCCCGGGCGGCTCGCACGGCTTCCTTGGCGCCGCTCCCACTGGCGGGGGCGCCCATTTGGGTCAGCCAGGCCACCTCGGGCCGATCGGCGTCCACCGCCGCGCGCTCCGAAGGCTCGAGCGCCAACCACGCGAGAAAGGCGGCCTCGTCGGGATCCGCCAGGCGCTCGGTGACCGCCTCGATGCGGCTGCGGCGGCGGTCGGCCTCGGCCCGGGCGCTGGTGGCCTGCAGCGCCTCGGCGACGGGCGCGCCCAGCGAAAGCGCCTCGCGGTACAGGGCCGCCGCCACCCCAAAGCGGCCCGCCTCCACTTCGACCACCGCGCGGGCCACCAGCTGGCCCATGCGCTCCATTTGCCGCTGTTCCGCCACCCATCGCAGCACCCGGGCGGCCACGGCGCTGTCCGGGTGGGCATCCAGCAGGCGCCGCGCGCGGGCCTCCACCTCCTGGGCGGTGGCCACGGGCAGCTGGGCTTCCAGCGCGGCCTCCGCCGGCGCGCGCAGGCGGGCGGCCAGCACCACCACCTCGTCGCGCAGCGCGGCCAGGGTGCTGCCCCCGGGCTGCGCATGCTCCAGCGCCGCCAGCGCGCGGCGCGCTGCAGGCAGGTCTGCGGCGTGCAAGGCGGCCCGGCCCATCCACCCCCAGGCCTCCCCGGCGCGGGCGCCATCCAGGCCCTCCAGCCACCGCAGCGCCTCTTTCTGGCGGCCCGCGCGGGCGGCCGCCACCGCCAGCAGCCCTTGTACCCGCGGATCGCCGGTGAGGGGCGTGGTCTCGCCCAGGGCCAGCGCCTTGTCGTCGGCCGCCAGCGCATCCACCCAGAGCATCAGCAGCGCGAGGGTGGCCGGTGCGTAGCCGGGCGCCTCCTCCACCGCCCCGCGCAGCAGCGCCTCAGCGGCCTCGAAGTCGTAGTGCGCCAGCGCTGCCTCGCCGCGCTCCAACAGGCTGGCGCCGTCCTCGGGCGGCTCCGGGGCCACCCGGGGTGGGGGCAGCGTGATCGAAGGTACGGTCGGCAAGTGAGCGAGATCCAAGGCATTTTGCACCCAGGAGCGCGCATCGGGTGACAGCGCAGCGAGGGGCGCATGACCGGCGTCGCGGCCGGTACCGAGGCGCAGCGAGACCACCCCGGGGCCCCCGTGGGGCACCACCTTCACGTCGTCGGGAAAGCGCTCGATGAGCAGGCTCTGGAGGGCGGATTTCTCCGTGTATCTGCGGGCTTCCACGGCGGGTGGCAACCCACGCTCCGTGGGATTGACGCTGTGAATCAGGCGCACCAACAGCCCCGGATCGAGGGGCACGCGGCCGGCGAGCACCTCGGCCACCGTGGCGTCGGCGCGCCGTCGACTCACGGGCGGTCGCGGGGTGGGTGGAGGCTGATGTCCAGCACGGTGAAGGCCTTGACCCCGCCGGGGGTGGGCACACGCACGGTGTCATCGCGGCGCTTCGCCAGCAGCGCCTGGCCCACCGGCGAGCTGAAGGAGATCCACCCCGCTCGGCCATCGGACTCGTCGGCGCCGACGATCCGAAACCACTGCACCTCGCCCGCGGCGTCCTCCACCTCCACCCACGAGAGGAAAACCACCCGCTCGTCGGTGCTGGGGCGGGCCACCGGCGTGAGCTGGTCGAGCCGCTTGCTCAGCCACTCGATGCGGCGGTCGATTTGGCGCAGGCGCTTCTTGCCGTAGATGTACTCGGCGTTCTCGCTGCGGTCGCCCTCGGCCGCGGCGGCCGACACATTGTTGACCACCTGGGGGCGCTCGACGGTGAGGAGGTGGGTGAGCTCGTTGGCCAGGCGGGCCCGGCCCTCGGCGCTGATGTACTCGGTCACGGGCACCTCTGGTCAGGGGCCTTGACGATCGGCGGTCGGCGGCGCGAGGTCAACGGGGCAGCGTGAGCGGGCGCTGGAGGGCCCAGGGCGCGGCGGCGGGCAAACGGGTGACCACCGGGTGCTCTGCCGCTATACTCCGGCGGTTGTTTGGGAGGCTTCCATGCGCTTCGTTCTCCGGCAAGGCACCCGAGAAGTCATCTTCTTCTCCGAGAACCGGTTCATTCGGTTCGACGGGCCGGAGACCGCGTCCAACTTCCTGCTCGACTACCTGATTCAGGCCGACAACCTGGCGCGGTTGCGCGAGGCGTTGCGGGGCCACCAGGCGTGGTCCTGGATCGCCATGCGCGACGACGGCACGGTGCTCGACTACGTGGCGCGGCTGCTGTCCGAGGGCATGCTGCGCCTGATGGCCGATCCCGAGGGCCTCACCCCCTGGACCTGGCAGTTTCGCTCGCCCACCTACCCGGTGGAGGCCGTCCAGGGCGCCTTCGAAGCCAACTCGCTGGTGTCGGAGGACGACGAGAGCGAAGAGCAGGATGCCGAAGTCGAGGATCCGGTGCCCGAGCCTGTCCTGCCCCCCACCTTCATTCAGGTGGCGGATATGGAGGCCAAAGGTATCGAATTTCTTGAGAAAATGTACGAGATGGCCATGGACCTCTTGCGGTTCGTGGGCCTGGATGGGGAGCTGCCTTCGGAGCTGGCCCCCGAGTACACCCAGACCGCGCTCGGCCAAGGCAACGTCATCAACGACCTGACGGGCGCCTTTGGCGCCAGCCTTGATCCGCTGGTGGTGGGTGGCATGGATGTGGTCGGCACCACCCAGGCCGGCGAGCAGCTGGTGGCCCTGTCGGTGAGCCAGGGCACCGGTGTCCTGACCATGACCGAGGACATGGGCGACGCCATCGGCGATCTGGCGAAGGGCATCCTCGACCCGCCCGCGCCCACGGAGGTCGGGCCGCTGCTGTTGGACGAAGCGGTCAAGCACGGGGTCAACCTCGAAGAGCAGACGATCGAGACCACGGAGACGCTGCTGAGCCTCTCCGAAGGCGGCATGCCCGACATCTTCCCCACCGAGCTTGGGCCCAAGCTCGGTGAGATTGCGCTCTTTCAGGCCAACCTCATGGGCAACGTCTCCACCCAGCTTGAGGCCCAGATACGGGCCATGGGCGATCGGGGGGTTGATCCGCCCAACGTGCCGCCGGTGATGCCGGGCGAGCTGGTCAACCTGTCTTCGAGCCAGATGGTCGCCGTGATGGCGTCCACACAGGCCACCATCGACCAGTTTCAGCAGCTGGTGGCCAACTCGCCGCCCGATCGTGAGCAGATATCCCAGATTTGCCAGCAATTTCAGGCATCCACCCTTGATCAGGTGTCCTCCCTCACCCAGGGCACCGACTTCGTGGGCGGCGAGATCCGCGGGCTGTTGGGCATCACGCCGCCAGCGCACCACGATCCGTCACCCATTGGCGACGCCTTCCTGTCGAGCGTGGACGATCAGACCTCAGGCATGCTGCGGGTGGCCCACATGGCGGGCGAGTCGCTGGTGGGCCTGGTGGGCTCGCGCGATTAGGCGGCGAGCGGTCGCCCAAATCCTCAATTTCATTGAACATGATTGAAATTTTGGTCGGCCAGGCCACGGCGGTGCGCGCGTCTCGGCCGCTCGAGCTTGGGGCGCGGTCGACGGGCGAACCGCGATGTGGGGGCTGCCGCCAGCGGGCGGAGGCCATTCGTTGCTTCGCGGGCGTGCGCGGGCTGGTCAAACC
>Ga0075163_10008018_pt1 | contig 13953 bp, 7 predicted proteins | sample JI1023141ADNA_FD_71478 | JGI IMG/M metagenome (GOLD analysis project Ga0075163, IMG submission 71478) | Wastewater effluent complex algal communities from Wisconsin, to seasonally profile nutrient transformation and Carbon sequestration -... | ecosystem: Engineered > WWTP > Effluent > Algae...
AATAGCCCCGCAAGTCAGTTGGGCTATACATGTACATTGAGTTTCCCAGCTGGGCAGCAGACCCAATTTCAGTTTATTATCCAGCCCAAAGACAACTTAGTCGTGCCTATTTGGGCTGCAAATTTTGTATTGGACAAAACGTCAAATATTATAGTAGAAAGTACTAATGCTAATGGCAACAACTTCTTTGCAAAAGCCACCTTACATGGTAGAATGTCAATTAACACTGGTTCCAGCCTTAAGCCATTGCCCAATATAGCATTCGAACTTATGTCTTTTGAAGGGTTAGTCGTACAGACAAAACCTGATTATATTAAATGCGATAAATTTAGAATGGGCCTTGCTAGTCCGCAGAAAATGATAGGTGCATCTGATGCTGATGGCTCCGAAAGTGTAGGTGGATTTCCTATTACAATGGCTACACCTAAGTTTGAAATTTTGGGAAATAAAGCTGGCTTTAGTTTTGACGTACATATCAAACTGGCTGATATATCATCGATACCTACGGCTGAGTTTGGGTTTGGGATTTATGCTCAGCTCAATATGGACGGCAACAGGCCAAATTGGAGTCTTGCAGCTCCAGTACTTAAGGATATTGGCTTGCAGGGTAATATCGGACCTATTGCCATCGATGGTAAGGTATCTTTCAAAAATGATGAAAAATATGGTGATGCAGTGTTAGGATCAATAAAAGCATCCATCATTGGTACAGTAATGATAGATGTCAATGCTGTATTTGGAGCCAAAGAAGATTACAAATATTTTTATATCGATGCACTTGCCGTCATTCCTGCCGGAATTCAATTACCACCTTGTTTGGCTATTTATGGACTTGGCGGCGGTTTTTATTACAATATGGCACCACCACCACCAGTAAAAGCGGAAGATTTGCTCACCAAAGGGAGCCCAAATGTAGTCAGAACGGTGCATGATTATACACCTCAAAAAGGAGTGACAGGCTTCAAAATAATGGTTGTAATGGGTCTATCCAGTAAGGAAGTACTCCATTTTAAAGGGACATATGAAATGAATTTTGAAACGACCATTGATGAAAACGGAGATTCTAATATTGCCGTTAGAGAGTTTGGTATCACTGGGGAAATTTTCATTTTAACTACAGGTATGTTGGATATAAGTGCGACCACACTTTATGGGGCATTACGTGTCACCTATGTTTTTCCACTAAAAACATTTACATTTAACGCCACAGTTAGTGCCAAAATAGCAAGTATTGTTACAGTGAATGGCAAATTAGATATGTTGGTCAGTCCTGACGAATGGTATGTTTTTGTAGGCACAAGTGCAAACCCTATTCAAGCTAAGATCAAAATACTAGAAATCGTAGGTGTAACGATCCATGCGTACTTTATGACAGGCAATACAGGGATCACCTTTCCTGAGCCACCGATGCAAGTATTGGCTGCATTTCCAGATTTGAAAGCTTCAAGAGAAAATCAGAAAATATTGCAGGAGCAATCTAATAGTGGAAATAAAACTTCAGCGGGCATGGCATTTGGAGCTGGTTTCCAACTAGATGCAGGAGGTTGTTTTGGACCTATATGTCTGAACATAAATTCTGGTGTAGGATTTGATATCGCATTGACCAAGAAAGATGAATGTATCGTCGTTGGCCCGAATGGTCGTGAAAACTATGGCGTCCCTGGTTTTAATGGCTGGTACGCTGAAGGACAGCTGTACGGATATCTGCAATTTGGATTAGAAATAGATTGTGGGCTATTTTCAGCTACAGTGGCCAAAATGAATGCGGCTGCACTTTTACGAATGTCTGGACCGAATCCTATCTTCATCAATGGTAGACTGAATTACAATATGAATATATTAGGGTTAGTAAAAAGTAGTGGTGGTGTTAATGTAAAGTTTGGTCAGCCATGCCAGTTCGCCAATGATTCATGGCCATTTGGTGACCTACCAATCATACAAGATATCACTCCTGTTGGTAAAGAAGTATCCATACTACGTCAACCTATCATCACTTATAATTTGCCCGTGGATAAAGAAATTGAGTTCTTTCAAAAGAGTGATGATGGCTATGGAAATAATAACTCCTATATGCGATATTTCAACATCAAACAAACAGTAACTATCAATGAAGGCGCGAATAAAGTTAGTAAAGATCGACATGGAAGAACCTTTGAAAGTAAGGTCAAAACTTATGAGAAACCCAAAACGGATATCATGCTGAATATGAGGGACAACAATCAAACATGTGTCATTTCAAAAACAAAATCTTTCGAACCCTTAACCAATTACCAAATAAAGGTTACTGTAAATGCTTATGAACGTGAAGGTGGCAACTGGAGACCTGCCTTTGTCTATAAAGCTGGACCAGATGGCAAAAAATCAAAAGTAAATGTAGTACAAGAAAAAATCGGCTTATTCAGGACAAAGGATTGCCCTACTCGTCTGGATGAAGGTGGCGAATCAGCCGTCATGTATGCTTATCCACAACCAGGTCAAAATTATTTTCTCCCACAAGACCAAAGTAGTGGGTACATCGTATTGAAAGAATATATTGGGTGCCTGATCGACAAGTATGACGTGATCTTCCGATTCGAAGATTTGGATGGGAGTACTCGGCTAGATGTGCCAGCAGGAACTGGAGATTTTTTCCTTTCTTATGGAGGCCAAAAACAACTTAAATACACCTTTCCCATACCACCTGATTTAAAAAGAGAAAATAGATTTTATATCAAACAAATGGCAAAACCCAAAGCATCATCTGCACCTAATAGTGTGACAAATATCCAAGACGTTACTTTAACACAAATCAGTACTGATGGCATCGGATCTAGGTCATTTGAATTTAAATCTGCCAAAGTTTCTGGCAATGCTTATGATGCCATAGATGCTGTAGAACTTTATAAAGCTAGATTCAATACTAGTAAGTATGGTACCATGGCAGAAAAAATAAATTCATATTCAGTGACAGCATCAGAAGTATCCACACCAGGAGGTACTTATGCACTGACATTTAAGGGCGGCGAAAATTTTGACCAATATGAAGTAAAAGGGTCAAATTTTAACTTTATCGAGCAGAGTTACATCATTAAACCTAAAGTATATTTTAGGGATTTGCATGACAATGCGTGGTATAGAGATCATGGAGATGCGATCTATTCCCATTATTTCAACATTAGAAATGGTACATCTGACTCATTTCAACCACATTTACGGCAGAAATATGACATCCATAACATCAGAACAATAGAGCAAATGGCAACCATAGGGGATATCAGAGCTCAAGGACCTATTTATATCAAAAATTATGATCCACCATTGATAGATTTTAATTTAGGTAGTATAAATTTAGGAACAGCCGGTAGCACTATTAAATATATAAAAAAGTAAAAAACATATCTTAAATAGATAAAAATTAAAATATGCGTTACACAAAAATATGTCTTACAATAGTGACAATCATGTTTTTACATACATTAGCAACATGTCAATTCGGTTTTTCATCCTTCAGTAGTATTCTAAATGTAAAATCATCCACTTCGTTAAAATTTGGAATATCAAATCCTCCGATTATGGTAGTTAAAGCACCTAGTAACATAATTGGAAGCATAGGTCAAGGCCCAATTGCAAGTTATAATGTAGGCTCACAAGCTACTACCATATCGTATGAAGTTCACATTCATAATTGGATTGATCAATCAAAACTATGGGATATCAGCCGTCGATGTTTAAATGAACATCACATAGAGATATATGGAGGCTTGGACTTATTAGGAGACGGTAATTGGCATAATCCAATAAACCCAAAGGCAAGGGCCGGTATAGAATTCCTTGCCAACATGTCCTTCCGAAAATACAGTGACTACCCTAATACAAAAGTAAAGTTCGCTGTAATAAAAAATACAGACTTTTTGCCATCTAGTAGTGGATCCTATGGAGCAGCTTATACCGCATTTGGTGGGCAGGAAGTGGCCCAATGGCAATTTAGAATAAAATAATAAAAACACATCTGAATATAATGAAACTTATAATTAAATACATATTACTCTGCATGTTGCTCCACATTGCATCATTCATCAAGGCCCAAAATGATGGTTTAGATGGCACCCGAATGTATACTGACCATCAACTGGACAGCATCATGAGTAGAAAAATTGCTTTAATAGCTAAGGTTCAAGGTGATTCGGTGATCCTAAGATGGATGCCTGCCAATCACAACTTGTGGATGATGGGCAGAGAAAAAGGTTATATGCTGGTGCGGGCGACTATTGGTGCAGAAGAAAAAGTTATCCGTTGGGACACCTTAAATAACAAAAACATCATCAAACCTTGGCCTTTGGATAAGATGGACGCCCATTTTCGAGTGTCACAAGATACCGCTTTTTACATCTCTCGGGGATTGATCTATGATAAAAATATAAACATCAATGCTCAGTCTTCCTTTTCACAAATCATGGAAGCCAATGATTACAACAAAAACAATCACCTACTAGCGGTGATAGCAGCCGCCAGATCTCCTTTGGCTGGTGAAGCGATGGGAATCAAATACATAGATAAAGGTATAGATCGGAAATATACGTACAATTACTTTATCAAATCTATGGTAGATACAGCTATGATTCCTAGCGAAGTAGCTTCATTCTATATAAATCCCAAAGTACCGACTGAAAAAGTAGTGATGCCCACACCAGAATGTATCGGAACAGAAAAAACCATTGCCATCCGATGGGACAATACTATGGCACAATACCAATTTGTCATGTACCACATAGATAGGTCTGATGATGGCAAAAAATGGACACGAGTCACTCAGTTGCCCTTTACACCAAGTGTAGATGAAAATAAAGATGGTACATTTCCCTTTTTTGAATATCGAGATTCCGTAGGTGTCAATTACAAAAAGTTTTATTATCGAGTCGTAGGCATCGACCATTTTAGCGAAGAAATTCCTTCTGCTATCGTGACTGGAAATGCAAGAGATCATACGCCTCCTGATGCGGTTACAGATTTTACAACCGAAAATACGAAAGACAATATCGTCACTTTATCTTGGAAAAAGGCCGTAAAGGAATCAGATTTTGCTGGTTATGTAATAGGTAGAGGGACTAATGTAGAAGGACCATTCGAGCCGATCCATGAGACCATAGTGCCACGTGATGCTGTTCAATTTATAGATAAGACAGCTGATCCTCATGGGTTCAATTATTATGTAGTGGCAGCCGTAGATACGGCACAAAATGCCAGTCTTCAGATGCCACAACTGGTGACCATGCATGATGTCATTCCACCTACCAAACCTACTAATCTGAAATATACCATAGATACGACAGGTGCAATAAAAATTGATTGGACACCGTACGAAGGTCGCGATTTTAATGGATATTTGGTTCTATATGCCAATCAAAAGGATCATGAATTCACACCCATTTCCCAAGGAAGACTCGATAGGCCTGAATTTTTGGATACGATCCTGATCAATACATTGACAAAAAATATTTATTATAAAATCAGGACTTTCGACAAAAATTTTAATGTCAGCCCCGACTCCGACATACTCGAAGTCACCAAGCCAGACATAGTACCACCTGTGTCACCAGTGTTTAATCATTATGATGTACATGGCAAGTCAGTAAGTATATCATGGATCCCATCGTCCAGTTCCGATGTAAAAAAACAACACTTGTATCGCAAAGTTGGCACCATTGAGCAAGCTTATGTATTGTATAAGACTTTTGACGCATTGACCAATAAGTATGAAGATACGGAGATCGTTGGTAGCATGCACTATGAATATGCACTGGAAGCTGAAGATGCGACTGGACTCAGATCAGATAGATCATACCCCATGTCAGTTAAGACATATAATAATAACAAGTTGGATGGTATTAAAAATTTCAAAGCAGTATTCAATCCACAGACTAATACCATAGATCTAAAATGGGATGCTGCAAGTCCTAATAAGCAAAGTCCAGTGAGATATATTATCTACAAAGCCACAACGCCCGTCATCCAACAGTTTAAATATATCGATATGCCTACCTATCAAGATAGTAGCATCCAGCAATCCAATACATGGTATTATGCTGTGAAGGCCATACTCGATGATGGCACCGAATCAGACTTAAGCCCCGTTATAATAGTTAAAATAAAATAAATCATTCTTTTATAAGCCTTAAAATTTTAATACAATGCGAGTAATAATCCTATTTTTTTTTATTAGTTTACAATTTTTCTTACGAAGCCAACCATGTATAAACTTAGATGTCCATGATACAAGTTGTGGGCAAAGTAATGGGTGGGCAAACGTTTCCCTAAATTGCTGTGGCCCACTTGAACAAGTCAATTGGAGTACTGGTGCTTCAGGTGCAACCATAAATAATCTTGCAAGTGGTTCATATAGTGTAACTATTACTACAGGTCCAGGATGTGTGGAAGAATTTAACTTCTATATAGAACCTTCAGATGGGCTTTTGGGTGGCTTTTCAATTCATCATAATACTTGCGGACTGAATAATGGTCAAATAACAATATTTACTCCACCAGCATACCCAGATATGACATATACATGGAGTAATGGTGCTACAGGAAATGCAATATACGCCTTAAGTTCAGGCATTTATACAGTGATTGCACATACGTCTTGTGGAGATGGGACAAGTCAAACATTTTCTTTTGAAGTCTTAGACTGGTCACCAGCGATCACAGGCGAAATCATCCCAGTAAGTACTCGATGCAATCTAAACAATGGAACGGCCACTGTGATAGCATCTGGTGGTGGTGGTGATCACACTTATCAATGGTCCAATGGCCAAACGAGTGCATCAATTACTGATCTTTCACCCGGAACTTATATGGTTACGATCAATTCGTATGACCAATGCACTCCACTAGTACTCACTACATTTATTAGTCCATCATCAGCACATATAGCTTCTACAGAAATCACTCAAACTAAATGTGGTTTAGACAATGGTATAATGGAAGCTTATCCATCTGGCAATAATTATATTTGGAGCAATGGAAGCACTGCATCATATATTGAAAATCTAAGCCCAGGGGCTTATAGTGTCACGGTGACTGATAGTAATGGCTGTACTGATTCATCAAATGGAATTATCAATCAATCGATTGCACTCAACAATTCAGTAGCACTTTCTACCACATCCATAGTTTCGCTACAAGATAATGCCGTGTATCAATGGATTGATTGTGATAATAACAATGCCCCCATATCTGGTGCAATTAATCAGTTTTTCAGTCCAACAGCTAATGGAAATTATGCAGTAGAATTATGGAATGGGTTAGCAGCACCTTATGATTGCTTTGAAGTATCTGATTGTGTTGAATGGATTATATCAGACACTGAAGATCAAAATCATAACCTTAAAGTAATTATTCCCTCTATGGTCACAAATGCTTGTAACATCGAAATCAAAAATATGAGAGATCCCATCACATTCACTTTGACAAGTCTAGATGGATCAATAATATCTTCTAATGAATATAACCAACCTAGTATCTGCCTCAAAATGGATGCATTGCCTTCAGGAATATACTTCATCACATACAATTATCTACAAACAATCGAAACTGTTAAGATCATAAAAATATGAAAATTAGAATCTAAACCAATCCTACCAGCTACACAATTAATAGTGTATTGCAATCAATGTTACAATTTTGGTACTAAGCATCTCTATACATTTATGGTAATATTTACCATTATAGCAAAATTTAAAAAATTATGATAAAGTTCCAATTGATTATTTTAGGTTTCTTTTCTGGATTGCTTAGTCTATATGGGCAAAATATAGGTAAACATGGTTTTCTTTTGAAAGGAATGTATGCTTCCGTATCCAAGATTGTAAGACTTTATTATACTATCCTGTCATAACCACATGAAAGCCGTCATTTCCATTTTTTGCTATTTTCTATATACTTCCGTTATAAATGCACAATACAATGGCAATGGCTTTGATGGACTTACCGTGACCACTTTATCAAAGATGCAGATTACGGACAGCTTAGCTTTTCTTGGAAGTTCATATGATGGTGTAGCTTCTATTGTCTTATCCAAAGTTAACATCACTGATGATGTGGTTTTTAAAGGTAGTTTCGGTGATGGTATTGCTTTATTTGATTTAGGTTATAAAACCATAACGGATAGCTTCGCCTTTAAAGGGATATCTGCTGATGGTAGTACGTCACTTTTATTGTCAAAGTCCAACATTGAAGATACTATGTCAGCCAAAGGATACAATGGTGATGGTGTAGTATCTCTTTTCCTTACAAAAAGTCCAATAGAAGATAGTTTAGCCTTTCGCGGTAGCATAGCCGATGGACATACCATAACTATCATTCCAAAACTAAACATAACAGATGATCTTGCTTTCAGAGGGCAAATGGGGAGAGGAGATCATCACTTTGAGCTAAAAAAGCCAGACTGCTTAAGTGAAATCCTCTTGTGGACTGGTTATATATCTCAAGCGTGGGAAAATCCAGACAATTGGCAATGTGGTGTAGTGCCTAATGTGAGTAGTGAAGTGGTCATTTTGCCATCAGCTTTGCTTTTCCCTCAAGTCAACTTTGATGACGAAATCAAAAAACTAGTACTATTTCCAACTACTTCTTTCTTTATTAACAACAATGTAAATTTTAAAATCAATGGACAATAATCAAACTCTAATGAAGAAAAGTTTTTTAACCATTTTCGCACTCTTTAGCGCTATCTGGATTTATGCCAACAATGTACAGATTACCAATGTAAGCTTCAAACCAAATACCAACACTATTAAATTTGACATCAGTTGGGAAAATAGTTGGCGAAGTGATGTACTCAATAACTGGGATGCTGCTTATGTGTTTATTAAATACTTTGATCCAGGTACTGGGACATGGCTTCATGTTCCATTCACAAATACCAACAATGTGATTCCCTATGGTTTTAGTGTGAGTGTAGATCCAGGTGTTGGTAGATTTCTATATAGGACTGTAAGTGGCAGTGGCACATCTCAATTGACCAATGTGGAACTAGGGATTCAATCGCGATTTGCATCAGGTATCTATGACATTAAATTGTTTGCTTTGGAGATGGTTTATATTCCGGTTATAGACTTTTATTTAGGAGATCATGCTTCCTATAATAGTTATAGAAGCTCTTATGAAAATCAAGCACCTGATCTTATGTTTAAAAATGACGAAAGCTATGTATTTGATCCCTTATCTGAAGAATATGTTGCTATAGCTAATACAGCATCATTTTATGTAATGAAGTACGAACTAAGCCAAGGTGGTTACAGAGATTTTCTAAACTCACTCACCTACACCCAACAAGTCAATCATACAGCATCTCCACCTACATCACCTCCAGGAACTTTTGCGTTGGCTCCTGCTACGGGCAATTACAGAAATTACATCAAAATAAAAACACCTGCCCAACTCATTAATGGCGCTTATACCCCAGCAGTATATGGTTGTAATGCTGATGGAAATAATGTGTACGATGAGCTTACTGATGGGGAGAATATCGCTTGCAATTTTGTCAACTGGATAGACCATTCGGCTTTCTTAGTTTGGTCTGGCCTTTTCCCGTTAAATGAAATTCAATTCGAAAAAGCTGCTAGAGGCATACAATATCCTGTAAATAACGAATTTGCGTGGGGCAATGCAGAGATAGGAGATGATGAGTATTTTGTTTTTGATGCAGCATTAAATACAGAATATGTCAATAATCCGCAATCCAATCCAAAGGGCAATGCCATCTATGAAGCAACAGTCAATAGCAATAACAATCTGGATGGCCCAGTCCGTAATGGTATATTTGCTACCGCATCTAGCGATAGAATAAAAAGTGGAGGAAGTTTTTTTGGGGTAATGGAATTGAGTGGCAATCTACGGGAAAGAGTCATCACCACCGCAAATGTTCAAGGTAGAAATTTCATTCAATATAATATTATAAATTTTAATGAAGGCAGCCCAAATTTAAATCCTTTGGGTTTTGCTTATGGATTTGGTTGGTCAGGATCTAATCTTCCATTAGAAGGTATTATAGATGGAAGCATACCAGCACTTGGTCTTATGTACCGCGGCGGTAGCTGGAATGATGAAAGTTTTTTTCTTTCCATAAGTGATAGAAGCGTGCCATTGATCAATGATACAAATATCAATAGAGATCCATATACTTGTCTCAGGGGATGTAGGTAATTTCAAAACTATCTTCATTCATTTATTAATATATTGTTCTTTCTTGTAAACACAAATTTATACCATCTTGACAGTAAGTAAACTTAAATTCATTTACAATTGTTAATAAATTGCAAATACATGATCATGAAGCATTTCTTTCTATTTTGTGTTACTTTCATCATTATTTTAACTCCATCCAGCTCATTTGCTCAACGTGTGTATGGCAATCCTGCTGTAGATGATTATATCACTACCAATACGGACTATTTTTGCATTCCAAATACTACCGAAAACCAGAATTTGACTACAACACAAAAAGATTTCTTCTCTACTATGAGGTATGCACAGGTAATGAGTGAAGTTTCAAAAGATGAGCAAACCAGAACTATAGGAAATGTGGAAATATCAAGTGTAAAGTTTACAAAACAGGATCATCTAATTAGCTTTTATATAAAAAATCTTAAGATGATTATTCTTAAGCCTTTAAAAGTAAGTACAGCAAAAAGGCCTTGTGTACTTATCTCAATTGGAGGAGCTAATGCCAATTTTCCTGAATTTCCTTTTTTGACCACAGTAACCCAATACCTTATGAAAGGTTATGTGGTTGCTTACTTTGAGAATCCTAACATTAATCCTAATGCTGAGTACAAATACCTTGAAGCCCAAATGGGAAAACAAACAGTAGCTAATCAACCAAAAGTTATTTTTCCAGCAGCAGTTTATTTGGGAGTACAAGTCGCTACTGCCGCAGCAAAATATATTTCCTTTTACGCTGATACATATAATGTTAATCCAAATGAATTCTATGGATTAGGTCAAAGCTTAGGTTCTCACATAATTATGAATTTAGGTTTAGGAAATATTAGTAATTACAATAACCTTAAATCCCCAATTAATAAACTTGATGGGCCAAACTTTTGGGTAGCTGACAATATGGTTCAAAAAACATACACAATGAAAGCCATTTCATTATGGGCATCTGCATACCCTGTAGATGATCCCGATACTAATAATCCATTTGGAGAACTTATTGGTATGGATGATAAAACTAGGGTCATTCACTTTCAAGGTTTGTTAGATGATAAAATTTTTTATCACTCAGGATGGCTGCTAAATTATGTAAACAAATCAATATATTGCAATGGCGTGAAAGATGTAATAACAAGATTTAAAAACGCAAATGTTGATTATCTGAGTTTTGTGGTTTGTGGCGGCGGACATGCTGTCTTAGACACGTCTGTTTCAAAGCCATTTATTTTGGGTAATGGAGATCTAAGTAAAGTCATTTCAGGAATGAATTTTGACAGTATTCAATCAAGCTATACAAAGTTTAAAACCTACATCGACCCTTCATATCATCTATTTACTCAAGGCACTAATATTGCTGACATAAGTGCAAGTTATTTTCAAAATAAAATTGACCTAACCACACTGCCCACAATAAATTATGTAACACCAATTAGTACAACGAATGGTAATTTTAAGCAGAGCAATTGTATGGATCAAGGTTTCTGCATTGAATTTGACCAAAATATTGGAGTATCTTGTGATGATAATGATATATGTACATCAAATGACAAAATCCAAACAGACTGCACATGTCGCGGCATTTTCATGGATGAAGACAATGATGGTACTTGTGATGCCAAAGATACCTGCCCTAAAAGTCCAGAACCTGGAAGTAGCTGCGATGATAATGATATCTGTACATTAAATGACAAAATCCAAACAGACTGCACATGTCGCGGCATTTTCATGGATGAAGACAATGATGGTACTTGTGATGCCAAGGATATCTGCCCTAATAGTCCAGAACCTGGAAGTAGCTGCGATGATAATGATATATGTACATCAAATGACAAAATCCAAACAGACTGCACATGTCGCGGCATTTTCATGGATGAAGACCTTGATGGTACTTGTGATGCCAAGGATATCTGCCCTAATAGTCCAGAACCTGGAACTAGCTGCGATGATAATGATATATGTACATCAAATGACAAAATCCAAACAGACTGCACATGTCGCGGCATTTTCATGGATGAAGACCTTGATGGTACTTGTAATGCTCAGGACATGTGTCCATATAGCCCAGAACCTGGAAGTAGCTGCGATGATATGAATCAAAATACTATTTTAGATACCATCAATAATGAATGTAAATGTATTGGTATTTCTAGTGTGGACAACTATGAAACCAAAGTAGTTTTGAGTCCCAACCCATTTACAGAAAACATCCAAATAAATTCAAATTTACCCATCCACAACATCGCAATTGTTTACCCATTAAAAACAAAGTTGGTTTTAAATGATCATAATATTGTTGAAGATATCTCAAAATATTGTTTGCTTCCTGGAATTTATATATTGAAAATTGAAGTGCATGGATATTCTCCCATTTATAAAAAAATTATAAAAATGTAAAATATAGCGCAAAAATTGATTTTCATATTAAAGAAGAACTAACTTGAACACAGCTTTAATTAAGCTAAAATCACGATACCAAAAACAAACTCAAATCGACCATTTAATAAACATTCTAATATGAAACTAGTCAAAGTGCTATATTGTGGGGATTAAAAATTTTATATGCCAATGAATACAAATGTTTCCACCATATCTAACCTTACACCTTTAAGAGGCCTTGCGGCTATGATGGTGGCTATCTATCATTTTGACTCTGTCTGCGCCAATTTTGTGGACGCCAAAACAACGATGATATTAGGCAAAAGTTACTTGATGGTAGATTTGTTTTTTATCATGAGTGGTTTTATTATTCTGCATGTCTATGGCGATGTTTTCTCTACTAAAATTGCCAAAAAAGATTATTGGCAATATTTAGGTGCAAGATTTGCTAGGATTTACCCGCTACATGTGTTTACCTTGCTGTTTACGGTTTTAGCCTATTACCTAAAAAATGAACCACCTAGTCCTATTAATGATTATGCTGCCATACCCTCACACCTGCTTTTACTTCATTCGATGGGCCTACATAGTATATTCACTTGGAATGTTCCATCATGGAGTATCAGTGCAGAATGGTGGGCTTATGTCTTATTTCCGATTCTGTCGATATACATAGTCAGGTACAAGCGCAGTGGATGGATAGTTTTATCTGCCCTGTCTTTAGCTTTATACATTGCTATTATGTATTGGCTACCTAGAGTTAATCCTTTTGACCCAACAGCTTTGGTACCGCATAATCTGGATGTTACATATGATTACGGATGGTTAAGAGGGATAGCAGGATTTATTGCTGGCATGGTGGTATATATTGGATATAAATCTGGAATATTTGCAAAATTTTTGAAAAGTGATTTGGCAGGTATTAGTATTTTCCTGTTTATGCTCGTCCTTATGCATATTGGAGCAAATGATATTTTAATAGTAGCTTCCTTTGCAGGTGTAGTTTGGACATTTTCGTTGAATAAGGGAAAAATTTATTCCTTTTTACAAAAAAAAGTATTTCAATTTTTGGGAGATATTTCCTATTCCATTTATTTGATGCATGGATTTATCATGTTCTTTGTAGCTGTGCCAATTATTACAGCAATGAGAAATCAATATCGAGGCCCTGGCAGTGTCAAGGTTTCTTTTTTGAATGGAATATGGATTTGTATAATATATCTCATCGCAATTATTATAGTGTCTACCCTATCTTATTATTTTGTAGAAAAACCTTGCCGACAAAAATTAAAACAATTGTTTGCAAGATAATGAAAGACAATCTTTTTCCTTCGCTAAGTATGCGCTATAAAGATTAGTGATATCTCAATGAATCCTACCAAA
>Ga0075163_10008019_pt1 | contig 13952 bp, 13 predicted proteins | sample JI1023141ADNA_FD_71478 | JGI IMG/M metagenome (GOLD analysis project Ga0075163, IMG submission 71478) | Wastewater effluent complex algal communities from Wisconsin, to seasonally profile nutrient transformation and Carbon sequestration -... | ecosystem: Engineered > WWTP > Effluent > Algae...
CTCCCTGACCGACCACCGGTAAGCCGTGTGCGGGAAATCCGCACGCACGGTTTGAACGGGGGTCTTTCAACAACCCGCCGCGAGGCGGGAGAAGGTTAGATCTACCAATGGGACTCCTGACCTTCGGCATCAACGTCACGCTCGATGGCTGCGTGGATCACCAGGAGGTGATCGCGGACGACGAGACGCACGCGTTCTACACGGGCCTCATGAACGCGAGCGGCGCGATGCTGTGGGGGCGCGTCACCTACGAGATGATGGAGAGCTACTGGCCCGCGGTCGCGCGCGGCGAGCAGGCGGCGCCACCGGCGATCCGCGCGTGGGCGGTGGCGCTCGAGGCCAAGCCGAAGTATGTGGCATCGTCGACGCGGACCGACTTCCCGTGGGCCAACAGCCACCACGTCGCGGGGGACCTGCGCGCCGGCGTGCAGCGGCTCAAGGACGCCACCCCGAGCGGCGTGCTGCTGGGCAGCGGCGCGCTCGCGAACGAGCTCGACCGGCTGGACCTGATCGACGAGTACCGGCTGCTCGTCCACCCGCGGATCGTGGGCCACGGCCCGACGCTGTATCAACGCGGCCTGCCCAGCGCGCGGCGCCTCGCGCTGGTCGCGGCGACGCCGCTGGGCAACGGCGCGGTCGCGATGCACTACCGGCGCGCGGACTGACCCGCATCGGCGGACCTGCGGCAAGCTCGCGGGATGTTCGTCATCGAGCTCACCTACAAGGTCCCGCTGGCGCAGATCGACGCGATGATGAAGGCCCACGTCGCGTTCCTCGATCGCCACTACGCGGCGGGGACGTTCCTGGTCTCCGGCCGGAAGATCCCGCGGGACGGCGGCATCATCCTGGCGCTGGCGTCGAGCCGCGCGCAGGTCGAGGCGATCATGGCCGACGACCCGTTCGTCGCGAGCGGCGGCGCCGAGCTCCGCATCATCGAGTTCCGCGCCAGCCAGCGCGCCAAGGACATGCCCGCGCGGATCGCGCCGTAGCGCGGCCGTGCGATCCTGCGGCGATGAAGCTGTTCGGCTACGACGTCGACGACGGCGACGAGCGCACCGCGCCGCGCACGCTGCGCGAGGCGACGATCCTCGCCACCGCTGACGAGCTGCGCGCGATCGCTGGCTTCCTGCTGCGCTGCGCCGCCGACCTCGAGCAGCACGGCGCGCGCTTCGGCCACGCGCACCTCTCCGATCACCTGCGACCGCAGTGCCTCGACGCCGATCTCATCGTCGTCGGCGCGCGCGCCGAGCCCGGCGCGGCCGCACCGTAGGCGCGTCGCGCGAGGGGGCGCCATGCTATGAGCGCAGGCATGCAGAGGTTCACGCTCGCCCTGGTGGCCAGCATCGCCGCGGCATGCGGTGGCGCGGCGCCGAAGTCCGCCCCGCCGCCCGCCCACGCCGAGCCGGCCGCGGCGCCGGCGCGTCCGCCGGTGAACGAGGTGGCGCCCGCGCAGGGGGCGCTCGGTTGCGCGGACTGCGGCGGCGACGGGTACGGCGGCGCGACGTACGCGAGCGCCTTCGCGTCGCTGGCCGACGCCGACGTGGGTGGCGCAGGCGTTCGCCAGCCCTCGGTGCAGCTTGGCGCCGTCGCCACGCCGGGTGCGCTGGACCGCGAGGCCATCCGCGGGGGCGTCAAGGCGCACATCGGCAAGATCAAGTACTGCTACGAGAAGGAGCTGCTCGTTGACCCGAGCCTCCAGGGGACGGTCCAGGCCACGTTCACGATCGGCGCCACGGGACGCGTGGTCAGCTCGACCGCGACGGGGATCAACGCCCGGCTGGCGACGTGCATCGCCGACGCCGTCGCGGCGATCGAGTTCCCGCCCCCGGCCGGCGGCGGCAACGTCAACGTGACCTACCCGTTCGTCTTCCGCCCCGACGGCGGTTGAGCTCGTTCGGCGATCGTCGCTCGAAGCCGCGGGGCGCGCTCGACCGGTAGCCTTCGACCGGGCTAGCCGTTCCAGTCGTCCGGGAAGCGCGCGCGGAGGCGAGCCGCGCGTACGCGTGCGCTCGTCAGCTCTTCCGCGAGGAAGTCGCCGGCCATGTCTTGGGCCAGCTCGCCGAACGAGGCGGTGACGTCATCGGGACCGCCCGGCGTCGGTCGCCGGGTGTCGCGACCGTACCGCTGGGCGAGCTCGCTCGTGGTCTCGCGCAGCGCGGCCGCCACGTACGCCTGGGTCTCACGTGGCTCCCCTGCCGCGCTGATGAGTTCGCGATGACACCAGCGCAGGTCGATCGCGGCGAGCATAGCTGCCATCTGGATCACGACCCACGGGACGGGATCGCGCAACGCGCGGCGGACCAGCGGCAGCGCGAGGTCGGGGAGCCACTCGAGCGCCAGCGTCGCGAACTCGGCGCGCGCGGGATGTCCGCCGGAGTCGGCCGTCGCATCGAGCCCGGCCCAGACCCCGAAGCGCTCCCGCACGGCGGCCGGCGCGAGGTCGCGCTCGAGCAGGTACGCGCACGCCTGGAGCGCGGCGAACGGATGATCGACGTCGACGCGCAGGCGCGCCAGCACGTCGGCGAGCTCGGGCATCGGCGGCACGTCGACGCGGCCGCGCAGCAGCTCGATCGCGCGGCCCGCGTGCCAATCCCCGCGGCCGAGGAAGGCGCCGCACAGCGCGCGCGCTTCGTCGGCCGACGTCCCTGAGAGCGCGAACTCGAGCAGGTCGCCGGGACTGGTCGAGCTGTGGACCCGCGCCTGGAGCCATGCGCGGTGCATCGCGAGGTGGGCCTCCTCGCCGCCCGGCTCGAGTAGCGCGAGCCAGCGCGCGCGACCCTCAGGAAGCTCGAGCTCGGCCGTGATGGAAAGCGCCTGGGTCTCGAGCTCGGGTGCGAGCGCGACCTTGTTGCGGTACGGGGACGTGTAGTGGACGAGACCGGCATCGGCGAGCTCGCTGATCCCGTCGATGATCACGTCCTCCGACGGTCGCCAGCGCCACAGCCGCGGTTCGGCGATGCGCGTCGCCGAGCCCGCGACCGACGCGACCCGGTTCGCGAAGAACCACGCGTCGATCAGCGACCCGGTCGCGGTCTCGAAGTCGACGTCGAGCTGTTCACCATCGGGGCCGCTGAGGAGGATGCCGCAACCATGTCGTTGGAAGCGCCACCCGGCGTGGCCCGGTAACGCGCCCCTGGGGGTGCGGGCATCGAAGACGCCGCGGCACACGGCGTGGTGCCAACGCTGGCGCTCGCGCTGGATCAGCAGCGCCACGACCAACCAGCTGCGGTGCGGAGGCCCCCACATGGGAGGACGGTACTTCACCTCGTGCCCGACGGGCGCAGCGACGCGCGCCGGGGACCGGGCGGCCAGCACGCGCGCCGTAGGCGGGCTACGATCCCGGCGTGGCGCGCCGCGGCTTCCGGACGATCGTCGTGGGCGAGCATCGCTTGCGCTGGCGGTTCGCGCCGGGCGCGGTCGATAGCGTGGTGACGGTGGTGGGGCGAGGCGGCCGCCTGACCGTGACGCTCTACGGCTGGCGCGATCCGTGGATGGCGCTGTCCGGCGTCGCGGTCGTCGGCGACACGCTGACGCTGACGACGGCGGCCGTCAATGATCCGCCGGTCATCGGCCCCGGCTTCGTCCAGGCGGCCGTCGTCCAGGCCCTGGCGCGCGGATGGGATCCGCAAGCGCGCGGCGCGGCGATGGCCCTGGCCCACGCCGCCGGCGGCTTCATCGACGAGCTGCCCGACGGGCCGCGCCGCTGACACCTTGTTCAGGTGGCGTGAACATCGCGTGAAGCGGGCCGCTATGAGGAGTGCACGGGTGAGCATGGCGGGATGAAGCTGGTCGCCATCGTCGCGAGCCTCGCGTTCCTCGACGGGTGCTCGTTCATCGTCAGACCGGACCACAACCGCGCTGCGCCGATCATCGATACGCTGGTCGCCGCCGGGGCGGGCTTGTGGTGCCTGTCGGCGGTCGGGCAGGGCGACGGCAGCCACGGCGTCTACCCGCCCATGATCATCTGTGTCCCGCTGCTGCCGATCGCGCTGATCGAGGGCATCTCGGCGGGCTACGGCTTCCACCGGGTGTCGGCCCATAGCCCAGCGGCGCGCGCGCCCACGGCGGCTGGTGCCCGTCGACCCGCTGGCCTCCGCGAGGCGCCCGGCACGGCGCGAGCGGAGTAGAGCCGGCGGTGGGTCGGAGAAAGCGTCGCGATGACGCTGCGTTGCTGTCCGACGCCGGGGAGTTGGAGGCGCGCATCGAGCGGTGTTAGCGAAATGCCATGCTTCGCATCAGTCTCGCGCTTGGGGTGATGGCCGCCGCGGCCAACGTCGCCGCGGCGCAAACCGTCGAGTCGCTCGACGCGATCCCGCCCGCGTTCACCGACGTGCCGGCGCAGCCGTTCGCGGGCTCCGGCCAACATCGCGTCGCGCTGCGCGTCCCGGCGTGGCATGGCCTCGAGCCGGCGCTCGCCATCGCGTACGCGTCCAACGGCAAGCCGGGCTGGCTCGGTGTCGGCATGACGCTCGAGGGCGTGTCGACGATCGAGCGGGTGTCCGCGCGCCTCGGCGCCCCGACCTACACCGCGGCGGACACGTACCTGCTCGACGGTGAGCCGCTCCTGGCCTGCGTGGCGGGCAGCCCGTCGCCGAGCTGCCTGACTGGCGGCACGCACACGACCAAGCACGAGCGCTACCTGCGGATCGTCAAGGCGGGCACGAGCTGGACCGTCACCTCGCCGACGGGCGTGGTGGATCAGTACACGACGCAGGCCGAGCCGATCGCGGTGTTGACGTCGCGGACCGATCGGTCGGGCAACGCCGTGACGTACAGCTACGCGCTGCGCGGCGGCACGAGCTACCTGACGACGATCGCGTACAACGGCACGACGATCTCGTTCGCCGGCGAGACCCGCCCCGACGTGATCCGGATCGGCACGGCGACCGGGCTGCGCGTGGTCGATCAGCGCCTGACCGCGATCGCGATCCGCACCGACGGCGTCGTCGAGCGGGCATACCGGCTATCGTACGCCAACGCGGTGCTGCCGGCGGGCGGCGGCGGCTGGCAGGGCCCCACCACCGCGCAGGGCCGCTCGTTCCTGACGGCGGTGCAGGAGTACGGCAGCGACGCGGCGGTCAACGCGGCCGGCGCGGTCACCGGTGGCAGCGCCCTGCCAGCGACCAGCTTCACGTACAACTCCGACGCCGCGACGCTGTCGTGGGCGTGGTCTGGCGTCGTCACGCGCACCGCGACCACCACCACGGACGTGTCGCTCATCGCGGACGTCAACGGCGACGGGCGCGACGATGCGGTGGCGATCCGGCGCTACACCACCGGCGGCACGAGCGTGTCCGGCTCCCTCAACGTCCAGGTGGCGCTCGGCCAGGCCAACGGCACCTTCTCGACCGCGGCGCGCAGCTCGACCACGACTAGCAACGCGGAGATCGGCTGGTACGACGACACCCGCACCGGCGACGTCAACGGCGACGGTCGCGCCGACATCATCTTCGTCCGGCGCAAGAGCACGTACGCCTGCTGCGGCGCGGCCCCGGTCGGCTTCGTCGAGGTGCAGCTCGCGCTCGGCACGGCGACCGGCAATTTCACCTTCCCGGCCAAGAGCCAGATCAGCTCGGTCGGCGACACCAGCACGTACAAGGAGATCGTGGTCGCGGATCTCGACGGCAACGGCTACTCGGATCTGGTGCTCGCGCGCCTCAACTCATCGTCCGGCGTGTACTCGTCCACAAACGCGCTGGTCGCGCTGTCCAACGGGTCGGGGCTCGGTACGGCGACGGCACGCACGCTCACCACCGTCAACGCGTCGGGCGGCTTCTCGACCTCGCCGTCGTTCGCGTCGGCCAAGGTCCACGCCGGCGACGTCGATGGCGATGGGCGCGACGACCTGGTCATCGTCCGTCGCGGGTCGTCGATCTGCGGGACCAACCTCGGGGTCGCGAACGCCTACCTGTCGGCCGGCGGCGGGACCTTCGCCGCGCCGGTCTATTCGCTCCTCAGCTCGGCGTGCAGCAACTCGTCGTTCGTCGGTGACATGCTGGTCGATCTCAACGGCGACGGCCTCGCGGATCTGGTCGGCGATCGCGCCTACTCCATCTACGGCGCGGTCTGCAGCGACTGCGACTCGGACGTCGACATCGTGGCCAACCTCGGCAACGGCAACGGCACGTTCGGCGGTCCGATCTCGTCGACCGGGTGGTCGGGCGCTGGCGTCGGCATCGGCAGCTTCACGGCGAGCTTCGCCGACGTCAACGGCGACAAGCTCGCCGATCGCGTGGCGATCAAGGGCGGCGGCAGCGTCGCGGTGCTGGTCAGCCTCGGCCGCGGCGACGGCAACTTCCTCGCCGGCTCGGTGACCTCCCTGACCACCGCCAGCTCGTCGTGGGCCAACGGTGGGCCGGTGACGGTCGCCGACGTCGACGGCGATGGCCGGGTGGCGCCGGTGGCGACGTACTGCGATGGCACGAGCTGGCGGCTGTTGACCGTCGGGCAGAACGCCGCCTACAGCGGGCTCCTGACCAACGTCGCGCTGCCGTCGGGTGGCAGCGTCGGGCTCGAGTACACGACCTCGTCGTCGTTCGCCAACGGCTACCTGCCGTTCGCGTTCCCGGTGCTCGGCGTCTCGCGGCTGCGCGACGGTCGCGGCCAGGACGCCGCCACGACCTACAGCTACACCGGCGGCCTCTACTCGCCGGCCGAGCGCCGCTTCCTCGGGTTCGCCACGGCGCGCGTGACCGATCCCGCGAACCCGTACCAGGACCTCGCGTACACGCAGCACGTCGCCGATCCACCCGGCACGCTGGCCAGCGTCCACGAGCGCATGGCCAACGGCACGCTGATGCGCTACCGGACGACGACCTTTGCCCGCGGCGGCAACGGCACGACCGCGCCGTACACGTCGGCGGCGAGCCGGCGCTACGAGTTCGAATGCAACGGCGGCACCACCTGCAAGTCGGCCAGCCGCGGCTTCACCTACACCGCGTACGGCGCGATCGCGACGGAGATCGAGTACGGCGACGACGCGATCGCCGGCGACGAGCGCACGACGTTCCGCACCCAGGTCGTGAACCCGACCGCGTTCATCACCCAGCTCGACGCGACGGTGACCGTGCGGGCCGGCGCCGGCGTCGCCACCGGGACGCAGCTCACGCGCACGGAGTACGCGTACGACGGCGCGACCAGCGCCGCCACCGCCCCGACCCGCGGCCTGGTGACCGCGACCTATCGCTGGCGCGGCGGCACGGACTACGTCGTCGAGCAGCAGCAGCACGACGCCGCGGGCAACCCGATCGCGACGATCGATCCGCTGGGCGCGACCACGACGATGAGCTACGACGCGCGCCATCGCCTGACCGCGACCGTGAATCCGCTCGGCCACGTCGAGGCCCGGACCTACGACGGGATCGGGCGGCTGGCGACGATCACCGACGCCAACGCCGGCGTCACCAGCCACGGCTACGACGTCTTCGGCCGCATGGTGCTGCGCACGACCCCCGACGGCGGCAGCGCCACGGCGACCTTCACGAACTGGGGCAACCCCACCATCCAGTACGTGACCACCGCGATCGCCGACGGCACGCCGGACGGGCTGTGGACGCGGACCTACGTCGACGGGCTGGGCCGCACGGTGCGGGTGGTCGACGAGGGCGGCATCACGGTCGACACCACCTACGGCGTCCGTGGGCTGGTGACCAAGACCAGCGAGCCGTACCTCACCGGCGCGACCCCGGTGTGGACCGAGACCACGTACGACGCGCTCCGTCGGCCGACCCAGGTGAAGCAGCCCGACGGTGCGATCACCACCACCGCCTACGGCAACTGGATGACCACGACGACCAACCCGCGCGGGTTGGTGACGGACCGCAGCTACGACGCGTATCGCCAGCTGGTGCGGGTCGCCGAACGGATCGTCGCGCCCGTCACCACCACCACGTGCGTCCGCTCGAGCTGCACGACGACGACCACCCTGCAGACCGTGAGCACGTACACCACGAACGTCTCGTACGACCTGCTCGGGCGACGCGTCGCGATCGTCGACGCCCGCGGCAACGTCACGACCAGCACCTACGACCCGCTGGGCCGCCGCAGCCAGGCGAGCGATCCCGATCTCGGCACCTGGCAGTACGGGTACGACGACGCTGGCCACGTCACCTCGCAGACCGACGCCCGCGGTGTGGTGATCGCCACCAGCTACGACGCGCTCGGCCGGCCACTGGTGCGCAGCGACGGCTCGACGACGCTCGCGGCGTTCAGCTACGACGAGGTGGGCGCTGGCGCGGCCAACATCGGCCGCCTGACGTCGTTCGTCGATCCGACCGGCAGCACGCGCCGCGACTACGACGCCGGCGGCCGCGTCGTCGCCGAGATCAAGACCATCGGGGACGACACCTACCAGATCGACTGGGGCTTCGACGTCGCCGGGCGGGTGACCTCGATCCGCTACCCGGACGTCGGCGGGGTGCGCGAGCAGGTGCTCCAGAGCTACGACGGCAGCGGTCGGGTGATCGCGGTGGGCGAGTACGTGGCTGGCGCGGCCTACGATGCCCGCGGCAACCTGACGGCGGCGACCTACGGCAACGGCGCGACGGTGGCCCGCAGCTACTCGCCGACCCGCGGCTGGATGATGGGGCAGACGGTGACGGCCGGCGGTCAGGTGCGCGATCAGTTCGCGGTCACGCGCTCGCTCGCGGGCGACATCACCGCGCGCACCAGCAGCACCGCCGCGCGCGACGCCTGGACGTTCGCGTACGACCCGCTCGGGCGGCTGACCGGCGCCGACAACACCGTCGACAATGCGCTCGACGAGGCGTTCACCTACGACGCGCTCGGCGATCGGCTCACGGCGGTGCGCGGCGCCGTCACCACCGCGTACCAGTACCCCGCGGTCGGCGCACCGCGCCCGCACGCGCCGACGACGATCGCCGGCGTGCCGGTGCGCTACGACGCCAACGGCAACCGCCTCGGCATCGGCCTGGCGGTCGACGCGATCTACGACGCCAGCAACCGGCTGGTCGATGACGGGACCGTCACCTACGCCTACGACGCCGAGGGCACGCGAGTCCGCGCCGGCAGCAAGGTGTTCGTGCGCGACCTGATCGAGGTCGACGGCGCCTGCTCGACGCGCTTCTACTATCTCGGGCAGGAGCGGGTGGCGCGGCGCGATCAGGACGGCGCGGTCGCCTACTACCACGGCGACGCGGTCGGCACCGTGCGCGCGTTGACCGCGGCCGATGGCACCGTCGCTGGCGCGCGGCTCGGCTTCGCGTTCGGCGAGCTGGCGGAGTCGACCGGGCTGGCCGACCCGTTCGGGATCGCCGGCCAGCGCCGCGACGCCTCGGGCCTGTACCACATGGGCGCGCGCATGATGGACCCGGCCCACGGGCAGTTCACGCAGCCCGATCCGTCGGGCGCGCCGGATCCGTCGCGGCCGCAGTCGCTCAACCGCTACGTCTACGCCGACAACAACCCGATCCGGCTGGCCGATCCGACCGGCTTTCAGACCGCGGACAAGGAAGACAAGCGCAAGCCGGAAGACGAGACGGCGCGCCCGCCCGCGCCGGAGGACGACGAGGGCGGTGGCGACGCCGCCGGCGGATCGCGCTTCCGCATCCTCCGCAACATGCCCAACCGCCTGCGCTGGACCGACGAGACGCTGCCGGGGTCGCTGTTCGACGCGCCGCGGCTCTACTCGAAGTCCTACGAGGACAACGGCAGGCCGGGGCCGCTGTCGAATGACTTCGCGTTCGAGAGCGCGACCGGGCGCCTGTTCGGCGGCGAGGCCCACCGCGGGGAGGCGTTCGGCACGATGGGGGACGCGATCCGCTGGCTCGACTACGCCCGCGAGCTCCCGCCCGAGTACGGGCCCCTCGACCCCGATGTGCCGCAGTACCTCGAGGGCGCGGATGGAATGATGTTCCGCTACAACGCCGACCGAACGATCGACGCGATCGCGCCCAGCGAGGTGCCAGACTCGGTGGGGGTCGATCAGTACCTCTACATCTACCGCGAGATGTTGACGTCGTGAGGTACCTGATCGGCTGTGCCGTGATCGTGTTGTGCGGGCTCGTGCTCCTGTGGCGCGAGGCGCGCACGCTCGCACGTGAGACGCCGGACGCGTCGTCGGCCGCGGGCCCGGCGTCGGCGCAGGGGCGCGTCGGTGACCCGGCCCGGCGGGCATCGGCGGGGGCTTCGGCCGCCGGGTCGGTGTCGTTGCCGGCGAGCGTGGCCCCGCCGGGCGGCGTCCGCACGTGGTCGGCAACCGCGACGGCCACCGACGGCCCCGACCCCTTCGCGCCGGTGCCCCAGGTCCGCTCGCTCGACGAGACGCGCGTCGGGCTCGACGACCCGCGCTGAGGATCCGATCGGCGGCCGCCGCGCTTTGCGCTAGGGTGCCGTCGTGGTGGCGCGTCGCGAGATCCGGGCCGACTACGATCGCGACACGATCGTGATCTACCAGGCGTACGCGGCGGCGATCGCGGACCCGGCGGTCGCCGCGCAGCGCTTCGTGCCGCCGTTCTCGCGCACGCGGATGACGTGGATCAAGCCGTCGTTCCTGTGGCTCATGCACCGCAGCAACTGGGGGCAGAAGGCGGGGCAGGAGCGCACGCTGGCGGTCAGGATCCATCGCGCGGGCTGGGAGCGCGCGCTCGAGCTGGGCGTGCTGACGTCTCCCGAGCGCGCGGTCTTCGCGTCTGGCGACGAGTGGGAGCGGCAGTTCGGCGAGGCCGCGGTGCACGTCCAGTGGGACCCCGAGCGCGATCTGCGCGGCGCATCGCTCAACCACGACAGCATCCAGGTGGGCCTGGGCCGGGACATCATCGGCGAGTTCGCGACGTCGTGGATCGTGGCCATCGAGGACCTGAGCGCCCGCGTCGCGCAGATGCGGGCGCACCTGCGGACCGGCCACGCGGATCGCGCGCGGCGCCTGCTGCCGCCCGAGCGCGTCTACCCGGTGGCGCCGGACGTCGCCCGCCGGCTGATGATCGGCCGTTCGTAGCCGGCAGGTCGCAGGTGGCGCGCCCGCCCCGCGCTCGCGATGTGATCCCGATCGTTGGTGATGGGCCGTCCGCGGCGCGATGCTGTCCGCATGAAACAAGCGCTCGCGGTGGCGGTGCTCCTGGCGGCGTGCGGCGGCGATGATGCGGGTGGCGCGACCATCGACGCCGCCGTCGACGGGACCAGCGCGACGTTGCTCGGCGCCTGGGTTCGCGTGCCGGTCGTCGGGCCTGATGGCGTCGAGCGCGTCACGTTCTCGGCCGGCGCCCGCTGGGCGGCCGAGGGCACGTTCGGCAACGCCTCGGGCACGTACCTGCTCGACGGCGGGACCTGGCTGACGATCCAGGGCGGCGTCGGCTGGCAGTACGAAGGCGACATCTTGCTCGCGGGCGATCAGCTGATGATCCAGCCGTATCTGCCCGTGGGCTCGCCCGCCGGCATCGTCGGCACGTGGGTCGCCGACTACGCCACGAACGCGCTCGTGTCCGAGCGACTGGTGGTCGAGGCCGCTGGCGCGGCGTCGATCACCACGACCATCCGGGGCACCCCGACCACCGTGACCGGTACGTGGACCGAAGAGCCGGGTGGGTTCGTCGTCGACGCCGGCGCGGCGCCTGGCAGCCCCTTCCATTTCCGCACCATGGGCGGCGCCGCGGTCGGCACCCAGCTATTCGAACGTGCGCCCTGAGGCGCCGTCGTGCCGGGCGCGTCGAGTCACAGCGTCCAGCCGACCAGCAGGTTGGCGATCGGGCGCACCCGATCGGGGCCGACCATGTCGCCGTCGTAGGTGTCGAGGTCGCGGCGCCACGCGACGCCGAGCTGCGCGGTGACGGCCGCGCCGATCGGCGCGGTCCACTTGCCGCCGATCCACAGCGACGCCTCGGCGCCGTCGCCCACGACCAGCGGCGCGACGGTGCCGGTGACGTCCTGGTGGTCGAGCGATGAGAGCTGTCCCTCGAGGCCGAGCGCCACGCCGGTCGAGAACGAGCCGAGCACGTAGTACGCCACCGAGGCGCCGAACGACATGCCGAAGTTCGCGCGCTCGTCGGGGCCGTCGGCCGCACGGACGCCCAGCGTGACCGCCGGGGCCAGCCGCGGCAGCGTCGGGATCGAAGTCTCCACCGTGACCTCGAGCATGTCGGCCGCGAGGTGGAGCGGCGACAACGAGACCGTGCCGTGTGGCGGACGCGACGGCGGCGGCATCGCCTCCAGCGCGCGCGGCGTCATCGCGGGTGGCGCGACCTGCGCGGTCGCGGTGGCCGGCGCCGCGGCGCTGGCGAGGGCGACGGTCGAGAGCACCCACGCGCGCATCGTCGCAGTGTAGCGCGGCCGCTGGCGGCGCCGGCGGTCGACGCGCGTGCGGCACCGGCGTCGGGCGTGGAAGACGCGCGGTCGCTCGGGCGTTGGCAATGGACGGCCATGTGCGAAACTGCATCGATGACGCGCCTTGCGCTGGCCCTGGTGCTCGGGGCGATGGCCTGCGGCGGCGGCCAGCGTGCCCCCGCGGTCGCCGACCGCGACGCTCCACCGTCCGTCACGGCGTCGGCGGCTGCGCCCGCCCCAGCGGCCGCCGCAGCGGAGACCGTGCCGCCGCCGCCCGCGCCGGTCGCGCCGCCCAGTCCGCCCGCGCCACCGCCGGTGCCGTCGCCGAGCGCGGCCGCGCTGGCGAAGCTCGGGTGGCCGGCGACGACGCGCTCGTTTGCGCTGCGCCGCGACGCCCACGCCTACGCGACGCCCGATCTGAAGGCCGAGGTGCTCGGCAAGATCGTCGCGGGCACGCGCCTGCCGATCGCCGAGGCGGTCGATGGCGACAAGCGGTGCGAGGTGTGGCTGGCCGCCGCGCCGCGCGGCTGGGTGTGCGCCCGCCACGCCAAACCGAGCGCCGACGAGCCGATGGCGACGGCCCTGCCGGTCGTTCCGGCTGGACGCCTCGTGCCGCAGGACTACTACAGCATCGACAAGGGCGCCGTGCGCTACGCGGACGAGGCGGCCGTGCGCGCCGGCACGCCGCTGCCCGAGCCCAAGCACAAGTCGAGCTACATGGTCACGCGCGACGAGGACCCGGTCGACATCGACGGCACAGCCTACGTGAAGACCAGCGTCGGCTGGGTGGCGGCGAGCGACGTGACGAAGTTCCGGCCGTCGACGTTCGCCGGGATCGATCTGGTCGCCGCGCCGCCGCCGGCGTGGCCGTTCGCGTGGGTGTACGCCGCCGACCGCAAGAAGGTCGTCGCGCGCACCGACGCGGCGAAGAAGGCGCCGAAGGGCACGACGTTCGCGCATCGCGCCGTCGTGCCGGTGCTCGAGGAGCGCGACGGCTTCGTCCGGGTCGCCGACGGCCAGTGGATCGATCGGCAGAGCCTCCGCATCGCCCGCACCCGGCCGCGGCCGGCGATCGCCGACGCGCACGCCAAGTGGATCGATCTCGACCGCGACGAGCAGGTGCTGATCGCGTACGACGGCGACACGCCGGTCTTCGCGACGTTGTTCTCGTCGGGGCGTCGCAAGAACGACACGCCGCCCGCGATCTACCGGATCCGCTCCAAGTCGGCACTCACCAAGATGTCGGCCGAGGAGCAGGAGGCCTCCTTCTACGAGGTGTCGGAGGTGCCGTGGGCGACGCGCTTCCGCTCGGGCCTCTACTTCCACGCCGCGTACTGGCACGATCGCTTCGGCCACGTGAACAGCCACGGCTGCGTGAACCTGTCCGCGCTCGACGCGAAGTGGGTCTACGACTGGACCGAGCCGGTGATGCCGGCCGGCTGGAGCGAGCTCGAGGTGCCGATGGCCGGCGCGATGGTCGTGCGCGTCTTCGACGCGCGGCACTTCGACCCGCCGGTCTTCGACTACGTCAAGGAGGCCGAGGAGCGCGTCAAGATCCGCAAGCGCGAGGAGCGCCTCAAGCGGCAGCGCCTGGCCGCCGAGGCCGCGGCTGCAGCGGCCGCCGCTGATCCCGACGCGCCGGACGCGTCCGACGCGCCGGCGCCGTGATGGCATCG
>Ga0075163_10008021_pt1 | contig 13949 bp, 12 predicted proteins | sample JI1023141ADNA_FD_71478 | JGI IMG/M metagenome (GOLD analysis project Ga0075163, IMG submission 71478) | Wastewater effluent complex algal communities from Wisconsin, to seasonally profile nutrient transformation and Carbon sequestration -... | ecosystem: Engineered > WWTP > Effluent > Algae...
CCCGGGCAGCAGCTCGAGCGCGATGAACGGGACCCCCTCGGTCTCACCGACCGCGAGCACTTGCACGAGGTGCGGGTGGCGCAGGCTCGACAGGAGCCGCCCCTCATCGATGAATCGCCGACGCGATGTTCGCTGCCGGGCAGCGAGCGGCACAGGTGGCGCATGGCCGACGTCTTGCCGACGCCGGGCTCGCCGGTGAGGACGCCGATGCCGGGCTCGGCGGCGAGCCAGGCGAAGGCGCGGGCGAGCCGCTGGTAGTGCGGGTCCTGATCGAAGAAGGTCTCGCCGGCGGCGCCGCACGGGAGTGGGGCTGCCTGCATGCCGAAACGTTCGCGCCAGCTCATGCCTCGTCCTCCAGGTCGTCCGCGACGTCCGAGTCCTCGTCGCCGAGGGCGCGCAGCAGGGCGTGGTACTCATCGGTGATGAGGGTCGAGGGGGCTCTTGCCGGTCCGTCGCGGCACGGGCTCGGGACGAGGTAGGGCGCGACGGGGGCGCTTGTTGTTGGCGAGGCGATCTTTCCTGCTGTCCCCGATGAAGGACAGCGAGCTGCGTGACCTCCTCGAGATCCTCGAGGACCGCTACGATCATTCGTCCACCGTCATCAACTCGCAGATCCCCACCAAGCGCTGGCACGAGCTCCTCAGCGAGCCCACCCTCGCCGACGCCATCTGCGACCGCCTCGTCCACAACGCCCATGTCCTCGCCCTCCAGGGCCCCTCGATGCGCGAGAAGAACGGCGCCCAGGCCACCAAGGCCTCTGCTCGCTGATCAACCCCACCTCCACACCGACCGCCGCGCACTCGTCGCCCCGGACCGGCCACTCAGGCCGTCGCTCCGCTCCGATGCGCCCAAGTGGTCCGGAACGACTGCCCAGATCCCACCGGAGCGGGTGCCCAGGTCGAGCGGAATACGCAGATACGCGGCTCTTTCATACTCCACGGGCTGCGTCAGCCGGGCAGGCAGATGCGGGACTGCTTGGCTGACGGCCATGCAGATCTTGACCTGGCCATCCTCGATCTGGCCGCACGGGTTGGTGCTCAAGGTGCGGCACGCCTGCCCCGAGGGACAGGCTGTTGCTTCGCAGCGGGTGTAACAGCCGTTGGTTGGCAGCGCGTCGGCGCCTTGCCCGGGGGTGAACCACTCCTGGCTTGCCGTGCATGGTGCGGCGCTGCCGGGCCGGTGATCGACGCCTCAGCGTCTATTGATGGTCACAGGACCCGCGCACCGGTCGCGCACAGCTCGAGCGGGTGCACGGCCAGGTCGTGCGCGCTGCCGCGGGACTTGGTGACGCAGATCGTGCGCTCGAGGCGGTCGGTGATGTTGACCTCGAGGCGGACGACGTTGTCGGACATGTAGCTGAACAGCCCGAAGATCCCCGTCGAGAAGCCGTGCTCGCTCGCGTAGGCCTCGGCGGTGATGATGCAGGTGGTCCGGTGAATCACGAAGTGCTGCACGAGCGCGTACATATAATCGTGCAGCCGCTGCGGGTCACCGGCGGCGACCGAGAGGTCGCCGAGCGAGTCGATGACGACGCGTTGCAGGTTGCGCTCGTCGAGCATGCGGAAGATGCGGCTGACGACGCTGTCAATTTGCAGCTCGACTACTTCGGCGTCCTCGCCAGCCGCCATCACCTCCGCCCCCGCATCCTCCCGCCGTCCGTCGTCCCCGCCTCCGGCCAGCAGCTCCCCCTCGGCCTCGACGACGACGACTCGCCCACCACCGAGTCCTCCGCCAGACCTCCCCGCATCGGCTGGGCCCGCCTCCTCGCCCGCGTGTTCGCCATCGACGTCACCGTCTGCCGCAAGTGCGGCGGCCGCATGCGGGTCCTCGATGTTGTGACCGACCCCGACGACATCGCCCGCCTCCTCCATGGCGCCCGCGCTCCTCCCCGCCCCATGCCTCATCCTCCCGGCCAGGTTCTGCTGTTTGCCTCCGCCGGCGACCTGCGTCGACGTCCCGGACAAGCTCCAGCGGAGCCTCGCGGCCCTGTTCACGCGGAAGTTCTTCCATCGCTACAATGGCGTGCAGCTGACCACGACCTTCGCGTGCGACCCGCTCGCACAGCCGAGCGAGCTGGTCTACGAGTCCGGCAGCGACGGCTTCAGCAGGAGACTGACCCTCACCCGCGTGCGCTGGACCGGCGGCAAGATCGAGGCGCTGCGCCTCCCTGTCCCGCTCCGCCGAGGATCCCGATAGCGACCGCCTCACGGTGGCTCGCAAGGAGATCGCACGCGCCGCGCAGGAGCGCGCGCTGCCGGAAATCCGCGCCCTCCTGCTCGTCCAGCTCGGCGAACGAGGTCCACCACCAGGCCTCGGGGGTGTGATCGGCTTCCGCACTGACGGCCTGCGACACGTCCGGGTCCGCCTCACGGATGCGGCCGGCCGCACGCTCGAACGCAGCGTCACGGGCACCCGCTCCGACGACACCCAGCTCGAGATACTGCCCATGCTCCGACTCCTCGAGCGCCTCGACACCGCGATCGGCAGGTTAGGAAGCGCAGAATGGTGGGACGCTGGACCGGACAACGACGTCGCCGACACCCGGTCGTTCTTCGTCGGCCGCTTCCTCGCCACCATGCCGACTGCGAAGTGGTGGGTGAAGCAGTTCACGATCCAGATCGCGGCCGAGATCGGCACGCCGGCCGTGATCCCCGATCTGATCAACGTGGCCCGGGACGACGACCCGCAGGAGAGCCGCCGCCTCCACCGCATGCACGCGCTCGCCGCCCTCGCCAGGCTCACCGGGTTCGACGCCCGCCGCGACGCGAATGGCCGCGAGGTCGCGGAGGCCGATACCGCCGCCGCGTACGCCCGGGCCTGCCTGGGCCCCTAACAGCCTGATGCCTGAGGCCCTCAGGCCAGCCGTACGCGTCGGAAAATTCCGCGATCGCCGACATCATCACGCGCGGCTCCCCCCGTAGTACTCAGTCGTCTTCATGCTCGCCGCCTGCGGTAATTCAGCCGTTGCGAATATCAACGGAGAGACTGGCACCACCCATCGTCAGCGACCCGAATGCGGGCGATGTCGCCGGTCGCATGGACAGTATTCAGGCCGCGTGGCCGCTGGCACATATGGTCCGGAGCGGCCGGCGATCTTCATTGACGATACTCGGGCCGTGTGCAAGGTGTCGGAATGTAACGGCCCAGGCGAGGGCGTCGTTGTCGCCGGAGTAGCCGGAGACGCGGACCTTACCGGCGAGACGGCGTCGGTCCTCGCCGACCGCCGCGCAGCCGTCGCCGCACGCCGCACCGTCGCCGCCGCCTGATGGCGTCACGCCTTCTCGGGGGCGTGATAGGTCCAGGCGGCATTCGGGTGGCCCACGGACGGGCCAGACGGCAGCCCGTGGGCCAGGCACAGCGTTCGACCTTGCGGACAAAATCGCCGCACTGACCGAACGCTTACCTTCTGGGATAGGGCGCTGGACGCCCGGCACGCGGACGTACAGGGGGGCAGGGCCGAGGTCGGGGTGGGCAAGGCGAAGGTCTGCAAGCTCGAGGGATAGACGTCAGCATTCACCATTCTCGACGCCATTTAGGGTGACCGTCGACGAAATGGATGTCTCCGGGTTCGAGCATTCCCTGCACTCCGCACCGACGTTCCTTTCCGATACCGTGGCGATCGAGGAACTTCTGCATGGCTTCGCTGTACGGCGCCTCGATGTAGAACTCGCCGAAGCGCTGCGAGAGCATGTTCCAGATCCGCGTGAAGACTCCCTGTCCCCGCATCGAGGGAACGATCCAGGTCCATACTCCCCTCGGGTTCATCGATTCATGAGTGCGCGGTGCGGTAGGTTCCCCATCGCGGCGCAGGGGGCCTTAGGCGGCGGGTGGCCGCGGTCTGACGCGGCGATCGCGAATTATCTCGCGGCGCGTCGGCACGCCTGCGTGTTGCCGGCAGTGGGTTACCGCGGCTACCGCGGCGGGTGAGCGGCTGCCGTGCTGCCGCCTGTTATCACGGTTCAAAAGGGCGGTAAGGGTTGCTTGCTGCAGGGGACCTGCACCACGGCGCCGGGGACGGTCGTGGTCTCCTCGACGATCGACGTCGTATTGCCGGTCCGTTGCTCGAACACGGCCGGCACCAGGCGGATCGAGGTTGTGATCGACTTGCTGTAGAACAGGGCCTCGGCGTTGCGACCGCTGTTGTGGATCTGGATGGGCGCGTCGTCGGTCCACGTCGGCGTCGCTGCCTGCGCGCCGGTCCAGCGACCGGTGCGGTAGGCGGTCGGGCCGTAGCCGTTCGCGCCCTGGGTGTAGTCGCTGATGGCGTAGCGGAGGCGCGGGGCGCAGTCCACGATTTGGGCGGTGACGTCGACGATCGACCGGTCCGGGAGCAGCGTCGTGCGGCGCCAGGTGTCGGTGTTCCAGGCGTTCTCGTACCAGAGCTCCGTCGTCTCCAGGCCCTCCACGAAATAGGAGGTGGCGACGTAGAAGTCGCCGGTGCCAGGGATCGCGGCGTGCGACATCGACACACCGCCGATGTTGGCGGACTGGCCGTTGGGGTACGGGAACGTGAGCGCATTCACGTCCTGCCACGTGCTACCATTCTGGGCGCGCTCCGACACGGTGATGCTGAAGGTCCTCGCCGAGTAGCAGTCTTGTTCATACAAGTCGAAGAAGGCGATGCGGACACGCGGGCTCGGGTCGCTGGCAGAGCGGCGTGAGACCGCGATCGCGGGCTGATTCAGGAAGTATGCCGGTGCGTAACAGCTCGGGGGGTTTTGGTCGACCTCCTCCGCGGCGCCGAGTGTCACGGACTGATTCGCCGGAAAGCCGATATAGAAGACATCCTTCATCCACGCCCACGCGAGGTGCATTGTATTTCCGAATGCGACGAGGCTCGGAGTGGTGACTTGCAAGGGGTAGCCGGCAGAGCCGGGGCCGCTGTGAGCGCTCGAGCTGATCTTAAACGACGGGCTCCACGCGCCGAAGGGAGGTTTGGACAGATAGTGGATCTCGCTGTCGGGACCGTAGACCCGCAAATAAGCGACCCCGATCGTGCCGTCGTCGGCCACCGCGATGGTCGGTAACACCGCTGTCGTATCGCCGATGTTGACCGGGGCGGTCCAGACCAAGCCGTCGAGCGACGTGGTGTACTTGAGGCGGGAGCTGTCGACGTAGACGGCGTGGAGGCGATTGCCGGGGCCGACGACGACCTTGGTGCCGGCCGGCGTGTTCATGTGGTACCCCGTCCCGGTCGACGCGACGGGGCTGCTGCGGAATTGTGTGATCTCATCGAGGTCCTCGTCGATTTCCTCGTTCTCGAGTTCGTCGACGCAGCTCACGCAGAGCCCGGATGCAATGGCCAGTAGCCAGGACTGAACGATAATTGAAGTTTTCAAGGCAGTCTCTCCCCAACGATGGAAACGTTTAAAGATCTCGCAGCGTCCCGGAGCCGCGGTACGCGGTCCATCAGGCATCCTACCCCCCGCGGCGAGGATGTTTCTATTGAAGTTGGACGTGAGCATGATTTCGCTTTCAGGTGGTATGGATGACCTTGTGATGAGGGAGATACTCCCCCTCGGGTTCATCGATTCATGGGTGCGCGGTGCGGGAGGTTCCCCGTCGCGGCACAGGGGGCCTTAGGCAGCGGGTGGCCGCGGTCTGACGCGGCGATCGCGAATTATCTCGCGGGGCGTCGGCGCGCCTGCCAGCGGCGACGCCGACCGCGGAGCGGATGCAGGCCGTGCTCGCGCAGGTCCACGAAACCATTGCCCCGCCGCCGAGGCGACGGCCAGGGCCTCGACATCGACCCCGCGCTGGCGGCGTGCGTCCAGCTCGCACTCGCCGGTCCCCGCCTGTCGGTTCGCTTCGTGCTCGACGTCTACGCGTCACGACGATCATCGAGGTCCGGACGAGTCCACCGTGCTCAGGACGGGGCGTGACGATACCGCCTGAGCTTGGGCCAGGCGGCAGCGATCGGTTCTCGCGGTTGACGGCAGACGTAGACGGGCAGGTTGGTCGCGCGGACGTCGTCGCTCCTCGGGGCGGCCCTGCGAGATAATTCGCGATCGCCGTGTCAGGCCGCGACCCCCCGCCGCCTAACAGCCCGTGGTGAAAGTCGCGGCAACCACGCAGTGCGGCAACCACGCGCTGCGGTAACCACGCCGCGCAAAGTCGCGACCAGTCGAGTGCGCGCGACATCGCGCGCGGGGCTGAATGCTAGTAGAATGCCTTTGCCATGGCGATGGAGCACGACGACGGCGAGCAGCCGACTCTTTTCCTGACGTACGACAAGCTTCGCGGGCTCGGGCACCCATTTTACGATGCGCTCGATCGACTGCTGCGAGAGCAGGGCTTCGACCGCTTCGTGGAAGGACTCTGCGAACCGCATTACGCCGAGGTGATGGGGCGGCCTGGCCTGGCTCCCGGCGTCTACTTCCGCTGCCTGCTGATCGGGTACTTCGAGGGCATCAGCAGTGAACGCGGCATCGCGTGGCGGGTGGCCGACTCGCTGAGCCTGCGGCGATTTCTCCGTCTCAGCCTCGAGCGGCCGACGCCGGACCACTCGACGATCTCGCGGACTCGTCGGCGGCTGCCCTCGGAGCTGCACGAGCGAGTGTTTACGCGGGTACTCGAGCTCCTGGCCGAGAAGGGTCTCCTCCACGGCAAGACTCTGGGGATCGACGCGACGACGCTGGAGGCGAACGCAGCGCTGAGGTCGATCGTCCGGCGTGACGATGGACGCGGCTACCGGGAGTACCTCGTGGAGCTGGCGAAGGCCGAGGGCATCGAGGAGCCGACGCGCGAGGACCTGGCACGGCTCGACCGCAAGCGGCCGAAGAAGGGGTCGAACGAGGATTGGGTGCACCCCACAGACCCCGAGGCGCAGATCATGAAGATGAAGAACGGCAGCACGCACCTCGCGCACAAGCACGAGCAGGCGATCGACCTCGAGACGCGTGCGATCGTCGGTGTGACGGCTCAAGTGGGCTTCATGTGCAGCATCAACGCGTGGATCCGCGACCCGAACGGTGAGCGACCTCGTCCACGAGCCAACAGAATGACTGACGGGAGCCACACGAGCCACACCGCTTGAAGCCCCTCGACCTTATGCCTTGATCGCCTTCTTCAGCTGTGTACATACAGCTCCAAGAGCCGCTGCTACGTTGCCGTCGGAACGGCTTCCGAACGTGGCAGGTGTGACCCCAGCGAGATCACTCGGCAACTCCCCGTGGCAGACTACCTCCCGCCGTTTATGCGCCCGGAATATAGGGTCGGCAAATCTCGATAGCGACACGGGCCTAACGCCCGTGGCACGCCGCAAGCCTTAGGACCGCGAACTCTCGCGTAAAGCGATCAGCGAGGACGATGTCTGCTCGGCGATCATCGTCCGCGTCGGCGATCACGAGCCGATGCGTTCCAGCGCCGACGCCGAACACGACCACGGGCTCGGGGGTCTTCACGTCCCGCGGCGCGAAGATCTTCACGACAGACTCACGGTCGGACAGCGTGACGAGCTCGTCGATGCGATCACCGTCGAGGTCGCCGACCGTCAGCGCGAGCACGTGGCCCACATCCCACCGGACCGGCGCCGCGAATTTGTCGACGCCGCGGCCCCATAATACGTAGAGGCGTCGCCGCCGGTCGACCAAGAGAAGCTCGATGTCGCCGTCGCCATCGAGGTCGCCCGACGCGATCGCGGCGATGTCGCTCGAATGCGAGGCCCCCCGGGGAAAGCGATGGATGTCGTCCCGCGCCATGAACGTCGCGGCGGACTCACCGACTTCATCAGACAGCACACCGAGTCTATCCGCTTCTCCATTGCCGTGCACCAGGTGAAGGATGAGATCGGGCTCTTCCTCGGCGATCATGAGGCCAGCAGCATTTTCTCCTCGATGCGACTCCCGGATCGCCATCAGCAGCGGATGGGGGCCGCTTCCGACTCGTCGTACGGGCCCGAGGATGTTGGTCGTCGACATCACGGTACCGAGCTCGATCGGCGTGGCAGTGGCTGGCCACAAAGAGCCCTCTGGCGCACTCGGACCGCCGCCACGCGGAGTCCGGACGCAAGGTACACGCGCCGGATCCGGCGGCCCGAGTTGAATGGTTTCACCGCGCGCCCACAACTGGCGACAACCGTCGTTCCGCTCGACCACAGGCTCTTCGACGCCATCACCATCGACGTCGAAGGCAAACAACGATCGCACTCCGTCCGCCAGCGATGGGCTCGATCGCGGAGTGAAGGGGTCACGCAGCACGTGCAACCGCCCCCGTACGGCTGCGAGATCCGGCGTTCCATCCCCCGTGAGATCCTCGACGACGAAACTCAGCCCCTCCATGGGGACCTCGGTTCGTAGCTCCAGCTCGCCCTCGTTCAACCCGTATATCTGCATGATCGACGGATCACCGCTCAGCGTCGGATCCAGACTGTCTAATCGGGCAGGCAATCTCAGCTCCGGGAATCGCTCGAGCATGGACGCGACGCTGATGAATACCAGCACATCCGAGCGACCATCACCGTCGACGTCGTGCGTCAGCACTCGATGTGGTGCCTGCGGCACCTCAATGATCGCTTGCGGCATGAACTCGTCGTATCCCATGTCGCTATAAACTACGAGCAAACCGGGCTTGCTGACGTAACCTTGCAGCGAGACGCTCAACGCCTCCAAATGACTGTCACCGATCAAATCGGCGAGCGCTCCGTGCGTGGTCGTCGACGCAATGGCGGTCTCACGGCGGTACGTCCCACCGAGCGACTGTCGGCCGGGAGTCACGATCGACTGCCCTTTCCAGCCGTAGTGAAACACCGCCAATTCACGCTTTTGATCGCCACGAGTATTGCCGGCGGCTACCGCGATCGGATGGCGATGCAGGGTGTTGCGTGCCTCATCGCGGATCCGGCCGTCCTGATCCACAGAGACGGTCCGAAGCACTCCCTGGGGGCCATCCGCACCGTGCGCGAATACCAGCTCGACATCACCATCGCCGTCGATATCGCCCGCGGTGAACGCAAGTGCTGGTTCATCGAGCACGACGGTCCGCGCCTCGCCCAGCGTCCCGTCGGACGCGCCCAAGTGAATGCTCGCCGTCGGGTAGGCACGGTGGATCGCCACCACGTCGGGGATCCTGTCGGAGTTCACGTCGGCGACCGCCAGAGCGAACGGCGCTGGCGCCGTCTTCACCCTCTGAAACTCTGTCCAGATCTGGCCGTCGCGTCGAACAAGCGACAGGTCGTTCGACCCGGCGTTCGCCACAACCAGCGTCGGAGGCCGACCCCCCCCGCGCAGAACTACGAGATCCATCGGCTCCTCACCCACTGCGAACGAGCGATCGGGCGGCAGACACAGCGAAAACGGCCTTCCCGTACGAGTCGGGGTGATCGTCTCGCCAGCATCCAGCCCTTGCGCCCGGCCAGGAGCTCGTGCACAGCCTACCGCGATCACGCAGGACCACAGCACGATAATCCCATGCATGAGCGTCACAGCGGCTGCTCCGCACCAGGATGAAGTGATTCCGGCATCGATGCCGTGATGTTAGCACGACCTCCTCATCGAGCGTCGACGAGGTGCTCGCCGCGTTCTCTCGGGATCGGCGGCGGCCATGCGGCGTTCTCGGCGACCGCGAACCCGCCGCGCGAGGGTCCAGGCGAACTCGGCAGCACGCTGCGATCGTCGTGGTCGACGATGCGGCCGCCCGACCGTTCGACCTCCATACGGGTCACGCCCGCGAGCGCGGCGAGCGACCACAGCACGCAGTCGCAGGTCATGCCGCGAGCTCGATGAATGTGATGAATTCATGGCCGTTCGGCCGAGACCCCCGCGTCCTGGTAGCAGGGGGCTGCTGACCTCATCGCGGCGGACGACCCGGGGCTGTGCAGGCGGCTCTGTCGACGGGTTCGATCGGGTTGGCCTGGGAGCGTGACGCGTCAAGCTCGGCGACGACAGGTTGAGGCTGCGCTGGGTGCGGAAGGGATGTGATGGATGGAAGACAGCGAACGGCCGTGGGTTGCAAGCGCTCGATGCTGATCGCTGCCTGCAGCCGACGTACGTCCGCCTGCATCACGACTGGAAAGAGTGCCCTGCGGCGAAATCCTGCAGAACCGCTGGTATTGTCTCAGTGCATGCGCCCATGGCTCCACGCAATGCTCACGCTCGCGGCCTGCACCGCCGCGGCGCCGTCGGCCAACGTCGACCCGCGACCGGGGCCGCCGCCCTTGCCCGAGCGCCCCGGAGATCCGCGCTGGCGCCTGCTCCCGGAGCTCTCGAGCCGGGGGCGTCCGTTCCGGTGGCGGGCGCGGTGCCGGTCGGGGTGCCAGTGGTCGCGTCGGTGGAGCTGCCGTCGACGGTGGTGGTCGGGGTGTCGCCGGAGGTGGTGACCGGCGGGGTGACTGCGGTGGTTGTGCTGCCGGGGTCCGTGGAGCCGGCGCTGTCGTCACCGCAGGCCAAGGAGACCACGGAGAGACATACGAGGGGAGAGAACTTCAATCGTTGTAGTCCGGAATGAGGGGCGCGGAGAATAGCGAGGCGAACGTCGTATCGATAGCCTCGAGATTGCGCCTCATGGTCGACCGCGCCCACGGTCTGCGCGAGCTCCACGCGTCGGTACCGGCGACGGGCCGATCGGTCGCTCCACCAACCGCACTCTCTCGCACAGAACGCGCTCGAGCGCGCCGCGGACGGGGTGCTTGTCGATGTCCTCGAGATAGCCCCGGCGCAGCACCTCACCACGATGCCGATCGCGTGGACCGGCACGTCGGTAGCGACCGCGGCGCTGTCGGGCCTGGCCGCGCAGCTGTGGACCCACAACCCGCAGCTGTCGCCGGAGCAGGTGATCGAGCTGATCACCGCGAGCGGCGAGCCGACCACGCTGGCCGACGATCTGACCGGTCGGACCACGGTGCGGCGGGTCAGCAGCCACGCGGCGTTCGCCAGCATTGGCTGCAGGCCGGCCTCGAGTCGCTGACGGTCGGGACCGCGGAGCCCGAGGTCGATCTCGCGCTCTACAGGGTCGTCGGCGCCGCCGGTGCGCCGTCGCAGACGCTCGCGGCGGCGCTGGTCGCCAACAACGTCAGCGCCGCCACGCTCGCCTTCCGCGTCACGGTCGCATCAGAAACCTGTGGCTCGCCGCCTATGGCCTGTGGGCCGCGGACCCGCGGCCCCGGGAGCCCAGAGAGCGCGAGGCCCCGTCACCACGCGACGCGCTCGTCGCTCAGCGTTCGCTGACTTTATTCGGAGAGACTGCCTTGAACATACCCATCGATGTTTGGTCGCGGCGATTGCTCGCCGTTTGCGTGCTCCATACCGCCTGCGACGAAGACCCGGGCGAGCTCGACGAGCCGGATGCGGGCGCGGTGGAGCCGCGCTCCATCATGACCGTCAACTCGTCGACGAGCGACGAGCATCCCCTGTCCTGGGCATCCGGTACCAAGGTCGTCGTCGGCAACGACAACCGGCTCCACGCTGTCTACCACGACGTCGGCCGCATCAAATACGTCACGTCCGTCGACGGCCTCGTCTGGACGGCCGCCGTCACCCTCGCCGGGGGCGCGAACAATGTCAGCGCGGCGCAGCCGACCATCGCGGTCGCCGACGACGGCACCATCGGTGTCGCCTATCGAGAGAACCCAGGCGTGATCCGCTACCGGTTCAAGCCTCCCGGCGAACCGTGGTCGTCCTCGTTCAAGATCACCGCGGACGTCAGCTGCGGTCCGGGCGGCGTCAGCGATCCGAGCATCGTCGCCTTCGGGACGAGGATGCACCTCGCGTGGTCGAGGTCGTGGTCCGTGCACTACGCGAGCTTCCCGGCCAACCAGTCGGCGCCGCTCACCACCGCCGAGCGGGTCGACCACGATGCATCCTGCATCGGCAGCGGGATGACCAACTATCCCGCGATCGCCGTGTCCCGGCGCAGCGCCAGCGACCCGACCGAGCGCGTGCGGATCGCCTTCTTCGACCGGTACAGCGACTGCGTCGCCAGTCATTTCGCCATCACCGTGGCGGAGCGCCCGAGCGGCGGCTCCTGGCAGTACGTGAAGGAGCAGACGGTCTCGTCCCCCGCGGTCTTCCACCCCGTGTCGATGTCCCACGCCGCGATCCCGACCACGGGCGACTTCTACGTCGGCGTCTCGTACATCGAGGACGGCGTGGGGACGACGGAGATCCTGTACGAGAACGCCTGGAACAACGATACCTGGCGGAGCGTGACAGCGTTCGCGGAGAGGTCGTACGTCGATGTCTCGGCGACGGTCGTGGATTGCGTACCGACCCTCCGCTATGCCCTCAACTACCCCTTCGGGGTCCCTGGCGAGCTCGGCACCAGCTGGGGCGGCTACGGTCAGACCTTTGTGCGCACCGGTCGCTGGACCGGCGCGCAGACGGTGGCCCCGACGTGGACCGATCAGGCTCCCGTCCTGATCGACAGCGACGGCTCGACCCCCGAGGCCCTGTTCTTCCGCAAGGTGAACGGCAACTCCACCCGCCACGTGCGGGCCGTGTACGCGCGATGGCTACCCGTCGGCGGCAAGTCGATCGTCGAGGAGACCTTCACGGCCCCCACGCCTCTTCTGCCAGCCATGTGCGACAAGAAGAGCTGAGGCCGACGGAACCAGAGCGTGTCAGGCCTGGCGCTCGACTCCGTGGATAACATCGTTGTCAGCGCCAACGTGGACTCGGTCACCGGCCACCCGTTCATCGCCAAGCTCGCCCCCTGAGCAACTGCAACGAATACTGAGTACGTAGATTGAACCTTCGGGGCTGACAACGACCCCGTTGATCGCGCGCACGTCGCGCAGAATGAAGAGATTATGATACGCAACAAGAACCGATTCATCCCCGCGTGCTGGTCTGCAGCGCCGCTGCTCTTGTGCCTCACGGCCCTGCCCGCCGCGGCATCTCCCTCCGTCGCTTACATGCGCACCGACACGCGCACCGCGCAGAACGCGACCCTGAGTGGCGAACTCGGCCCGGTAGCGGTGCAGTTCCTTTCCAGCAGCGGATCCCCGCTCTCTGGCTGGAAGAAGTCCGGGATCAAGTTCCTTGAGTACTACGAACGCTTCCCTCCGATTCTGAACATCTACAACGTGGTCAGTGTCGACGCGGGGTCGAAGGGGTGGTCGACGAATTCCTACCAACCTCAGACGCCGTACTGCCGGCTCTACGAAGACACGCTGACCGACAGCTCCGCTTTGTTCGGCAACGCGATCTTCGTCGTCAAGGGCGACGACTACCCGGTGGCCGTCGAGGACGCGACCTGCGTCTACAAGATCGCCGGCGTCCCGGTCGAGGGGATCCTGCGCAGCGCGGGCCAGCACGGCGTCTTCGGCGTCGGCAAGGACGGCAGCATCTTGCGCAAGCACCTCGTCGGCAACCAGATCGCCACGGACGTCATCCCGTCGTGGGGAGGCAAGCCCGTCGTGGGATCTCTCGTGATGATGGATAGCGACGACGTGTGTGGCGTCAACGAGTTCGGCAAGATGTTCACCACGTGGGACGACAACGGCGAGCGCAGTTATGCCGTCATCCAGGAGACCGCCAACGTCGCGCGGGCCTCGCTCGTCCTGAGCAATGGCAACGGCGTCTTCGGCGTCACGACCGGCGGCGGCCTGTTCCGCACCTACTGGAACGCCGGATGGCATGTGCAGTCGATCCCGACCTGGGGCGGAGGTATCGTCGTCGGCTCGCTCATCGCCGGGGACGGGACCGGGGTCGACGCCGAGGTCTATGGCGTGAACGAAGGCGGGAAGGTCGTCAGCACGTGGCGCAACGGCAACGTCGTGACGTACAACATCATCGAACCGACGGCGAACGTGGCCGCCAATTCGCTCGCCCTGAGCCGCGGGAACGGCATCTTCGGCGTCACGACCTCCGGCGGCCTTTTCCGCACCTACTGGAACGGCGGATGGCAGGTGCAGCATATCCCGACCTGGGGCGGCAAGATCGTGCCCGGCTCGCTCATCACCGGGGACGGGATCGGGGCCAACGGCAACGTCTATGGCGTGAACGAACACGGGA
>Ga0075163_10008022_pt1 | contig 13947 bp, 13 predicted proteins | sample JI1023141ADNA_FD_71478 | JGI IMG/M metagenome (GOLD analysis project Ga0075163, IMG submission 71478) | Wastewater effluent complex algal communities from Wisconsin, to seasonally profile nutrient transformation and Carbon sequestration -... | ecosystem: Engineered > WWTP > Effluent > Algae...
ATGGACAGCGAGCCAGGCCAGCGTAGGTCGCGGACTAGAGTCGATGGCGATGAGTTTCAGCATTGTGACCGCCGCGATCGTCTTCGCGCTGATCTTCCCCGTCGAACTGCCGGACAAGACGTTCATCGCCACGCTGGTGCTCGCGACGCGTTATCGCCCGCTCTATGTCTGGATCGGGGTCACGGCCGCGTTCGCGGTGCAGACCCTGGTGGCCGTCACCCTCGGTGGCCTGCTCGCGCAACTTCCGCACCGGCCGGTGCAATTGGTCGCCGCGGCGATGTTCGCGATTGGCGCCTTCATCCTCTTCCGCGGGGCGGGGAAGGCGGACGCCGAGGAGTCGGAGGTCGAGGAGGAGTTCGCGGCCAAGGTGACCGCGCCCGCCACGGGCTTGCGCGCGATCGGTGCGAGCTTCCTCGTGCTCTTCCTCGCCGAATGGGGCGACCTGTCACAACTGCTGACCGCCTCGCTCGCGGCGCGCTATCAGGACCCGCTGTCGGTTGGCATCGGCGCCTTCCTCGCCCTGGCGACCATCTCGGGGCTCGGCGCCCTGCTCGGGCGGCAATTGCTCAAACGGATGCGCCTGGCCACGATCCGGCGCATCGGCGCTTCGGTCTGTCTGCTGCTGTCCGTGCTCACCATCGTGGAACTGGTCCGCGGCTGAGCGCCGCCGGAGCGCGCCGCCGGAGCGCGCCGCCGGGGAGCGCCGTCAGGGAGCGCCGTCAGTCGCTGCGGCGCAGTGACCAGGAGAGCAGCCCCAAGGCCAGCAGGGCGCCGGCGAGATCGGCATTTTGCAGGAAGCGCCCGAAGGGCTGGACCGGCCGGTCCTGCGCGATCCACGTGATCCCCCACCACGGCAGGCGGCACGTGAACCACGCCCACAAGAAGACCGCGGCGATGAGCCGGGGCCGGTCGTGCCACGGCCGGGCACCGAGCACGGCGAGGATGACCACCACCATCCAGTGGTAGTGGTGGATCCACGCGACCGGCGAGAGGAGGCAGGCGAGCAGCCCGATCGTCGCCACCTCGGCGATGGAGTCCCCCCGCCGGTATGCCCGAGCGGCCAGGGCGAACCCGAAGCCCCCCACGGCCAGGACCAGCACGACCCACAAGAGATGGCCGGCCAGGCCGTCCGGGCCGAGGCGCATCAGCACCCCGCGGATCGACTGGTTGGAGGTGCCCATATTGGGTCCGAGCCGCGCCGGATCCTGCAAGGCTCCGCCCCAAAAAGCCAGGGAAGCCCCGGGGAGCAGGAGGAAGGCACCGAGCCAGGCACCGGCCGCGGTCAGGATCGCCGTCGCCGCTTCCTTGTAGCGCCGGCAGAAAAGGTAATGCAGGACGAAGACGCCGGGCGTCAGCTTGATCGCCATCGCCAGGCCGACAAGGACGCCGGCCGGCACCGACGCCAGCAGGTGCGGCCGGGGCCGGCGCAGATCGAGCAGACAGGCGAGCACGATGAAGGCATTGACCTGCCCGAACCGGATGCCGTCCCCCACCGGGTGCAGCCAGAACATCGGTGCCGCGAGCAGTCCGAAGAGCAGCGGGCGGGGCAGGCCGTGGGGACCGGTGTGGATGAGGCGATAGGCGGCATACCAAACGATTGCCGAGGTCGCGAGGACCTGCGTGAGCGTCCAGAGCCAGCCCACCACGGCGAACGGCAGCAGCGCGAGCGGGATCGCGAGGATCGCCGCGAAGGGCGGATAGGTGAAGGGCAGCAGTTGCGGCGCCTCGGTCATCGCCGCATAGATCGGGCGCCCGATGAGGATCGAGACGCCCGCTTCGCGATAGACCTCGACATCGACCTGCCATTGATCCTTGGGCCAGAAGATGAGGAAGCGCAGCACCGGCACGCTCGCTGCGGCCGTGATGAGCGCCGCGGCGAGCGCCCACTGCCACGCGGGCGCGTGGGGCAGGCGGGCTCGGGCGGTCGGCACGGGGCAATTGTCGCCCGTAGCCTTGTCCGGTGACGATTAAGCCAAGCCTTGCCCGCGCCCCCCGATGGCGCGGACTGCTCGCCGGGCTGGCTTTGGTGCTCCTGTTCGGTATGTCGTGCGCCCCCGCCAGTGCGGCGCCCGCCGGTGCGATCACCGCCGATCCCGGGGTCGCCCCCGGCCGGGTCGTCCTCGCCGGCACCGGCGGCTTCACCTGGGCCGATGTCGGGCCCGAAGCCACCCCCGCGCTCTGGGACTTGCTCGCCACCGGATCCTCGACGACCAATAGCGTCCGCTCGGTCAACCCCAACACCTGCCCGGTCGATGGGTGGCTCTCGCTCTCGGCCGGCCAGCGGGCCGCCGCCCCCGCCGCGGATGGGAAGGCCTTACGCGCCTCGACCCAGCCGTGCCCCGCCCTGCCGCAGCCCCCCGCTCCGGGCAGCCAACCGGGCACCGTGACCGTCCCGGGCTGGGGCACGTATGTCAGCGCCGCCGACTCCCTGCGGTTCGACGCCCACCTGGGGCTGCTAGGCGACCAACTCGCCGCCGCCGAGATTCCGACGCTCGCGCTCGGGCCGGGGGCGGCGCTCGCGGCGGCGACCCATGGCGGGTCGGTCACGGCATACGAGCCTGTGGACTGGGGCACCAGCAGCTCCGATGCCCTGCGCGCGGCCTTCGGCGCGGCGAAGGTCGTCCTGATCGACCTCGGCACGGTCCGCGACCCGGGCGACCTGGCCGAGGGCGAGACCGCACCGGGGCCGGATGCCGCCACGCAGCTTGCGGACATCTCCGCGCGCGCGGGCGTGGTGCGCGACGCGCTCGGCCCGCAGGATACCCTCATCGTCGCCGGACTCTCCGACGCGGGCACCTCCCCACGATTGCGACCGATCGTGGTGCGCGGTCCGGCATACGGGCCCGGCGACCTCTATTCACCCTCCACCAGGCAGCCGGGGCTGGCCCAGAATGCCGACCTGACCGTCACCGTCTTGAAGCTCGCGGGCGCGCCATTGCGCCCCGGGATGGGCGGGGCGTGGCTGCAGGCGCGCGATGCCGGGGGCACGGACGCGGCGAGCACGGCGCAGCGGCAATTGCATCTCAGCGATGTCGACAATGCCTCGCACGAGATCCACCCGCTGGTCCCGATCTTTTTCTATGGCCTGATCCTCGCCCAGTTGCTGATCTATCTGTTCACCTGGCGGGTGTGGGCGCGCGGCACCGGCCCGATCGGGGCGCGGTTGCGGATGCTGAGGGTGGTGCGGGTCGTCGGGGTGGTCGCGGCGAGCGTGCCGGCGGCGACCTTCCTGGCCAATCTCATCCCGTGGTGGCGCAGCAGCCACCCGCTGCCCGCCATCATCGGCTCGGTCGCGCTCTTCGTCGCCGTGATCGCCGCGGCCGCGCTCGTGCCGCGGTGGGGCCGCACGCTGCTGGGTCCGGTGGCCGTGGTCAGTGGCGCGACCATGCTCGTGCTCGCGATCGATGTGATGACCGGCTCACGGCTGCAACAGTCGTCGCTGATGGGCCTTCAGCCGGTGGTGGGTGGCCGGTTCTATGGCATGGGCAATGTCACCTTCTCGATCTTTGCCACCGCCTCGCTGATGCTGGCGATCGCGGTGGCGCACTTCGTGCGCACGAGGTGGGGCCGCGTGGCCGCCGTGACGGCGGTGGCGCTCATCGGGCTGGTCACGGTCGTCGTCGACGGCAATCCAGCGTGGGGCGCCGACGGCGGCGGCCCCCCGGCCTATTTGCCGGGTCTGGCCTATCTCGCGTTGGCCCTGCTGGGGATCGGCATGACCGTGCGGCGCGGCGCCATCATCGCCGCGATCACCGCCGGCCTCTTTCTGCTCGTCGGTTTCCTCGACTCGCTGCGGCCGGATGAGGACCAGAGCCACCTTGGGCGCTTCTTCGACGCCCTCGGCAGCGGTGGCGCGCTCGACATCGTGCTGCGCAAGGCCGAGCAGAACTGGGGCATCTTGATCAGCAGCCCGCTGACCGTGCTCGTGCCCTTTGGGTTGTTCTTTGTCATCTTCGTCTTGCTGCGCCCGACCTCGTGGGGGTCGCGGGCGCTGCATCGCTCGTTCGAGCGGGTGCCGGCCCTGCGGCCGGGCTTGATCGCGTGGCTGATCGTGATGACGATCGGCTTCTTCATCAACGATTCCGGCGTGGCCATCCCGGCGGTCGGCGCGACGGTCGCGATCCCCTTGCTGGTGGCCATCAGCTCCCAGAGCCTGCGGCAAGAGGCCGAGGCGGCCGATGGTGATTGACCGTGCGGCCCTGCCCGCCGACCGGCCGTGGCGCGAAGTCGCCCACAGCCCCGAAGTGCTCGACTTTTGGCCGTGGGCGCTCCTGATCGCGGGCGGCGCCCTCGTCGCGGCCGTCATCGTGCTGATCCCCGTGCTCGCGCATGCCCGCCTCGCCGGCCGGGACCACCGATCCCGCACCACGCCGCGCAATCTGCTGCCGCTGGGGGTGGATCCCACGGTCCGGGTCAATGACCGGGTGCGTGATGCCGTCGTGCAATTCGATCTCCCGGCCGATCTGCGCCCGGAGCAGATGGCCGTCCTGCTGCACGATGGCGACCCCGATCGCGCGATCGCCGCGGCGCTGCTGGACCTGGAGGCGCAAGGTGCCATTGTCCTCGCGGAGGATCGCGTGGTCTCCGCGACCGGCCCGGGGCTCGATGCCAGTGCCTTCCAGCAGCGGCTGCTGCGCATCCTGCGGCGCGACAACACCCGGTTCGAGTGGCGGGACTGGGCGCTCGGCGCGCTCTATTCCGATGCCACCGGGCGCGGTTGGTTCACGGGGCGCCCCGACTACACCAGCTATGGTCCCCGCCTGTATGCCGCGGCCTCGCTCACCCTCGGCGTCATCATCGCCCTGTATACCTCCCAGATCCTCTTCAGCGGCTATTGGAGTCATGCCTTCGCCGGGTATGCCGTGGCCATCCTCCTGATCGCCATCAGCTTCGCCTTCCGCTATTCCGCCCGCCGGCGGCCGAATCGCAGCCAGACGGGTCGGGCGCTGGCGGAGCAACTGGCGGGATTCGCCCGGGCGATCGCGCTGACGGGGGAAACACGGCATACGGCCGCGGGGTTGGCTGAGCCGGGACCCGAATCGAACTGGACCGCGGTACGCGTGGCGCTCGGCGTGGACCGCCGCTCGGTGCGGCGGCTGGCGCGCAATATCCTCGACCAGGCGCCGTAGCTGCGCCCGCCTCGGGGATTCAGTCGGCGGGTTGCAACAGCCCCTGGCCCGCGAGCACGGTAATGGCGTCGCGGACGAGGGCTTCGGCGTCCGGGTGCTCGCCGTGCTCCTCGATGATCCGCGCGATCAGCTCCGAGACAGATTGCGCCACGATGCAGGCGCTCCAGATGCTCGCGCCGAGGCCGAAGAGGCGCAGCGGCATCGGCCCGTTGAGCACGAAGAGTTCGTCGGTGGCGGGATCGCGCAGGGCGTCCCGCCAGGGCGCACGCACGATCCGCGCGGCCGACTCCAGATCACCGCTCTCCCAGGCCGGGGAGGGTTCCCAGGCCGGCGTGCGGCGGCGCGCAGGGGGTTCGATGATCTCCCACGCGCGCTCGGCGTGGGTGTCGCGGGGGACCCTACGCAGCAGGTCGAGCACGAGGTCGACGGCGTCGGTGATCTCGGCATACCGGAGGCGGTGCACGCCGGCGCCGCTGGTGAGCGCGCGGGCGAGGGTGTCGAGGGGCTGCTCCTGCTCGGGCAGCGAGGAGGACTGCGGGATGACCTCGCTGAGCGCGGTGAGGAGGTCGACGGGTTCCAGCGTCGGCTGCGGGTGATCCGGGTCGCGATCCAGCAGCAGCGTCGCGGCGAGCCACGCGGGACCCGCCGGCGGCCGGAGCAGCCCGGCCTCGTCCGGCGCGAACTCGACCTTGGGCTCGCCGGGAGCAGGGATCACGGAGAGCGGCTTGGCGTGGGCGATGAGCGTGCCGTCGGCGCGGATCGCCGCGGTCTCATCGCTGAGATAGCCGAGATGCTGGCCCAGGACCCGCGACGCGGTGGTCTTGCCGGTGCCCGACTCGGCGACGAGGATCACCGTGGCGCCCGACTCCGGCAGGGCCAAGGCGGCACTGTGCAGCAGGGTCATCCGGCCGGCCTGGGTGGTGAGGCATTTCAGGGTCAGGGCCCCCGACAGCTCATAGCTCGCGGTCGAGATGTCACGGCCGATCTCGATGCCCTCGGGGAGCCGGTCGGGGCCATCGAGATAGCCGACCTCAAGGGTCCGCGGGAAGCCCTCGGGCTCATCGGGTTCGGGCTCCCAGCCGGCGGTGCGCTGCCACAACTCCCGCAGGCGCTCGGCCGGGGCCTTATCGAGACGGGTCAGGTCGAGAACCCAGCGGCAGCCCATCGTGGCGATCTGCAAGGGCTGGTTCACGATGCTCCTGGGCCGGTGGCCGGGTGGACGATGATCTGGACTGAGCCGATTATCGCGAAGCCGGCGCGCAATGCCGAACGCAGCGAGCGCGCATTGCCTGGTGCGACGCCGGCGACCACCGGCTCCCCCGCCGGCAGCGCATCGAGGGCATCGGCGAAAAGGGTTGCCCCGCGGCCTGGTTCGGCAGCCTCGACGCCGATCTCCCGCAACCCGGCCAGCCCCGTGGCGACGGTGACGAGATCGCGGCGGCTCGCCTCGGCATACCCCAGGATCTCGGGAGTGGAGCGGCTCCGGCGCGCATTGCGCGCGCGGGGTTCGTCGGCAAGATCCGCGCGCGGCACGAGCCGCCCGCCGGTGCCCCGCCCGCGCCCGATCAGCAGGACATCGAGGCAGTCGATCCAGGCGTCCGGGCCGGCGACGTGCTGGACGACGGCCGGCAAGGTCGCGCCGCCGAAGCCGTCGCAGCCGAGTGCGGTCAGTTCCGGCGCACTCAGGTCGCGGTCACTGCATACATAAGCCCGGCCGGTCAGGGCGACGATGGCGCTGACGCCGTGGCGCCAGGCGGGCAATAACTCCCAGGCGCCGTCCGGCGCCGGCCAGGCGCCCTGCGCCGCATCCCGCAGGACGGGCGCCAGCGGGTGCTGGGCGGTCACGGTCGCGTCTGGCACGCGGCTACCCTCTCAAATGCGGTCGCCGGGCGAGCGCCCGCCGCGAGGCGGGTCGGAGGCGCCCGTGGCGATGCCTTGGGACGGCCAGGATGAGACCCCGCCCAGCTACCCCATTACGCTTGCCGCATGGCCAAGCCCCACGCCGCAGCGATCCTCAATGATCGCTGGAACAGCGCCAAGGGCAAGCGGCTGACCAAACGCGGGTGGCGCGGGGAGGTGGTCTCGTTCACCGGCTATGGCTCCACCGCCCAGGCCCGGATCCTGGCGCGCGTGCTGCTGACCAAGAATCCCGAGCAGGCAGCCGCCGATGCCGCGGCGAGCGATATCGAGCTGTATCACGCGATGCATGTGCGGCGCGGCTGGCGCTCCTTTCTCTCCACGCCTGCGACGAATGCCCCCGTGACAATCACCTTCGGCGAGCGCACACTGCATACCCGCACCGACCGCGCCGGCCTGGTCGATGTGACCGTCACGGGCCACGGTCTGCCGGCGGGCTGGCAGAGCGCCCGGATCGCCACCGCGGGCTCGCCCGAGGTGGAGGCCGCCGTGCGGATCACGGCCGATGACGTGACCTTTGGGATCGTCAGCGATATCGACGACACCGTGATCAAGACGATGCTTCCCCGGCCGATGATCGCCGCGTGGAACACCTTTGTGCGCCACGAGGGCACCCGCAAGGCGGTGCCGGGGATGGCGACGATGTATCGAGAACTGTTGCAGGCCAACCCCGGAGCGCCGATCGTCTATCTGTCCACCGGTGCCTGGAACACCGTGCCGCAACTGACGCGCTTCCTGCGGGACAAGGGGTATCCGTCCGGTCCCTTGCTCATGACCGACTGGGGGCCGACGAATACCGGGTGGTTCCGCAGCGGGCAGGACCACAAGCGGGCCGCGCTGCATCGCCTCGCGCGCGAGCTGCCGGCCGTGGAGTGGGTCCTTGTCGGCGACGACGGTCAGCACGATCCAGCGATCTATGGCGAGTTCGCGGAGCAACGGCCGGAGAAGGTGCGAGCGATCGCGATCCGGCGGCTCTCGGCGACCGAGCAATTGCTCTCGCACTTCACGCCGCTGGCCCAGGACGAGTTCGGTGCCAGCCGCCGCAAGCTCGCCTCGGTCCCCATCTGTCGCGCCAGCGATGGCTATGGCCTGTTGCGCTTGCTCACCGTCGCCTTGGGCCAATTGCCGGTGCCGAGCGATGTCGTCGTGGAAGGGTGAGCGATGCCTGAGTTGCCCGAGGTGCAAGCGCTGGTGGAGTTCTTGCGTTCGCGCACAATGGGATTGGCGGTGGTCGGCGTCGAGCTGGGGTCGATCACGGTCCTGAAGACCTTCAATCCGCCCCCCGACGCCTTGATCGGCGCACCCGTCGAATCCGTCACGCGGCACGGCAAGTTCATCGATTTGGACTGTGGCGGAACGCATCTCATCTTTCACCTTGCCCGCGCAGGGTGGTTGCGGTGGTCGGAATCGCTTGCCAGCACCGTGATTCGCCCCGGCAAGTCGCCGATCGCGCTGCGCGTGCGCCTCGACGACGGCTCCGGATTCGACCTCACGGAGGCCGGCACCAAGAAGCGCCTTGCTGCGTATGTCGTGGGCTCCCCCGATCAGGTGCCGGGCATCGCCTCCCTCGGACCGGACCCGCTCGATCCCGGCTTCACCGAGCAGGAGTTCGCGGCGATCCTGCACGCCCGGCGCGCGCAGATCAAGGGGGTGCTGCGCGATCAGGGCATCATCGCCGGCATCGGGAATGCCTATTCCGACGAGATCCTCCATGTGGCGAAGATGTCGCCCTTCGCCATCGCCGGCTCCCTCGATGCCGAGTCCGTCGCCCGCTTGTATGAGGCAATGCGCGAGACCCTGACCGGCGCGGTGAGCGCGGCCACGGGCAAACCGGCCGCGGAGTTGAAGGATGCCAAGCGCGCCGGGATGCGCGTGCACGGACGCACCGGCGAGGTCTGCCCCGAGTGCGGTGACGTGGTGCGCGAAGTCTCCTTCGCCGACTCCTCCTTGCAATATTGCGCGACTTGTCAGACCGGCGGCAAGCCACTGGCCGACCGGCGCACGTCCAGATTCCTGAAGTAGCCCTCATCACTCTCGCCGCCCCGCCCTGGACTGCCCGACCACATAGGGTCCACGGATGAGTGCTCCGCAGAATCCCGAGCCCACCTCGGTCCCTGCCCCGCCGCCCGACACCGCCGGCAAAGCGGGGACGGTGACGGCCACGCACACGGCGACCACGGTCACGACCACCTCCGGACCGGCGCCGCACGACCGTGTGGTGACCACACGGCATACGCTGCGAACCCCGGAGGGCGAACTCGCCTACACCGCGAGCACCGGACGTCTCGTGCTTCGCGAAGAGAGCTTTGAGGATGGCGTCTTCCGCGGGACCACGGCGAAGGCCGAGGTCTTCCTCACCAGCTATGTGGCCGATGACGCCGACCCACTGACGCGGCCCGTCGCCTTCGTCTTCAACGGCGGGCCGGGCAGCGCCAGCGTCTGGCTGCACCTCGGGCTGCTCGGGCCGCGCCGGGTGCTCGCCGGGGATGCCGGCGATCCGGTGGCCCCGCCATACCGGCTCGTGGACAACACCGAAAGCCTGCTCGCGCACTGCGATCTCGTCTTCATCGATCCGATGTCGACCGGCTACACGCGGGCGGCGGAGGGGCAGAAGCCGGGTGACTATCACGGCTTCGAGGGCGATATCGACTCCATTGGCGAGCTGATCCGGCTTTGGACGACGCGTCAAAACCGTTGGCTCTCACCGAAGTTCGTCATCGGTGAGTCCTATGGCACTCTGCGGGGCGCGGCCCTGGCCGAGCGACTACAGGGCCAGCATGGGATGTTCCTCAACGGCCTCATCCTCATCTCCAGCGTGCTGGACCTGTCCTCGATCGCCTTCGAGGATCAGCGCAACGATCGCGCGCACGCCCTCTATTTGCCCTTCTATGCGGCGACGGCGCACTTCCACGGCAAGCATCCCGGCCGCAGCCGTGATGAGGTGATCGCCGAGGCGCAGGCGTATGCCGAGCGCGACTATCCGTGGGTGCTCTCGCGGGGGGCGCTGCTGACCGCGGCTGAACGCTCCGATGCCGTCGCGACGCTGGCGCGCCTGACGGGGCTGAGCGAGGACTATGTCGATCGGGCGGAGCTGCGGATCGAACACTGGCGATACTTCGGGGAGTTGCTGCGCGCCCAGCGGCGCACGGTGGGGCGCTTGGATTCGCGCTTCACCGGGCCGGCCGCGTCCGCGATCGCCGAGGAGATGGATGCCGATCCATCCTTCGACGCCATCGATGGTGGCTACACCGCAGCGATCAATCATTATCTACGCGCCGAACTCGGCTATGAGAACGACCTGCCCTATGAGCGCATCTCGGAGCGAGTTCAGCCGTGGTCCTATGCGCCCTTCGAAGGCCGCCCCATCGACGTCTCGCCGATGCTCGAGCGGGCGATGCGGCGCAACCCACATCTGTTGGTGCACATCGCTTTTGGGGTGTATGACGGGGCCACACCCCCCGCCGCTGCCGAGCAAGTCGTGGCACTGCTGAGGCTTCCCGAGGAGTTGCGCGGCAATATCGAGAAGGCGTATTACGACGCGGGCCACATGATGTATGTCCATGAGGAGTCCCGGCGGCGCCAGAGCGCAGACCTGGCCGACTTCGTGCGCCGGGCCAGTGGCCACGCCACGGGTGCGCAAGGATGACCGGCATGAACGATATACCGACGATCAGCGTGGGCGACCTGGCCGATGACGCCCTCCTGCTCGATGTCCGCGAGGACGACGAGTGGGCCGCCGGCCGGGCGCCCGGCGCGGTGCACATCCCCATGGGCGAGGTGCCCGCGCGCTTCGCCGAGGTGCCGGACGGCGAGCCGCTGCCGGTGATCTGTCGCTCCGGCGGGCGGTCGCTGCGAGTGGTGGCCTGGCTGAACGCGCAGGGCGTCGAGACGGTCAACGTCGAGGGCGGGATGAAGGCGTGGGCCGCCGCCGGCAAGCCCATGCGGGGCGACGGCCCCGAGCCCTTCGTGGTCTGAGCGACGGCATACCGCCCGGGGGCGGGCGCCGGTAGGCTCGGCGCCATGGGACTGTTCTCCCGCCGGGCCGATGAGCCCGCCGAAGCCGAGTCGACCCCCTCTCCCGCGCGCTATCCCGTGGCGGATGAGTCGCTGATCGACGAATCTGGCATGGGGCCGTTGCGCCCGCGCGATCGGCGCCTCAACACGGCCGAGGAGGCTCGGGTGCAGGAGGGACTGCGCGTGCTGGCCGACCAGGGGGTCAATGTCGATGACCTGGAGTCGCTCGGCGCGGGCTTCGATCGCGAACTGACCGGCTGGCGCGATGTCAGCAAGCGCAAGCGGCCTGACCATGACGGGATCGTCGAGGCCTATGGGATCGGGATCGGGGAGCACCTGACCCGGGCCACGGACCTGCGCTGGCGGGTCGTGACGGATGTCTTCGGGACCGACTTGGCCGTGACCGACCAGCGAGAAGGCGATTTCGTGGTCGTGCCCCACAACTTGGTCGCCGCGCGGTGGATGCGGGCCGAGACAGGCTGGATTCCGGCGGTCGTGCGCCACCTCATCGCGGTCCGCGCTGAGTGATCGTGGGCGGGTCGCGAGGCGAATCGGGGGCGGGCGGCATACCGGATTCGGCGCGGGCCGGACGCTTCGAGCGGCGCGTCCTGGGGCCTGGTCGAGAACCTGATCCGCGATACAGCCTCGCCAACGAACGCACCTTTCTCGCGTGGATTCGCACATCGCTGACTCTGCTCGGCGGGGGCGTGGCGATCGAGGCCTTTGCTGGTGACGTGCTGGGGGTCGCGACCCGCCGCGGGCTCGCGCTGGGGCTGGTGTGCCTCGGTATGGTGCTCGCCGCCGTCTCGTGTTATCGCTGGGTGACGCTGGAGCGGGCGATGAGACAGGGCCGGCCACTGCCCTTGAATCCGGTGGGTCTTGCGCTGGCGGCCGGGGTGAGTCTGGCGTCGGCCTTCCTGGCCGTGTCGATCATGCTGCGCGGCTGAGGCCGGCATGGGGCACGCGCATGATTGGGGCAGCGACGAGGGCCTGGCGCGCGAACGGTCCGACCTGTCGTGGGGGCGCACGCTGCTCGCCGTGATGACGGTGACGGGGCTCTTTCTGCGATGGCTGCCACTGTATGGCGGGGAGGTGATCGTGCCCGTGGTGGTGGGCATCGGAGCCGGGCTGGGGTTGGTCCGGCTGCGCCATGGCCGGCGGGCGGAGGTTTATGCCGGCGACGGCAATGCCGTGGAGGAGGTGGTCGCCTTGACCGCCCTGGTCCTGCTGGTCGGCCTCTCTGCCCTGGTCCTGATCACCATCGGCATCCCCGCCCCCTGACCTGCCCTGCCCCTGTGCCCTTTCGACGACCCCAGAGTGTCCTTTCGACGCCTTCTCCCGTCGAGTGGGCACTCTGACCCCGTCGAGTGGGCACGCCGGGGTCGTCGAGTGGGCACGCCGGGGTCGTCGAAAGGACACTCCGCGGCTGACGGGGGTCGGGACACGACGGCGCCCGTTTCTGTCGCGGTCTTAGGTCTCGCCTAGAGACTGACATACAGTCCGAGCGTGGACCCGATCAGGAACCCCTACGCCCCCGGCGCCGGCCAGCGACCCCCCGAACTCGCCGGCCGCGACGAGCAACTCGCGACTTTCGATGTCGTGCTGCAGCGGGTGGCCAAGGGGCGCCCTGAGCGATCGCTGATCCTCACGGGCCTGCGGGGTGTCGGAAAAACGGTGCTGCTCAACGCCCTTCGTGGTCAAGCCGTCCGAGCGGGTTGGGGCACAGGCAAGTTCGAGGCGCGACCCGACCAAACTCTCCGCCGCCCAATCGCTGCGGCAGCGCACGTCGCGGTGCGGGAACTCGGGCATACCCAGAGCGATCAGGTGGATCACGTTCTCGGAGTAGTGAAATCGTTCGCGCAACGCGAGACCGCGCCGAATGCGAAGCTGCGGGACCGATGGAATCCCGGCATCGACGCGGCAGCGGTGACCGGTCGCGCGGACTCCGGCGACATCGAGATCGACCTTGTCGAACTGCTCACCGATATCGGTGGCCTGGCGGCCGACCTCGGGCGGGGGGTCGCGATCTTCATCGATGAGATGCAGGACCTCGGGCCCGACGACATCTCGGCCCTCTGCGCGGCCTGCCACGAGATCTCGCAGGCCTCCCTGCCGGTCCTCGTCGTCGGCGCCGGACTCCCCCACTTGCCTGCGGTGCTGTCGGCATCAAAGTCATACTCCGAGAGGCTCTTTCGGTATGCCCGAATCGATCGCCTCGAGAGCGAGGCCGCCTCGGCCGCCCTGGTGCTGCCGGCCGCCGATGAGGACGCGGCATACGAGCCGGAGGCTCTGCAGGAGATGTATGCCGTGACCGGCGGCTATCCGTACTTCATCCAGGCCTATGGCAAAGAGGTGTGGGATGTCGCCCCGAGCACGCCCATCACCGCCGAGGATGTGCGCGTGGCCGTCCCGCGCGCCGAGGCCGAACTCGCCGTCGGCTTCTTCGGGAGCCGGTATGAACGTGCCACCCCCGCCGAGCGCGACTACCTGCGCGCGATGGCCGATGTCGCCCTTGTCGAGGATGCTGGCGTGGTCACCGAACTCGACGCCGTCCCCACCGCCGACGTGGCGAAATCCCTTGGCAAACAACCACAATCGCTCTCCCCCGCCCGCGACGCTTTGCTGAAGAAGGGCCTGATCTATTCCACCGAGCGCGGCCGGATCGCCTTCACCGTCCCGCACTTCGGCCGCTATCTGCGCGAGCACCCATGAGTCATGTCAATGTCAGTGGCGGGACATTTTGAGAAATACCGGCGAGTACGGGACGACTGAGACAGATCCGGACTTCCGCAGAGGATTCTGAGACCTCAGCGGAGGACTTTGAGACTGGGCGCCCTAGGAGGCCCTCGTGTCCCAGTGATCTTGGCCCTGATTCCTTGGCCGCCGT
>Ga0075163_10008023_pt1 | contig 13943 bp, 9 predicted proteins | sample JI1023141ADNA_FD_71478 | JGI IMG/M metagenome (GOLD analysis project Ga0075163, IMG submission 71478) | Wastewater effluent complex algal communities from Wisconsin, to seasonally profile nutrient transformation and Carbon sequestration -... | ecosystem: Engineered > WWTP > Effluent > Algae...
GCACCCGTGCGGCGCAGTCTCTCCCTATGGCGTCTCGAAGCACGCGTGTGAGCTGTACCTGCAGGCCTGGCGCGGTATCTACGGGCTGCACTACGTGGCGCTGCGGTACGCGAACATCTACGGCCCGCGACAGAACCCGCACGGAGAGGCCGGCGTGGTGGCGATCTTCACCGAGCGCCTCGTGCACGGGAAAGCCTGCACCATCTACGGCGACGGCGGGCAGACGCGAGACTTCGTGCACGTGGCTGACGTCACCGCAGCGAACGTGCGCGCGCTCGACACCAGCTACGTCGGCGGCGTGAACATCGGCACCGGCGTCGAGACCGACGTGAACACCGTCTACCGGCACCTCGCTGACGCTGCCGGCGTGAAGACGCCAGCGCTCTACGCCGAGGGCAAGCTGGGTGAGCAGCGCCGAAGCGTGCTCGACAATCGCAAGGCGAAAGAGGTGCTCGGCTGGGCGCCGACCTTCGACATCGCGCGCGGGCTCGCCAACACGGTCGCGTGGTTCAAGGCGCACTGAGCCCCAGAAGCTCGGGCTTCACCTGATCAGGGCGGCGCGTAGAGCAGCCGGCCGTACCCGGGAAAGATCGTCGGGCTCGACACGCCGGGGCACGTGCGCAGGCCGCGTGTGCCCGTGTGCACGACCATTCCGTTGTCCGAGACGGCGACCGCTGGGAACTCGGGCGCCCACGTCGCCAGCTGCGGCCGCACGGGCTGACCGTTCTGCTCGCAACCGGGCAGGGTGTACGCGTCGGGAAGAGCGGCGGTGAGCGTGGCGGTCGTCTCGAGATTGGCAGAGGTCCACGACGCGGGCAGGCCGCAGTTCGCCTCGCAGACCTGCGCGGTGGTGCCAGTGCTGTGGGTTGCGATGGCGACGATGCCTGAGGAGATCGAGCCGGTCGCGAGCCCATGCTTGCCCTCGTCGACTGCGCCGATGATCACGCCAGCCCAGCCCGAGCGCAGGTCACAGCCACCAGTGCACTCCCAGACCGCGAGCCGGCCATCGAACGACTTCACGTCGGCCGGAGCGCCAGGATCGGTGGTGCCCTGGTTGTACGCGAGCGCGAGCCGGCCCTGCGCAGACGCCGAGAGCGCGACCGGCGCGTCACCGTGAAAGAAGAGCGGCGCCGAACGTTGCCAGCTCGCCGCCTGGGTGCAGTTGCCGGTGCAGCGCTGGTAGCGGAGTCCCGCCGTGAGATCGTCGTAGACGAGGTGCAGGGTCGTTCCGCTTCCCGCGAAGCCGAGCGTCGAGTTCCGGGAGCTCGGACGCAGATCGATGAGCTCAGCCGTCTGCCAGTTGCTCGCAGTCCCGCAGCTCGCGCCGCAGGTGTTGAGGCACACCACACGGCTGTTGAAGTCGGTGGTGAGGAACGAGAGCCGTCCCTGCGTGTCGAGCACCAGCCCCGAGCGCTGATCCTCCCAGTCGCAGTTCGTCGGCGCGTCGAACTCCACCTTCGTCCAGCTGCTCGCGGTCGTGCAGTTCGCCGCGCAGGTCGCGTAGGTGTTCTTCGCGGGGCTGTTGGTGCGTGTGTAGACGAGGTGCACGCGGCCATCGGCTCCAACGGCGAGGCGCGGGCTGACGATGAAGGTGGCCGACGGCTCGACGGTGACGAAGCTCCACTGCTGGGCGATCGCGCAGTTCGAGCTGCAGCGGCCGTAGACGATGCTGCTCGGGGTCTGCGTGCGGTGCGCGATGTGAAAGACGCCGTCGGCCGTGGCGACGACCTTCGGGTCCAACACGGTCGCGGGCACGGTCAGCGAGCCGGCCATCGGGCCACTCGAGCCGCCTGCAGAGGCCGCGCCTCCGCCCATCGTCGTACCACCGCCTGTCGCGACGCCGCCTGCCGTCGAGACACCTCCGGCCGTCCCTGAGATGCCACCGCCCGACCCGGAGAAGCCGCCACCGACAGACGCTGTTCCGCCACCAGTTCCATTTCCGTTGGGCCCGGAGGGGCAGGCGCAAAACAGGAAGGCACCGACTGCGAGAAGGAGCGTGCGCATGGGCGCGAAGTGTCGGGGCGGAGGCGTGGGCGCGCAACTCGAAGTGTCGTAGAGAGCCGTCAATGAGAACGCTGCTCGTGTCGCTGCTGTTGCTCGTCGGCTGTGGTCCGCAGACGGTCGCGCTCAAGTCTGCGGTGTATTCGTTCGAAGGGCTGCGCGGCCGCGAAGGAACACCCTCGGCCATCGTCACGGCCTCGACGCTCGAACTCGACGTCATCACCCGCGAGGTGAAGCTCACCGTCAGCGGCGCCGCGCGGAAGTTCACGCTCGCGCAGACCTCGACCCAGACCAGCGGTTGCCCCACGAACTTCGGCGCGACGATGCAGGACACGCGAACGCTCGACGCTCCGAACATTCAGCTGGGAGAGCTGCTGATCGACGAGCCTCTCGTGCGCGCCGACTGCCCCGAAGGCTCGGGCGTCGTCGTGCTTCAGCAGGGGCCGGTGTCGTCTGTCGGATCCGCCCCCGAGTGCTCTGCCGACGTGCTGTGTCTGACGTTCAAGAAGCGCTGATCAGGGCACGATGAAGGCCCAGCAGAGCCTGAGAATCTGAACGTCGGTCACGCGCGGCACCACCAGCTGCTCGGTGAAGCGCGCGGGGTCGACGTCTTTCATGGCGGCGAGCTGGGCTTCGAGTTGCTGCACCTCGACCTGGAGATCTTCGAGCTTCGCTTCAGCGCCGCCCTGCATGCGGTGTGAGGAGACGGCGCGGCTCGCGGCCGAGAGTGTGCTGCGGCGGCCGCCGAAGAGACCGAGCACGCCCGCGCCCACGTCGAGCCACTTCTGCGCCTTGCGGCTGGTGATCTCACGATCCATCTGGGCGAGGTCGGCGCGGCGCTTCTCGAGCGTGCGGAGCAGCGTCTGCGATTCCTTCGCCACGCCCTGCTTTTCGATCACGCGAGTGGCGAACGCCTCTGCGGTCTCGGTCGGGCCCGAGATGAGCTTCGTCACGGGATCGACCAGCAGCTTCGCGTCGAGCTTGTTGGGCAGGCGCTCCTTGATGGCGGCCTGCAGCTTGATGAGCTTGAGGCTCTGCACCCACGACGGCACCGGGCCGAACGTCACGCCCTGCGGTGGCGAGTTCTGAAACGGCACGCCACGGACCGAGAACGGCGCGTGCTCGAGCAGCTCACCGGGCGTCAGCGCCTGCTCGGCCGGGAAGGCGAGCTCGTGAATCGTCTCTTCACTGGCCGAGGTCCCCACGCGGTAGCGAACGCCGAACTTCAGCAGCAGGTAGAGCTGCGCGACGCCGCGATCGATCTCGTAGATGGGGCCGAGCTCGGGCTCGAGACCGAGCAGCGGCGGGGACGCAGTCGCGACAGGCGCAGCTCCAACCGAGGCAGCCGCTCCGGCCGAGACAGCAGCACCGGCCGCTCCGACTGCGGCGACCGCTCCGACCGCGGCGACCGCTCCGACCGCTCCGACCGCTCCGACCGCGGACGTTGGTGCGATCACGCTCTGCTTCATCGGCGCGGTGATCGCCTTCAGCTGCTCCTCGCTGAAGGGCCCGTGGAGCACTGTCAAGGCATCGCGGCTCTTGAACACCGTTGGCTGCGGCCGATGCACCGAGTGCAGCAGGAACTGTCGCGGTTGCAGCTGCGCAATGCGCGCATCGAGCTCAGACGGGGTCGCTCCGGTCGCTGACGCTGCAGCGGCCAGCGCGTCACGAATTCGCGCCTTGTCCTGTTCGGTCTGCAGCCGGCCCACGAGCCACGTGCCGATGTTCGCGAGCCCGCGGTAGTCGAGATCGATCGGGTTCTGCGTCGCGAGCACCACCGACACGCCGAACGCGCGCGCCTGCTTCAACAGTCCAATGAGCGGCGGCTTCGTGGCCGGGTTCGCGGGGTTCGGCGGGAAGTACCCGAAGATCTCGTCGATCAGCACGACGGCGCGCAGGGTGTTGGAGCCGCCCTGCTTCCGCATCCACCCCTGCACGCGCTCGAGCAGCAACGCCACGACCGAGATGCGCTCTTCATCGGGCAGATGCGCGACCGAAAAGACAGACAAGCGCGGCCGGCCATCTGGCGCGCGTAGCATCGTGGTGGGATCGAGCGGCTCTCCCGTCTTCCACGCCTGGAACTTCGGCGACGCGATGAGGCCGTTGAGGCGAATCATCAGGCCCTGGCGCTCGCGCTGCGGGAAGAAGTCGTCGAGGGGCAGGGCGCCGACGATCTGGAACGGAGGCTGGTTCACCTGCCGCACGAGATCGACCAGCGTCGGCGTCGCTCCCTGCTGCCACGCAGTGGTGAGGATCTGAACGAGCAGCAGGTACTCGCGTGACGTGACGGGATCGACCTCGATGCTGAGCAGGCCGAGCAGGCTGCGCGCGATGCTGTCAGCTGCCGAGCTCATTCCCTCGGGCGAGCTGTCTGCCGGCGGAGCGAGGTTGCCGAGCAGATCGAGCGGGACGCCAATGGTGGAGCCCGGCGTGTAGAGCCGCGCCTCGTAGCTCGCGCGCACTGCCGCGTCTTCGTCGAGCGATCGCCCGGCCTGCGAGAGCGCGTTGGCGAGCTGGCCCGCGGCCGCACCTGCGTCGGGTGTCCATTGCGCGAGTGAGGCCGAGTCCATCGGGTCGAAGCGCAGCAGCAGCGTTCCCAGATCACCTTTGCTGTCGATGGCGATCACGGGAATGCCCTGTGCGAGCAGCTCCTCGATCAGCACCACGCACAGACCAGTCTTGCCCGAGCCCGTCATGCCCAGCACGAAGCCATGGGTCGTGAGGGCCTTTGGGTCGAGGAGAAGTGGGGTTCCGTCGGTCGCGTTCCCAAGCGTCAAGGTCGAGGCCATGCGGGGCGATGTAGCGCAAGCGGCGCGTTCCGAACCGTTCAAATCCCCGGTCGACGGTCGTCGGTGGCGGTCGACTCAGCGCAGCGGGGCGAATAGGTTGCAGCGCTTCTGACGAAGGAGAATCCCATGCAGAAGACGTTGGTGTTCGTAGCCGCGCTCGCGGTTGGTTCGGTGGTCGGCTTCGCGTGTGGCACGCCGGCCCCTGCGAAGTGCTCGGTGGCGTCGTGTGCTGGCTGCTGCGCCTCGGATGGCTCGTGTCAGGCGGGCAACACGTCGACGGCCTGCGGCACCCAGGGCAATGCGTGCAGCGCCTGCTCGTCGGCACAGACCTGCAGCATCGGCGCGTGCATGACGGCGACAGGAACGGGTGGAGGCAGCGCGGCTGGCGGTTCGGCGGCTGGTGGTGCTGCGGCTGGTGGATCGGCGACGGCGGGCGGCTCCTCGACTGCCGGTGGCGCAGCGGCAGGTGGGCGCGCCGGCGGTGGATCGGGTGGCGGCAGCACCGTCATGTTCGACGCAGGCATGCCTCCTGAAGTGAACATCTCGTTCGCGACAACGTGCGCAGCGAGCCAGCCCTGCGGCGGTGCGCTCCCTGGCCTCTGGCATTACGGCTCGGTCTGCGTCGAAGACGCGATCTTCTCGCGCCTGCTCCAGATCTGTGGCGGTGCCGCTCAGACGCAGATTCTCGACCGCACCGGCACCGCACGCGGCGCGGTGTTCTTCGACGCCACCCAGATGGCTCGCTCGGTCAGCGGGCGCGTGGACTTCACCCTGTCCACGACCAACTCCAACTGCGTGAGCGGCTTCATGGGCTTCGGTGGCTGCTCGAACCTCGCTGGCCTGGCTGCCAACGTCGGCGTGATGGGCACCTGCGCCCTCGAGTTGCCTGATGGCGGCGCCTCGTCGTCGACCTGCACCTGTCGCCTGCGCTTCCCCTTCAACGATCAAGCGACCGACACGTACACGACTGCCGGCAACGTGATCACCACTGCTGGCAACCGCACGTTCGAGTACTGCGTGCAGGGCACCACGATGACCTACGAAGAGACGACGCCCACGAGCGTGATGAACATCGCGCGTGATCCCGGCGTGTCGACGCTGTCGAAGCAGTAACCAGGAGACACCCAGTGAGACGCTTTGCCTTTGGACTCCTCGTCGCAGGCTTCGTCACGCCTGCGTTCGCTCAGACTCCGTGCGAGACGCCGCGCATTCGTGACGTGGCCCCGCTCGCCGCAGCCATCACCCTCGACAAGGGCATGGCGCAGTCGTTCCTCAAGACGTCGCAGGCCTGTCAGATGGCCATGAGCGACGGCTGTGACGCCGCGCGGCTCGAGTGCAGCAACCAGCTCGCGTCGACGCTCAAGGCGCAGGTCGGCCTCGATGAAGGCGCGTGGCTGCGAGACATGCTGTTGCCGTACGGCGGGCTCACCTACCCGCCGACGCGCGCGTTCCAGCCCGGTGCCACCGCGATGGACACGGCCTGCAATGGTGACGCGAATCAGCTGATGTCTGCGTCGTCTCGGCGCTCGCTCCAGGCCGCCCGGCGTCAGGCGATCCTCGACGAGTACCCGCGCTACACCCAGTGGGTTCAGGATCAGGCGAAGGCCTGCCGAGACCGTGGTTCGATGGAAGAGGCGCGACGCGCGCAGGAGCGTGCCGAGGCCGAGCGTCTTGCCGCAGTCGCCCTCGCTGCGAAGACCGCCGAAGAGCTGCGTCAGAAGGCCGCGACCGAAGCGAAGCGCAAGGCCGAAGAGGAAGCGGCCGCTCGCGCCGAGTCGCTGAAGTCCGCCGAGCAGAAGCAGAAGGAAGCCCTCGAGCGGGCCGAGAAGGAGCGCAAGGCCGCCGCGGAGCGCGCCCAGGAAGAGAAGGAAGAGGCCGCGAAGAAGGCGAAGGAGGAGCGTGAGGCCTCGGAGAAGCGCGCGAAGGACGAGAAGGAGGCCGCCGAGAAGCGCGCGAAGGAAGAGAAGGAAGAAGCGCAGGAGAAGGCCGAGAAGGAGAAGGCCCTCGCCGAGAAGAAGGCCGAGGAGCAGCAGGAGAAGGCCGAGAAGGCGCAGCGCGACGCGAAGGAAGAGCGCGAGGCCGCAGAGCGCAAGGCGAAGGACGAGCGTGAGGCTGCCGAGCGCAAGGCGAAGGACGAGGCCGAACGCGCGAAGGCCGAGGCAGAACGAAAGGCCCAGGACGCCGCAGAGCTCGCCGCCGTGAAGGCCCGGGAAGATCGCAAGCTCGCGCTCCGCACCCAGAAAGAGAAGCTCACCCAACAGGCCGACGAGGCCGAGCGCCGCGCCTCCGAAATCGCGGGCATGCAGTTCACCGCCGAGCAGTCCATGCAGGCCGCGCAGTTGAACACCGAGCGCGTGCAGGCCATGGAGCGGGCGAAGACGCTTCGAGCCCAGGCGGCCGACATCGTGATCTCCGATGACGATGAACGCTCTCGCGGATCAGTCGGCATCATGGGCGGTGGCGGCGCGGCGACGTGGCCCGGCACGACGAGCGCAGCCCTCGGCGGTCAGGCGTTGCTGCACCTGGGCTTCTGGGGAACGGCTCCAGCCGAGGGCATGGCATCAGGCTTCGAGGTGCGTGTGCTCGGCCGGTTCCTGGCCACGCTCCCGACCACCGTGATGCAGGCCGAAGGTGTCGCGTCGGCGCGCTACTTCTTCGGGCGCATCGGCGTCGGTGCGGCCATGGAGGTTCGCTGGAACCAGCCCGTGATGGACGTCGCCACCGTGAACATCGGCTTCGGCCCCACGCTCGGCATCGCCTTCGTCGACAACCCGAAGACGCGCGTGATGCTCAACGCCGCGTGGTTGCCGCTCACCCAGCAGGGCTTCCAGAACGCCTACCGCACCACTGGCGATCTCGAGATCAGCTACGACTTCCTCGTCTTCAACATCGCGGGCGGCCTGCAGACCCAGCCCGTCAGCCCCACCAGCGGCACCATTCTGGCCTGGTATTTCGGAGCCTTCGCGGGTGTCCGCCTGAAGTGGTGACGGGGTGTTCACTGGAGTGCTCGTCACGGCGGCGTGACGCCGAAGAGCCACCGCGAGAGGGGACTTGATTTCGTGACTAGAGAGTCACGTTATGAGAACGCTCCTCTGCGCTGTGCTGGTGGTCGCAGTCTTCGGGTGTGGGCCGGACGCCGAGCTGACGGTGGACGAGCGCCTCGACGAGTCGAGCTCGACCGAAAGCGCGCTGACGTACCGGGCGGTTCCGTCGCCGGGGCGTCGCATTCACCTCGCTGAGGTCGATCTCTGCGAGCCCGGCATCGAGCTGCGCGCCACGGGCCCTGGCGATGGAACGCGCACGGTCTCTTCGTTCGCGTCGCGTGTTGGCGCCCTCATCGCCATCAACGGCGGGCACTCGTGGAGCGGTGTTCCCGCAATCAGCGCCCACGCAGGCCAGTTCTTTGGCACGCCCGATCAAGGCGACGTCGGTCAGGCGGTGTTCGGGCCAGGCCTCGCCGAGCTCATTCCGCAGAGCGCGAGCTACGTGCCCGCAGCCAATCATCAGGAGGTGCTCTCGGGCCTGCTCACGCTCGTGCACGACGGTCAGGCACAGCACGCGACGATCCCTTCCACGACGCCCACCTGCGCCGTGCAGCACCCGCGCACCCTGCTCGGGCTCTCGCGCGACAAGCGGAAGCTCTTCATGGTCGTCATCGATGGGCGCGCTCCCTCCGCTGGCCGGCTCGGCATGACCTGCGACGAAGCGGCCGACTTCATGGTCTCGATGGGGGCGTGGTGGGCCCTGAACCTCGACGGTGGTGGCAGCACCGAGATGGTCGTGGGCGGGCGAATCGTGAACGTCCCCTCCGACGGCAGGGAGCGCCCGGTGCCCACCCACCTCGCCGTCGTGAAGACGCCGGGTGCACGTGGCCACTGTCCCGTCGCTCCCGTCACGCCGACGCCGACTCCGACGCCGAACCCCACGCCCGCCACGTGTGGCCGCTTGCTGGCCGACGATTCGCTCGCACCGAACCAGCCCGTGAAGAGCTGCAATGGGCGTTTCTCGTTCGTGCATCAGGGCGACGGCAACGTGGTGCTCTACGACGGCGCGACGCCTCGCTGGGCCAGCCGCACCAACGGTCGCGCGACGGGAACGCTGGTGATGCAGGGCGACGGAAACCTGGTGCTGTACTCGCCCTCGTTCGCGCCGGTCTGGCACACGAACACGCACGGAAACGTGGGAGCGCGACTCTCGGTGCAGGACGATGGCAACGTCGTGCTCCGCGCGGCCGATGGGCGGATCCTCTGGCAGACGCGCACCGCGGTCGCGACGCCGACCCCGACCCCGACGCCCACGCCAACTCCCACGCCGACTCCAACCCCGACCCCCACGCCGACTCCAACCCCGACTCCAACCCCGACTCCAACCCCGACGCCTTCAGCAGCGTGCGGTGTTCTGCCCTCTGACGGAGCGCTCGGTCGCAACGAATCGGTTCGTTCCTGCGACGGCCGGTTCCTCCTCGCGCACCAGGGAGACGGCAATGTCGTGCTGTACCAATCGGGCAGTCCGATCTGGTCGACGAAGACCGCCGGCCGGGCAACGAGCATCTTCGCCATGCAGGCTGACGGGAACCTGGTGCTGTATTCGGCGACTGGGACTGCGTTGTGGAACAGCCGTACGGCAGGGCGCCCCGGCGCGAGCCTCTCGGTACAGAACGACGGCAACGTCGTCATCTACTCCGCAGGCCAGCCGATCTGGCACACCCACACGTGTTGCCGGTGAGCTGTTTGCGTCCGAGCGCGACGTAGCGATAGGGGAGGGCATGGCCTCCCCGCTCGTTCCGCTCAAGACCTCGGCCAACCGGTTCCCTCACCAGTTCCTGCCGACCTGCCGCGCCGATCTCGACGCGCGCGGGTGGGACGCCGTCGACATCGTCATCGTCTCGGGTGACGCGTACGTCGATCACGCGGCGTTTGGGCCGGTGCTCATCGCCCGCTTCCTCGAGGGGCGCGGCTTTCGCGTCGGCATCATTCCGCAGCCCGACTGGCAGTCGGCCGAGGCGTTCAAGGCGCTCGGCAAGCCACGGCTCTTCTTCGGCGTCGCGGCGGGCAACCTCGACTCGATGTTGAACCGGCTGACCTCGCAGAAGAAGAACCGCAGCGAAGATCAGTACAGCCCTGGAGGCCGCACCGGCTGCCGGCCCGATCGCGCGACGATCGTCTACGCGAACCGGTGTCGTGAGGCGTTTCCCGAGGTGCCGATCGTGCTCGGTGGCATCGAGGCGTCGCTGCGTCGCATCGCGCACTACGACTACTGGAGCGACACCGTGCGCCGCTCCATTCTGCTCGACGCGAAGGCCGACCTGCTCGTGTTCGGCATGGGCGAGCGGCCCGTCTGGGAGATCGCGCGTCGCCTGCAGGCCGGCGAGCCCATCAAGTCCCTGAAGGACATTCGCGGCACCGCGTACCTGATCAACGACGAGGCCACGAAGGTGCACGAGGCCGACCGCGCGACGAAGGCGGCGGACCAGAAGACCGTCGTACTGCCGAGCTTCGAAGAGGTGGTCGCCGACAAAGAAGCCTTCGCGCGCATGTCGCGTGACTTCCAGATGGAGACGAACCCCGGCAACGCACGCGCGATCGCGCAGCGGCACGGCACGCGTGGCGTCTTCTTCAACCCGCCAGCGAAGCCGCTCGAAGACGGAGAAGCGAAAGGTGAGGGCTCGGTCGCGATGGACGAGCTGTACGACCTGCCGTTCAACCGCGCGGTGCACCCCATGTACGGCAGCGAAGGCGTGCCGGCGTTCGAGACGGTGAAGCACTCGGTGGTGTTGATGCGCGGCTGCTTCGGCGGCTGCACGTTCTGCTCGATCACCGAGCACGAAGGCCGCGTCATTCAGTCGCGCAGCGAGGCGAGCGTGCTGCGTGAGATTCGCGCGGTGCGGCGGCAGGGCGACTTCCGCGGCACCATCACCGATCTCGGTGGGCCGACCGCCAACATGTACAAGCTCAAGTGCAAGAGCGAGGCGATCGAGTCGAAGTGCCGCAAGCTCTCGTGCGTGCACCCGGGCGTCTGCGAGAACCTGTCGACCGATCACGGCCCGCTCGTGCAGTTGATGCAGAACGTGCGGAAAGAAGAGGGCGTGAAGCACGTCTTCATCGCGTCGGGCGTTCGCTACGATCTCGCCGAGCGCAGCCCTGAGTACGTGAAAGAGCTCGCCGCGCATCACACCGGCGGGCAACTGTCGGTGGCTCCGGAGCACGTGAGCAAGCGCGTGCTCGACAAGATGAAGAAGCCCGGCATCGAGAGCTACGAGCGCTTTCAGACGATGTTCGCGTGCGCGAGCAAAGACGCCGGCAAGGAGCAGTACGACATTCCGTATTTCATCTCGGGCCACCCGGGCTCGACGCTCGAAGACATGGTCGAGCTCGCGCTGTGGCTGAAGAAGAACGGCCGGCGCCCACGCCAGGTGCAGGACTTCATTCCCACGCCGATGTCGATCGCCGCGTGCATGTACTTCACGGGCATCGATCCGCTGAAGATGGAGCCCGTCTTCACGGCGCGTGGCCTCAAGGAGAAGCGGCTGCAGAAGGCGCTCTTGCTCTACTGGAATCCCGAGCACTGGGATGACGCGCGCGAGGCGCTGACGCAGGCGGGTCGCAGCGATCTGATCGGTCGTGGTCCCGACGCGCTCGTGCCGCCAGGCAGCGGGGCTCCGCCCTCGACCTTCAAGGAGCGCCAGCAGCGTCGTTAGTCAGCCCGAAGACACTCGGCTTCGATCTCGACGTGCCAGTCGGGACTCGCGAAGCCGGCCACCCGCAGAAACGTGCACGCGGGACGAATGGTCGAGAACCGCTCGCCGTGCGCATCGGCCAGGGCAGGCCAGTGCGCTTCGTCGCGAAAGTACACGCGCGTTCGAACGACATCGGTGAGGTTGAAGCCTGCGTCGCGGATCACCTGCTCGATGATCTCGAAGCAACGCCTGGCCTGCTGCAGTGGATCAGTCGACGCTGTCGTCACGCCATCGGGCGCGAGCGGCGCAGTGCCCGAGATGAAGAGGGCATCACCAGCACGTACGGCACGGGAACAGCCGATCCTCGGCTCCCAGCTCGATCCTGACGAGTAGCGCTCGCGCATGACTGGCTGCATGCCAGTCAGGCCGCGCGCTGTCGCGTGGAACTCAATCGACGATGAGCTGAATCCCGATGCGATCGGCCATCGCGTTCGAGGTGAGCAGCCGCACGACCGAGCGAGTGTCACCCAGCGAGTCGTACGCCGCAGCGATCACGTCGCCGAGGGTGAGGGTGGTCTTCTCGACATGCGCACGAGCACGGGTACGGATTCGTGGCATCGGACGGCGAGCTTGATACTTGGTGCGCTTCGACATGGGTTCTGCCTCCCGCGCATTCACTGAGCAGCCCGCGTGCCACACGCGTTTGCCCCGTGTCAGGCGTGGTTACGTGGCGCCGCCGTGGTTTGTTTGTGACCCCCCTTCAGCTATGGAGCACGCGTGTTTCGCCGAGCGCTGACGTTTTCACTCCTGCTGCTCTGCGTCCCCGCGAACGCGTACGAGAACGCGCGACGGCAAGAGGTCGACGCCGGCGTTCACGTTCCGGTGCTCACGAAGGCGCCCACGCTCGTAAAGCTGGAGAATGCGAAGTACCCCGAGGCGGCGGAGAAGCAGGGCCTCACGGCAAATGTGCGCCTGTTGGTCACCATTGGCGCCGACGGAAACGTCCCCGAAGCGAAGGTGATCGAGCCCGTCGGCAACGGTTTCGACGAAGCCGCTGTCGATGCGCTGCTCCGGTCGACTTTCACCCCCGCTGAGGTCGACTTCACCCCGGCTCCCGTTCAGATCGAGTTCGTCTACAACTTCGTGCTGACGCTCACGCCCGTCGATGCCGGCACGCCTGAGTCGACCGATGGTGGGTACGCGGGCCCGATGTCGCACCTCACGGGTGAGCTGCTGCTCCGCGGCAGTCGCACGCGCGTGAACGGCGGCACAGTGCGCTGCGTGGAGTACGAGGATCGCGAAGCGGTCGCCAACGACGACGGCATCTTCGATCTCGAGCTGCCTCCCGGCCTCTGCACCGTTCGCGCGGTCGGCCCCGAGACCGAGATCTTCAAGACCACCGAGACGCTCGAGCCCGGAGAGACGAAAGAGGTGAAGTTCTATCTCTTCCCCAAGGTCATCGGGTACCAGACGGTCGTTCGCGACAAGCGTGAGAAGAAAGAGGTCGTTCGCCGCACGCTGACCCGAGAAGAGCTGCAGAAGGTGCCGGGCACGTTCGGCGACCCCGTGCGCGTGATTCAGAACTTCCCCGGTGTGGCGCGCGCGCCGTTCATCTCAGGCCAGCTCATCGTTCGTGGCGCCAACCCGAACCAGACGCTCACGTTCTTCGACGGCGTCGAGATTCCACTCCTCTTCCACCTCGCGGGCGGCCCGTCGGTCGTCAACGCCGAGTTCCTCGACCGGGTCGACTTCTATCCCGGTGGTTTCGGCGCTCGGTACGGCCGCGCGGTCGGTGGCGTCGTCGACGTGGCCAGCCGCAAGGGCGCCTCCGACACGTGGCACGGCGTCGCGAAGGTCGACTTCCTCGACGCGAGCGCGTTCGTCGAAGCGCCCATCACCAAAGACGTCTCGATCGCCGCTGCTGCGCGCCGAAGCTACATCGACGTGCTGCTGCCGCTCGTGCTGCCGCAGGATCCGCAGGGTGGGGCGATCACGATTCTGCCGACGTACTGGGACTACCAGGTGCGCCTCGACGTCGGGAAACGCCAGGCCCAGAACACCGACGGCTACTCGACGTTCTCGTTGTTCGCGTTCGGTTCGGACGATCAGCTCAAGGTCGTCGCGACGGGAGGCAACCGCAACGCCGACGTCGCCGTGCAGTTCCGTACGCTCTTCCACCGCGTCATCGGCAACTGGACGTACCGGCGCGGCAACGTGCAGTTCAAGCTCACGCCGTACGGCGGCTACGATCTCGCGTCGGTCAACTTCGGCATCGCGAAGCTGAACGCCGATCGATGGACGGCAGGCGTGCGGCAGGATCTCGGCGTCGACCTCGGCAAGTACGTCACGCTGCGCGCGGGCGCCGACATCTTCCAGCAGACGCTCGTGGGCCAGGCCGAGCTGCCGGTGATCTCGGGCACGCAGTTCGTCTCGTTCCCCGGCGCCGAGCCGAAGACCGAGGTGCAGCGCATCGGCCG
>Ga0075163_10008024_pt1 | contig 13943 bp, 11 predicted proteins | sample JI1023141ADNA_FD_71478 | JGI IMG/M metagenome (GOLD analysis project Ga0075163, IMG submission 71478) | Wastewater effluent complex algal communities from Wisconsin, to seasonally profile nutrient transformation and Carbon sequestration -... | ecosystem: Engineered > WWTP > Effluent > Algae...
AACAAAATCACCAACCTCAACGCAGGAAAAAAACTCAACGACTCATTCTCCAATCTTCTCAATAATAAACTCAATGTAATTGTCTACAATTTCGTTGATATGCTGAGCCATGCCAGAACAGAAATGGAAGTGATCAAAGAACTCGCAGATGACGAGCCGGCATACAGAAGCATCACCTCTTCTTGGTTCGATCACTCTCCGTTGTTGGACATCATGAAAAAAATAGCAGAGAACAACTGCACCATGATCATTACTACTGACCATGGAACAATCAGGGTTGAAAATCCTGTAAAAGTTATTGGCGACAGAAATACGAATACCAACCTAAGGTATAAAGCAGGAAAAAATCTGAACTACAACCCGAAAGAAGTATTCGAAATCAAAAATCCAGCAGATGCATTCTTGCCTAAAATCAATGTCAGCACGTCTTACATCTTCGCGCAGAACAATGACTTTTTCGTTTATCCTAACAACTATAATCAGTTCGTGAATTTTTATCAGAACACCTTTCAGCATGGTGGTATCTCCATGGAGGAAGTACTTATTCCCTTTAGCATCCTAAAGGCAAAATAATTGAGCCTCGCAGAATGTCGTTTGTAAGACATGCGACATTCTGCGATTCGGGGCTATTCTCCTTTCTTGCTTAAAGAAGCAAGACTCTTATTTTGATCGATGATGAAATAGATTGTTGGAAATGCACTTAACCTTTTTTCGCAAGCGCTGACAAAATAAAACGCGATGTATTCGTTTTTTGGTCATGCCTTACCCGCCAAAGTCTTTTCCCTTGCGCAGCAGTAGTTTCAAATTTGCTCTGAAAGGAATTCTTATCTTCATAAATGAAGAACGGCATGCACTAGTGCATGCAATTGCCACAATGATCGCAGTGTCAGCAGGCATCTACTATCATATCTCAAATGCAGAATGGATCATGATCGTTATCGCTTGCGCTATGGTCTGGACATCCGAATTTTTCAACTCTTGTATCGAGCGCATCGTTGATATCATTTCACCACAAAGAAATGCAAAAGCCGGAGCCATCAAAGACATGGCAGCTGGCGCTGTCCTTATTGCTTCTATTGCCGCATTCATTATCGCACTCATCATTTTTATTCCCAAAATAACCATATGAAAACCATCCTAAGAAGCATTGTAAATCACCCGAAGTTTAAACTTTATCTTCTCCTGAATATCTCCGCCATAGTTAGCTGTTCTCTATTGGCCGCAAGAATCATTCATGAGGAAAACACTGGATACATATTTCTTGCTTGGAATCTTTTTCTGGGTGCCATACCACTCATGATTACGATGTTAATGCACTACGTTAAATATCTGCAAAAAAATACATTTCTGTTCGTTACCTTTTCACTGTGTTGGTTGTTGTTTTTCCCCAACGCGCCATACATCATTACCGATATCCTTCATTTCAGATACAACGACACTTCGCACGCTTGGTATGATTTAATGATGCTCATGATGTTTTCATGGACTGGTTTAATTGCCGGATTTGTATCACTAGATGAAATGCAACAATTGCTAAGACAAAGATTTTCAAGCAGTAAAACCTCACTTTTTGTGATTGCGGCTATAGTATTGGCCAGCTTCGGCGTGTATATGGGAAGATTTCTGCGTTGGAATAGTTGGGACATCCTTCGCCATCCAGGGGCTATTGCAAAAGATATCTTTTCCAGAATCCTCAATCCAATTGAACACCCAAGAGCATACGCTGTCACAATTGTGCTTTCCCTATTTATGCTCATTGCATATTATACCATCAAACAAATGCGAATTATGCCCATTAACAAAAATGATGAATCACATTGAAAAAACTGAACAATGAACTCGAAGGATAATCCGAAAGTTCTAGAGACTAATAACCGGTGACAACCACTCATCACAAAATTTTCTTTCGATTCAATGGGATTGATCATATTTGGTCATCAAAAATCAAAACAATGAATTTTATCAAACCATCTCTCATTTTTTGTTCGGTTGCACTGATCTTCGCCTCCTGCAGCGAAAAATCAGAAACCCCAAAGGAAAAACCACGCATGAAAATCAGCAGTTACCCAAAAACAGAAAAACAAGAAACAACGCTAGATTTTTTCGGCACAGCTGTCAGCGATCCTTACACCTGGCTTGAAAACGATACTAGCGCACAAACAGCAGATTGGGTTGATCAACAGATTGCCGTAACACGCAACTACCTCGACAGTATTCCATTCCGTCAAAAAATGGCAGACAGATTCCGTGATTTGTTCAACTTTGAAAAAGTTGGCGCACCGATCAAAGCCGGGGATTATTATTTCATTTATAAAAATTCAGGACTCGAAGCTCAAGGAAAATATTTTGTTCGCAAAGGACTTGAAGGCACAGATGAGCTGTTTCTCGATATCAATACAATCTCTCCAGGCGGATTGGCTTCTGCTTCATTGCTTGGAGCTGATGACGCCAACAAATACATGGCGGTAAGCATCAATGAAGCCGGAAGTGACTGGAGTAGAATTGTGGTTTATGACATCGCAACCAAAACTCCGATGCAGGATAAAATCGAGTGGGTAAAATTCAGTGGTGCTTCATGGTACGGCGAAGGCTTTTTCTATAGCCGATATCCAGAGCCTGCAAAAGGCACCGAACTCAGTGGCGACAATAAAAACCACATGGTGTACTATCACAAAATCGGTACACCACAAAGTGCTGATGTTCTAACATACAGCGATCCTGAAAGGCCTAACATGTATAACAATGTTTTCCTCACCGAAGACAAAAAACACATGTTCTTGATTGCTGCACCGGGAACGGACACATATGAAGTTTGGATGAAAGATCCTGCAGATTCAAAAGCTGTATTCAAGCCGCTTTTCACTGACATGAATCACCACACTAGTCCTGTCGAAAACACGCCAGATGGAAAACTTCTTGTAACTACCGATGTCAATGCTCCAAACTCCAAACTGGTGCTGGTAGATCCAGCGAATCCTTCACCTGAAAACTGGAAAGACATAATTCCAGAAACAACCAATCTATTGCAAAGTGTAAGCACATGCGGAGGCAAACTTTTCCTCACATATCTCGACAAAGCAAACACACGTGTTTTTGTTTGCAATATGGATGGAACGGATAAAAAGGAAATCAACATGCCCGACAAAACCGGCTCTGCTGGCGGATTCGGCGGCAAAAAAGAAGAAACGTTCTGTTTCTATTCTTTCACGTCCTTTACATATCCAAGCGTGATATTCAAATATGACATTACTACTGGTCAAAGTACAGAATATTACAAGATCAATGTGAAGTTTACGCCAGCGGATTACGAGAGCAAACAAGTGATTTACAAGAGCAAAGACGGAACAGATGTTCCAATGTTCATCGTACATAAAAAAGGTTTGAAAATGGATGGCAATAATCCAACCTTGTTATATAGCTATGGAGGTTTCGCTATCCCGATGCAACCAGGATTTTCCTCTTCACGAATTATGCTTCTTGAAAATGGAGGCGTATTCGCCATGCCATGTATTCGTGGTGGCAACGAATTTGGCGAAGAATGGCACAAAGGCGGTATGCTAGATAAAAAACAAAACGTGTTCGACGACTTTATTGCTGCTGCAGAATATCTTATCAAAGAAGGTTATACCAGTAGCCAAAAACTCGGCATCCAAGGTGGATCAAATGGTGGTCTTCTTGTTGGAGCATGTATGACACAGCGCCCGGATTTATTCAAAGTTGCATTCCCTGAAGTTGGTGTGCTTGATATGTTGCGCTTCCACAAATTCACAGTAGGTAAAGGATGGATTCCTGAATATGGTTGCGCCGATAGTTCAAAAACGCAATTTGATTATTTGTACAAGTATTCTCCTTATCACAATCTCAAACAAGGCACAAACTATCCAGCTACGATGATCTTTACTGCTGATCATGACGATCGCGTTGTACCGGCTCATAGCTTCAAGTTTGCAGCAAGATTGCAGGAATACCACAAAGGCGATCATCCTGTTCTTATCAGAATTGAAAAAAGTGCTGGCCATGGCGCAGGCATGAGCACTGACCAAATTATCGAGTCGACAGCAGATCGATATGCTTTCTTCTTTTACAACATGGGTATAGATCTTTAAGACTATATATACAAAATAAAAAAAGGCGCCCTCAAGCGCCTTTTTTTATTTGTTTAAAACAGGTGAAATTAGAATTGCACCACCAACTTCTCTATCTCAACCTTCTCAGCATATTTTACCTCCACCAAATAAACGCCATTCACTCCGAAGACGTTAGTCGGTATTTCATATTGTGTGCTGCCATTCAAAATAATATTGTTCGAATAAACTTCTCTGCCGGTCAAATCAACTATTAGCAAATGAACAACCTCATCTATCAGTTGAGAAAAACGAATTGATACAACTTCTGTGCTCACGGGATTCGGATATAAAGCAAACATTGGCTCTTTTCTATCGTCAACAAAGTTTGTGTTATTTACCTCATCATCTTGAAGTATAAATCCTGCGACACCCGACGTTTGTAAACATCTTGTTAAACCCCAATCGCCAAACATGCCATTCGAAAATTTAGGTCTGATACGCACGCTATAGGTAGTTCCCGAAGCAGCAGGAAGCAACGACAATGGGAAGTTAGTTTGTAATGAACCACGCATAACAGCTACGGGTAATGTGCCCGGTGTTGAAGAAGTAAACTCCCATTGATAGTCCACCGCTCTGCACACGCTTTGATCGAGTGCAACCGTAGCATTCGGGCTCAAGATTGCAGGACATGCATCTGTATCCCGCAACTTCACTTTTGTCCATGGATTAATTGTAATGACAACTGGAGATAAATCCGGAATTACAATTTCTTCTATCGCACCTAAACTATTTGTCAGACTATAAATCGAGTGCACATTTACTGTGTAAACATCGTTTGCCGGTAAATCAGCAATGGTGCTCATTCGAATAGTCGTAAAAAGAAGTTGATCACGGAAATAGTTTAAACCAGTTGTGTTTGATGTAAGACTAAATCGATATTCTGGCGCGCCCACAGGCAATGCCTTTAACAATTGGCAATAATCATAATTTCCCGGAACAGTTATACACTTAGAATCATTAAGAAAGTTCAGACTGATTGTAAAACTGCCTGTACCTTGAGCACTGTTATAGTTTCTAACAACAATCCTGTATTGCGTGCCTTCAGTTAAGTTACCGAAATTCAGGAATTCATTTCCTGGTGTTGACTTGATGTTTTCGAAGTCAACCAATTGACCAGACATTGTCTGCAATTCCACCAAAATATTTACTGTTGTTGATTGCACTCTTATTCTGATGCCCGGAGAAGGAGCAATGAATCTATACCACAAATCTTGACCTGTAATAGCTGTTGTTAAAGATTGAGAAGATGCTGTAGCGTTGGTGAGATTGCCAACAGAAATTGTAGTAACGTTGATCGCATTCACAGGAAGTAAAATTGCACCAGATGGATTGTCGTTGGCAGGAGCAACAGCACAGCCTTCATCCAATGAAGCATCACAATCGTCATTTACGCCATTGCACAATTCCGGTGCTCCCGGATAAATAGAGCCATTGTTATCGTTACAATCTCCAGTTGTAGACACATAACCCGAAGGTGCGCTGCAAGCCATTGTCGCACTACCCAGCGCGCCGAATCCATCGCCATCTGCATCAGGATAGAAGGAAGACAATAACCCTTCATCAATGCCTCCATCACAGTCGTCATCGATGCCATTGCACGATTCAGTAGCATTAGGATTTACAGAAGCGGAGTCGTCATTGCAGTCGCCGGCAACACTCACATACCCCGATAAAGTTTCACAAGAAGTAATTGTGTTATTGGCATTGCCAAATCCATCAGCATCCGTATCGGCGAAATAAATCGCAGATGGAAGCACTTCTATGTATGAAAACAAATCGATGTTAGCCTCTGTTGAACCATCAGTAACTGTCAAGGACACATCGTACATGCCGGGTGAAGCATAGCTAACTGAAGGATTCTGTTCAGATGAAGTTGCAGGGGTGCCTCCTTCGAAAACCCAATTCCATCCGGTAATTGCTCCAACTGATTGATCATTGAATTGAATGACGCCTGATCCACATAGCTGAGTTGCGTCTGAAGATAGATCAGCAGAGATTAAGGATACGGACTCTGTATAGATGATATAGACAAAACTATCAGACACAACTATCAAGTCATCGAAATTATCTCCATTCATATCAGCACTTGAAACATGCCAAAGTTGTGTCCCTTCCAAAGCATCATACTGTAAAACTTCCCAATCACTCGCCGGATCACCATTGTTGATCACAGAATAAATTATCCCGTCATTCACTCCCGTTAAGTTTGATGCAATTGCTGCGATATCATTTAAGCCATCATGATTTACATCTATGATCTGTAAATCTGCTGTTGGCTCAAAGAAGACATCCTGCTCATATAAATCAACATCGCCATTGCCGAAACGCCCCATAAAGGTTGAAAAGCTAACCACAACCTCGTTTTCAGAATCCTCATCCAAATTGCCGAAATCATATGATGACCAGCCGCCGGGATAAACAATAGGCATTTCTTCTGTTTCACCACCAGGTAGGCCTTTAAAAATTTGGATGTCCCAACCAAAATTGCCACTGATGAATGCAACAATATCATTCAAACCATCACCATCAAAATCCTGAATTTTTAACGACCTAAACACATAAACCATCCCGACATCACCAAACTCCATCCCGCTATTGGCAACAAATTGCGGCTCATCGAATGAGTTGCCATTCCAATTGAATGAATAATAAAAGCCTTGGTGATCATAGCTTTGTGTCGGATCCGACAAGAGATAATTGACCGAAATTAGAAACTCATCTATTCCATCGTTGTCTACATCACCTCCTGCGATCATCTGGGTCATAGGATAAAAGATATTTTCTATTGGTTCATTGGTCTCAAAAATATATTCTTGGGCTGAAAAACCAAAATTAGGCTCGCCCCAGCGCACATAAAATGTTTGTATGGAAGAATTTGAATTGAAAAAATCTGAGAAAATAAAATCCATTAACCCATCATCGTTGTAATCACCCCAGGCTTCGATGACGGGAGTGTCAAATTCGAGGAGCTGTATTTCCTCATAATTGCCAACTCCATCATTCAGATATAACCAATAGACAAATGAAAACGGAGGAGTATTAAAATAAAAATGTGTATCCTCTGCGATGATATCAATATCCCCATCGCTATCGAAGTCAATAGCCAAGGTTGATCCAGTCGCAGCAAATTCATCACTGACTAATTGTGGTGCGCTATACTGTGAGCGCATGGTTAAGGCCAAACAACATAGCAAGGCCGGTAAATAAAATTTCGGTTTCATAGCAAGTATATATTTTGATTAAGCTGAATCTACTCATTCTAAAGACATGATAAGACTCAATACCTAAAAGACAAATTTTCTACACAATTCCACAAATTAAAATTACTTTTTTCTCTTTTGAAACGATAATTTTTGTCTTGCCTTGAAAGTATGACGTTTCCAAACCTCATTGTGCCAGTCTTGAATTTCCTCAAGTATCAAACAAAGTTCATCTTTTAGTTCCGGATATTTCCTGCTGCGCTTCTGTAATATCCGCAAACAATAATAACGGATGCCAACATCTATTCCCGGTTTTCTGATCAATTGAAAACAATAATCCACGAACTCGCCCTCAATATCATCACCGAACCTAACAACTTCAAGCGTCTTGAGCAACTCGCGCTGCACTCCGCCAATTGAAGCAGCCTTCAATAATTTGAAAAGTGCACCAGCATGAGCTTGCGCCGGCGCTGCATCAAGCCTTGCCGCAGTTCCAATAATCCATGATGCTTTCATGGCGGGTGTTTGCTCGCCTGTTTTTATTGATGCAAGAAGCAATTCATAAAAAGCTGTATCGGAGTTTGCTCGAAGTGCAAGCTCGGTAGTTGCCTTTTTTCCAAGTCCTTTTACCAATAGTGATTTTATGTCGCCTTGCATGTGGTAAAAATAAAAACCGCCGGCGTGCTTTCAACATCACCGGCGGTTACAATTTTATTTACACTTTATTTCTTTCCAGGAGGCGTGCCCGGTTTTTGTGGTGCCCGTGGCGCCATTTTGGATCCTCCTTTAGGATCACTTTCCATTTCATCTTCATCCTCATATTCATGCTCCTCCATCGGCTCGCTCACATTTTCGCCAGATTCTAGTCTTTCTAACAACTGATCAAGCTGCTCATGGCCTAAAGATTTTGCAATCACTTTATGATCCTTATCGAGCAAGTAAACTTTTGGTGTGCTGTTCACATCCCAATATTGATGGAAGTTCAAACTTTCCAAAGTTGTTTTTCCACCATAGATGAGTTTAGTTGCTGAATCTTGAGTCATGATAAACTGATTGCGGCTTACGTTGGTGAACTCAAGTTTTTCATCGTCGACAAACTTTTTCCATTTATCAATTTCCAAATTGTTGTGGACACCATAAACTTCAAGGCCTTTGCTTTTCCATTTTTTGTATAGCTCATTGATTTTTGGAACTTCTTTTTTGCAATGACCGCAAGTAGCTTCCCAAATCACAACAAGTGTATATTTTGATTTCAAATCGTACATCGATACCCAATTGTCATTTAAATCAGGAAGAATAATGTTGAATGGCACTTCACCACATAGGCAATGGCGCTTCTCATCGGCTGCCTTTTTCATTTCGGTAATTTTCTCCGCCTTCACCCAAGGACACATGCCTTTTGCATAATAGTTATCAATCATGTACACAAACCCTTCGTCCATACACATGATCTTTGCTGTTTCAAAATGATATGTGAATTGATGGCAGATGTATTTAAAAGCATCTTCATTCTTTCCAACTTTCTCGAGAAGGCCTTTGGCTTCCTTGGTCATCGTATCAGGCACCTGCGGAAGTGTAGTGCTCACATATTTTTCAATGAGTTTGTGAAAAGCCTGATCACGCACAAGTCGAGGATCCTGAAGATCAACATTGTCCCAATAGTGAGTTCTGTAATAATAATAAGACCAAAGTTTTTTTGATGCGTCGCTGGTTGAATCTGCTGGTGCATCAGGGATCTTAATGTCCATCGACATTTTGATCAACTTAGAAACCAAAAGATTCGGATTATCGCTGATCATTTTGTTTTGATAAGCAATAACTTCATCGTTAAGGTCAAGTAGTTGTTTCTTGTAAGGCTCCTTTTCTGCATCTGTTTTGGTAGAATCCTGCAACACCGCGTCAATTGGTCCGCGAAGTTTCATCTTTTGATTGATGAATTTTACGAAGTCATAAAATACGACGTTGTTTTTCGACTCTTTAAATTTTAGATTGTCGATGCCGCAATCAGGAGTGAACTCCATTACGATGTTCTCTTCATCTACGATCAAATCAAATCGTCTTGACTGCTGAGTTACGATGGCATACTTACCGCATTCTTTGAATGGTTTTCCAGGAAATGAGAAATTTCCCTTTTTGTCGATGGTCGTCGTGTCGTTATAATACAGTTTGTTGCCGTAATAATTGGCCAAATAAATGACCGTGTCGACGCAACCTTCAATGTGCCCGCTAATTTTATGCTTGACTTGAGCGTTTGTTTGAGCGGCGAAGAACAGTGAAAAAAAGATCAGAATGGATATTCTCATAGTTATTTTAATCTTGGATCGTAAGTAATCGTACATAAGGACCTGCAACCTGCGAACTAGGTTGATTGGCGTAAATAAGTTTAACATTTCGTTCAGACTTGATAGATTTTTTTTTGTCCATCGCCTGCTAGGCAATGATTGTTCCAATTGCCCAATGGCGGGCAAATTTAGTTCACATCTACCGTTACGAATGTTAGGAAGGGCCTACCGACTAACTATTTTTCACTGTTTATTTTTGAAATAAGTTCCTTCTGGAAATCTTGCTGCTTGTTTTGGGCATACCACAAATGAAGTTTTTCCTTCCATACCGCTGTCTCGACACCCTTATTCTTGTAATCAGCGATGAGATCAAGAGCTCCTTGTGGGCGTGATCCCCATTGCCATAAAACTTCACCCGAGGTATTCAAGCAAGCTACTACAGGTATTGATTTTTTGCCATCAGTCAAAAAACTGTTCATGAGCTCCTCATTTTCGTCACGAAGAAAAAACTTCAACTCAATATTCGGATTGGCGGAAGCGATTTTCGCCAAAGCGGGCAATGTCTGGGCCGAATCTCCGCACCAACCTTCAGTAATGACGATCCATGTTCGTTTTTCATTTATCGACTTTATGGCTGCAATCATGTCTTCCGAAGGCACAAAGTGTTTATCCCATCTATTCATACGCACTTCGTTCAATTTGGTGTAGTTGAGGTAGGCCTCTGTTTGCTCATGACCTGTTACCTTGCCCTCTTCCAATAACCGTGTAATGAGTGATCTATATTCTATGTACGTCATACCTATTTCCGTTTCTACTAATTCTACCACTGTATTTATATTCATTTCTTGTTTTTTTTCTTGTGCAAAAAGACGAATGATCCTTTGCTTTGCGAGTGATATAGATCACGTAAACGATATTCACTATTAAAGTAAGCAATCCAATAGACGCAGTCAATTATTTATCAATGTCTACATTCGAAACCAATCTCCGAAAAATGCGCACATCTCTTGATTCGAAAGGTGTTGCGCAATATAACCTTCCAATCTTTGATGTACTAGAAGAAAGTGGAACTCTCCACATGAATGATATCGTAGGACAAGAATTATCTATACAATTTGATCAAGAGATACATTGTGTTGAGTCTGGAAAAAAAATCAAAAAGACATTTGGCGAAGGCTTGGCTTATGATGTTTGGTTGAAATCACCTCAGGCTTCTCCTAGTATTATTCGTCCGGAGCTAAGCCGCATTCATGAAGGTATTGCACTTCGTGACTTCGACTGGGAACAGGCGCATCACAATCAGCCTCATATTGTATATCTGTCGAGAACAAGCGCTGTAAAAGTTGGGGTGACCAGAGCCACCAACAAAGTATCACGTTGGATCGACCAAGGTGCAACGGAAGGCATCGTGCTTGCCGAAACGCCCTACCGCCAATTGGCCGGATTGATAGAGGTAGCTTTAAAAGATCATATCCAGGACAAAACTTCGTGGCAAGCAATGCTTAAATCAGAGCCTCTAATTGATGATACCTTGGTTGATTACAAAAACCAAATGCTCAACCTTCTGCCCGAGGATTATGAGTCATTTTTCAGCGATGATGACACCATAACCGAAATCAATTATCCCGTTTTGCAGTATCCTTCCAAGGTTAAATCCATGAAACTTGATCAAATTTCTATCTTCGAAGGAAAATTGACAGGTATCAAAGGCCAATATTTGATTTTTGGCGACGGGCAAGTGCTGAATATTCGCTCCCATGCCGGATATCGGGTTAAATTTTCTTTTTAAGGTTGCATTTCTCAAAACGGCCCATTTCACGCGGAAAATTGTTCACAAGTAGCATCTTTTCGATGGGGAAAAGACTGAACATTTCAAATTAATTTGGAAAAAGTTGAGCTATTCGTGTTATTATCATAGAAGTTAGATTATATTTGACGCGACTTCTCATCTTTCAACATTTCGTTTTCTGTGTTTTCGTAGTCAATGTTTGTTGGGGTCGCAGTTGTCTTAATTATTATCAACAAACAGTTTTTATCAAATGAACATTTTTGTTTCAGGGCTGAATTACAGCATGTCGAGCGAAGAGCTCAGCGAAGTTTTTTCACGTTTTGGCGCCGTGGCTAGTGCCAAGGTTGTGACTGATCGTGCAACCGGTCGTTCACGCGGTTTTGGTTTTGTAGAAATGCCAGCAGAGGATGAAGGTCGTGCAGCAATTGCACAACTTGATCAGACCGATGTAAATGGCAGAAAGATTAACGTTAAAGAGGCTGAAGAGCGTCCACAACGTAGCAACGATCGTCCACGTAGCAACTTCGGTGGCGGTGGCCGCAGAGAAGGTGGTTACAAACCACGTTTCAACCGCGACAATGACGGCGGTGGATACGACAGAGGTAACCGTTACTAAGAATTTTCTTTCTTACAGATACCAAAAAAGGCCGCTCACCGCGGCCTTTTTTAATTTGTTTTCACTTCCAAATATCGAATCAAGACCAAAAGTTGAGGAGCATGAAAAAATCATCCACTCTCTCCCACCCACTCTATTCATTCTCTATTTCATTCTGAATGTCAGAATGAGAAACTAAATGAAAATGAATAGAGAAATATTCCAAAAAGAAAGTGGGAACAAACTATCTCTGATAATCGGTTCCCACTTTTTATTTTCCTCCTCTGCTTCTCCTACTTCCCTTCTGTAGCGGGAGGGGGGCACGATCCCCCGACCTCATGATTATGAATCATGCGCTCTAACCAGCTGAGCTACCCCGCCAAAATTGCGGCCGCAAATATAATCACTTTCCTCTCCATCAAAATGCAAGATAAAAATTCTTCTAGGAAGCAATAAAAAGGGTTATCCTTGCAATCGTTAACCTATACAATTCTCATGACCAAGACGAAGATCGAGCTCGAATACCTTCTGCGCACATCAGATACAATTCTTTATACCTGCATGTCAACTCCAAGCGGACTAGAGGAATGGTTCGCGCCCGAAGTGCATATTCGTGGTGATATATTCACTTTCCTTTGGGAAGGTGAGGAAAGAAAAGCCAAACTTGTTGCTAAGAAAAAGGAACAAATGGTGAGATACCAGTGGCAAGATGAATCCGATAATGACTCAAACTATTTCGAACTCAATATCAAAATTGATGAAATGACCAGCGAACTTGCTCTGCTCATCACCGATTTTGCTGAAGAAGGCGAAGAGGAAGATCAAAGAATGTTATGGGACGAAGCTATTGAAGAATTAAAAAGACATATCGGCTGCTAACAGTAAAGTGCCGTTCTGCTCTTTACCACTTCGTATAAAAATCCTTTGTCAAATGCTTATAAGCTTCGGAAAACTCTCCGGGACTCCTCTCTATTAGCAATGATTCCATTACCGGTTCTCCGAAATTAAGAAACGACAACTCGAGCATAACACGCGTTGCACTCTTGTGTGGCTGAGTATATACCCGACAAATTCTTCTTGGAAATAATTTAAATCTTGCAGCCTCTTCTACCCATCTTTCTAACTGTGTAGCTGGAAGAATCAAGGCGATGATGCCCTCTTGGGTGAGCAAAGTTTTGGATTGTTTGAGAAAAGCATCTGCAGGTAGATAATCATCATGACGCGCCGCACTGCGACTAGGATCCGTGGCGCGGAGAGATTGAGAAAAATATGGCGGATTCGAAATTATCCGATCGAACTTTTCTCCAGAAACGATCTTCAAAAAATCACCAACGTGAATCTTCAACCTTGACTTCCAAGGCGAATGCTCAAAGTTTATTGTAGCATCTTCGGCACTTCCTTCATGAATTTCTATCGCCTCTATTCGCGCATCTTGACTGCGCTGCGCGCACATCAATGCTATAACACCTGTGCCTGACCCAACATCCAAAATGTGCTTTGCTTCAAATACATCTGCCCAAGAAGCCAGCAACACTGCATCTGTGCCCACACGCATTGCACTACGTGACTGATGCACATCAAACTGCTTAAAACGAAATGGCTTGTCGGTAGTTGACATAATTCAGCCCAATCCGGCGTGAAGGTTTACTCTTGTTTTTTTCAAATATATTAATTTAACTCACATACAGCTATAGGATTAAAAGCGAAACACAAAAGCCCAATAAAATCATGTATTCCCGCGAGATTTTATGCTGAAAAAACAGTAGCGTTGTTTTGAAGAATAAAATCAAGGAAATGCAAGCTACTAAAGTGGTTTTGTGATGTAGCAGAATTCCATCGCTGAAAGCGGGTATAGAGAAAAAATAACATATTGATAGAAGAAGAATAAAAGATTCGATGAAGCTCTACTTCGACTGATTCCATGTTTTGTACATCCCGACTTGAACTTTG
>Ga0075163_10008025_pt1 | contig 13942 bp, 18 predicted proteins | sample JI1023141ADNA_FD_71478 | JGI IMG/M metagenome (GOLD analysis project Ga0075163, IMG submission 71478) | Wastewater effluent complex algal communities from Wisconsin, to seasonally profile nutrient transformation and Carbon sequestration -... | ecosystem: Engineered > WWTP > Effluent > Algae...
CGCTCGCGGCGAGCTTGGATTCGAGGGCGGCGATGCGCTTGTCGCGCGCCTCGATGTCCCGGATCAGGGCCAGCTCTGCCTGATAGTCGATGAAGTCCGCAGCCATCACTCGCCTCCCTTTCTTGCTTGTCGAACCGCCCGGCGCAGGCCGTCGGGCGTGCCGTCGAATTTCGCCATGAAGTAGAACCCGGCATCGAACCAGAGTAGGACTTCCGAGTCGACATCGAAGCTCCGTCGAGCCGCGTGCTCGATCGACCATTCCAGATCGGCGCAAAGTTCAGAGTTCTCGTCCATTGCAACCTTCCGTCGGGCCGCGCGGATGTGAAGTCCGCTTCGCCGGCGTGCTTAGATCGGGTCCGAACCATCGCCGCACTGCGGACCTTCCGCAGCAGCGTCCTGCTCCGCTCGCGCCGCCGCAGCGAGCACCTTGTCGCGTGTCGTCTGCGGCGGGTGCTGCGGCTCGGGCTCCTCCTCTTCGTATTCGCCGGAGTGGACATTCGCGGAGGCCAGCAGGTCATCGACTGCGTCGCCGAACGAAAGCACCTTTTCGAGAGACTTGATCACCGTTTTCTCGCCCATCTCGTCTCCCCACGCCCTCCATGTATCGGTGTCGCGGCTGCGCTTTCGGACCTGGGCCATCGACATCGACCGAACGATCTTCCGGCCGTCCTTGTGGAGCGCGATGGCGTAGAAGCCGATCGCCTCACCGCTCTCGCCTCCGATCAGCCAGCCCGGCGTGTGATGCACGACGCCCATGCCCTCGTCGATGTCGATCTTGTCGCCCTGCCGAATCGTCCGAGCGTTGATCACGATCCCGGACTGGCCGGCGAGACGAACAATCCCGCGATACCCAACCTCGAATTGGCACCGCTTGCCGCGCACGTTGACCATGCCCTCGACGCCGTCGATCAGCAGCCCCAGCTTGGCGGCCGTGAGATAGGCGTTGATGATGTCGTTCCGTCCGCAGTCTGCGTACTTCATGGTGGTCGAAGTCTTCGCGACCCACATCTTGGCTACCGACATCCAGGTCCCGAAGTTCCGCTTGGCGCCCATCGCCTTCGCGAATTCACCCTCGTTCTCGTCGATCAGGTCGTTCAGCTTTTCCAGAGTCGTCTTCTCGGCCATGCTAGTTACTTCCTCTCTTTGACGACGAACCGTCGAAAACCCGCTCGGGCCCCAACGTATCCGCCGACCATCTCGGACGTGATCAAAGTACCCATGGAATCCTTGGTCGTTCCAGAATCGACCTTGAACTGCGGAGTCAGGACGACCTTCGCCCCCTTCGCCAACAGCAGCGCCTCGGCCTTAACCTCGTCGGCCCGCTCCTTCGCTTCCTTCTCTGCCTGCTTCAGCGCGGAGAACTCGGAGATCAGCGCGCAGAGGTGGGCGTTCTCGCTGGCGTCGAGCACCGACCCGTCATCGGTCGGGTAGAGCGCCTTGACCCACGCGGAGTCTCCGGCCACGACCTCGGGCTCCGGTCCGCGCGCTCGCACGCGAGCCATGAAGTCGGACGCGATCTTCTGCATCGCCGCCCCGATCTCCTCGTCTCGTCCGATGCGAACGATCTTGAGATCGTTGCCGCCGACCAGCGCGCACAGGAACGTCCCCGGACGGCGCGAGACTTCGAGCTGGCACTGCGTCTGCAGCAGGATGTGCTCCGGCGCGACGGGCTGTCCGGCGTGATCCTTCGACCACTCATCCCGGAAGATCAGGTAGTCGACGTTCTTGATCTCGACGAGCCATCCGTCGTACTCGCCGCCGACGATCTCGTAGTCGAAGCTCGCGCCAAGATCTCCGCGCCGGGCGTAGGCCGCCAGCTTCCTGACCTTCACCTTGAGCCGGCGAGCGGCAAGCCTGGAGATGCCGTGCTCCATGACGATGCCGACCTCGGTTCGCCCGCCCGCCACCCAGTCGTCCGCGATGGTCCCGATCTTCCGGTGAAAAAGAGAGAACGGCGTGATGTCGTACTTCACGATCCCGCACAGCGAAGCGATCTCGGTCGAGTTGACCGCGTCCTTCCGGGCTTCCAGCCACTGGGCGTGGCTCTTTCGGTCGATCCAGATTGTCTCGTTCACTTCTTCACCTCGATCTTCAGGCCGCAGACCTTCGCCAGCGCGACGAGCAGATCGCCCGACATCGGACGGCCAGACTGCTCGGCCCGGCGCACTCGCTGGTACGCGGTGTTCTCGGACAGCTCCATCTCGCGGGCGATGGCCTGAGCCAGGATCAGACGGTTCTCGAACTTCGCGTTCGCCGCCGCCCATACGGCGTGCTCGATGTCCCAGTAGGATCGGACTTTCATTTCTTCCTCCACGGCCCTGTTGCGTTGGCCGATGTCGCACTGTACATTATCGACAACACGGAGGCAACACTTCAATGTCGATTTCAATGCGGCCCTATCAGGAGGCGGCAATTCAGGACGTGCGCGCCAGCATCTCCCGGCAGATCAAGGCCGGGAAGACCCCGAGCCTGATCCTGACTGCGCCCACCGGCAGCGGGAAGACCGCGATGGCGTCCTTCATGACCCAGTCGCACGTCGCGAAGGGCGGGACCGTCTACTTCGTCTGCCATCGCAAGGAGCTGATCGACCAGACCAGCAGCACCTTCGAAAGGGTCGGCATCGAGCACGGCCTGATCGCCTCAGGCTACGCGGCGAACCGTCGGCGACCGGTCCAGATCTGCTCGGTCGGGACCCTGGTTAATCGGCTCGACGATGTCGCCGTCCCCTCGCTCGTGATCTGGGACGAGTGCCACCACGTCGGGGCGAAGACCTGGGCCACCATCCGCGAGCGATGGAGCAAGAGCGTCCACGTCGGGCTGACCGCCACGCCCCAGCGCCTCGACGGCAAGGGGCTCGGCTCCTGGTTCAACGAGCTGGTGCTCGGGCCGACCGTGTCGGACCTGATCGAGAACGGCTTCCTGTCGAGCTACGAGATCTACGCGCCTGTCACCCCTGTCGCCTTCCACAAGCGGGCCGGCGACTTTGTGAAGAGCGAGATGGAGGCCGCGCTCGGCAAGGGCGAGATCATGGGCGGCATCGTCGAGCAGTGGACTAAGCGCGCGAAGGGGCTCAAGACGATCGGCTTCGCCGTCAGCGTGAAGCACTCGCTCTCGATCGTCGAGGCCTTCAAGGAGGCCGGCATTCGGGCTGCTCACCTGGACGCGCAGAGCGCACCGTGGGCGCGTCGGGCGACTCTCCAGTCCTTCGCTCGCGGCGATGTCGAGGTGCTCTTCAACGTCGACCTCTTCGGCGAGGGCTTCGATCTCGCGGCCAACTCCGGCATGGACGTGACCGTCGAGTCGGTGATCCTCGCAAGGCCGACCGCTTCGCTCGGGCTGCACCTTCAGCAGGTCGGCCGGGCTCTTCGCCCGAAGGCGCAGCCGGCGATCATCCTCGACCATGCGGGCAACACCGTTCGCCATGGGTTCCCCGACGACATCCGTCTGTGGAGCCTGGAGGATTACGACGTGGACGAGAAGGCGCCGCCGACCAAGGTCTGCCCGGCCTGCTTCGCCGTCGTTCGTCCGCATATCATGGTCTGCCCGCACTGCGGACATGTCTGGAAGCCGAGCGAGGGGCGCAAGCTCGTCGAGGTCGATGGCGATCTCGTGAAGCTCGACCGATCCGGGAAGCGGGACACCGAGGCCGAGAGTCGGACCCATCTCGCGCACCTCAAGCGCATCGAGATCCAGCGCGGCCTTCCGTCTGGATGGGCCGATCGGACCCTCAGTGAATGGATTGCTCGATCCGCTGTCCGCTCGTCCCGCCAGACTGGATGATCTTCACGACCTCGCGCACGAGCATCTCGGCGGACTCGTCGGTGGTAAAGACGCCGGCGATTCCGCCGCTTGCGGCGACGGCCTGGATCCACTGGTACTGCTCCTGAGACAGCACATCTTCGCCTCGCTTGCCTTCGAGCGACGTGAAGACGGCGACCGTGCAGCCGACCATCTCCTCGGTCACCCGAACGGATGTCCACCCGATCAGATCACTCGATCCGGTATGCAATCCGAACTTGACCCAGGCCTCGCGTCCGTCCTTCGTCGGGGTCTTGAGCCTGCCGACGTTGTTGCGGAACATCCGAGACGCCATCGCCGCGAGCCGCATCCGCGTGCGGTCGAACCATTCCTTCTCACTCTCCATCGTTGCCCACCCCCAAGATGTGATCGGCCAGAACTTTAGTCGTGCTGCACCGGGTCCCCGCGAACCGGTACTGCCCTCCCGCCTCTGTCCCAGGAAGATCTCGCAGCCGAGCGGTGTAGCTGTGCTGCCATGTCGTGTCGCGGAAGAGATGAATCCGAAGCGTCGGATGGTTCACCGCGATTGCGAGCGTCTTTCGGTCGAGAACCCGAATGCCCCACCGAGCGAGGACCTCGGTCGCATCGGCGCGCAGGATCTCGGAATTCTCGACGAAGACAGGCTGCGTAAGCCTGTCGATCAGCTCGGCGATCGTGACCCGAACCTTCCCGTGCTTCGCCGGCGCCTCGACCTGATAGGCTGCGAAGTGGGCGATCATTGCGTGGGCGTCGTCGTCCTCGGTGTACGCCTTCGCTCCCTCGTCCGGGACAGACGCTGCCAGACGCTCCGCTGCTGCCGGGTCGATCAGCTCGCGGGACTCCAGCGACCATGCGCCTGCGATCAGGGCGCCGAATTGCTGGGCCAGCCGGCGCGATCCGAATCGCTTCGCGATGGCGTCCTCCATCGTGCGGATGTTGACGAGCGTCGTCCGGGCAAGCGCGATCGATCGAGAGGCGAGCCGCGCTCCGAACTCCGGCGTCATGAGGCGGGAGATCTCTTCGCGGACCTGCCGGAAGTGGGCATCCGCTCCGGGGTCGGTCCGCTTCTTGAGCGTGAGCCGGGTGATGCGAGACTCATCGGCGACCTTCGCGATGGCTGGGTTGATGGCCGAGAAGCAGAACGCCGATCGGATGTGGAAGTACTGCGCCCCGCCCGTCGGGGTGCCACGCACGACGGTGTCACCCGTGGAAGCGGACCGCGCCAAGTCAAGGATCCCGCGCATCCCCTTCGCGTCCGGCTCGGCCTCGTCGAGCAGGACGGGGAGCGCGTCTTTCCCGATGGCTTGGCGCAGGCCCGCTTCGCTGGTGTTGCCGGCCACCCGGATCGCGTACCCGCGGCCGACGGCGGGGTAGACGATCTCGTCCATGATGGTCGACTTGCCCGATCCCGACGGGCCGGTGATCCAGACGTGCGGGCGCCACGTCAGGGCTCCGCAGATCGGGGCGAGACCGATCCATCCCGCGAGCATGCCGCCGCTGTGCCCGTCGCCCCAGGAGAGTGCCTGAATCAGCTCGTACAGCTCGCTGCCTTCCTGGTCCGAGAGCTGGCTGTCGACGTTCAGGGGGAGCGGAGAGAGGCTCTCGTAGATGATCCCGTCGACGAGGTTGCCGGTCTGCCGCTGGCCGTCCACGTCTACCCAGTCTCCCCGGCTGAAGGCGACCCCGCCCCGATGAGGCCAGCATCCGCGCCCGCGCACGCGGTCCGGGTCGAAGCTCGGACGGCGCTCGCATGCCGCGACGATGTGCGCCTGCGCGGCCATCCCGATCGTCGGCCATCCGATCGGGCGCCCATCGTTGTCGACACCGCCGAAGGCGCGCTGCCAGACATCCGGGGCCGCGAGTGTCCCGAGGACCTCCCGCTTCGTGAGGCTCGTGAGCCCGTGCTCGACGATTCGTCCGTCGATCCGCTTCAGGAAGTAGGCCCGGCTCCCGCACTGGCCGAGGATCCAGAACGGGAACTCGTCCTCCCGGATCGCGAGCGCGTCCGCCCGGACCGGGTCCGCCGGCGGGGGCATGTCGTCGTCGCTCGGGACCGGGGGCTCCTCCTCGATGGGGGGCTCCCCTGCGGTGACGGCCTCGACCTCCGGGTGCCACTCCCGCGCGCGGGCGCGGATCCACCCGAGCATGTCCTCGCTCTCGGGCAGGTCGGCCGCGTCGAAGCCGTCGGGGAGCTCACCGACATCGACGACCTTGAGCGAGCAGCCAAAGGCCGCCAGACGCCGCAGGATCGCATCGGCCGCCTTGAGCCCCGGAGCATCGGCGTCCGGCCAGACGACCGCCCTGCGCCCGACGAGCGGGCTCCAGTCCGCGGTCTGATGCCCGTTCGCGCCGCCAGCCCAGGTCACGACCGCGATGGCCTCGGGCAGCCGGGCTCGTGCGGCGTCGGCGGCCTTCTCGCCCTCGACGATCAGGACCTGATGTCCCGTGCCGACCTGATCGAGTCCGTAGAGCGGGCGGGGCTCCGAGAGGGCCACCCCCCACATTTTCTCGCCATCCCAGGTCGCCGGCCGGAAGGCCTTCTTGCCGTCGCCCTTCTCGATCCGCAGGACGAGCATCGAGGCGGGCGCGCCGGGCTCTCGCCGGTAGGCGTAGATGGCCGCAGGGCGAACGATCTCGGGCTTGGTGCGGCTGGGGTCCGGGCTGAAGAGAGCGATCGTCCCGGACTGCCTGAGGCGGGCCTCGACATCGGCGGGGATCGGGATCTGGACGGGCTTGGGCCAGGGTGCCGGCTTGGGCGCTCGGGCCGGTAGGTCTCGCCGTGCTGGCGGGTTCACGGCGCCCGACCCGAGCGCCGCGATCGCCTCGGCATTCGAGATGCCGCGCTGCGCTGCGACGAAGTCAACCACATCGCCGCCCTTCACGCCGCACCCGAAGCAGAGCCAGCCCCCGTCGGACATCACCCGGAAGCTCGGCGTGTCGTCCTCGTGGAAGGGGCACCTCGTCAGGTAGCGGCCCTGCCCGTCGGGTCCCTTCGCCGGCCCTGTCGCGGCCTCGACCAGATCGATGGTCTGGACGCGCGCCTTGATCTCCGCCACCTTCGATTCCATGATCCCCCCACCGGCTGGCCCTGCATAACACGCAGAGCACGCGGGGCCAGCCGGCCTTTCTACTGGATGACCGAGCAAGCCCACCGCGACGCCAGGATCAGCCCGGCAATCCCGAGCCCCATGAGCACCGCGCTCGCGATCAGCAGGGCAGCGATCAGCAGCGGCCCGGCCTTCGCCTCCAGCTCGTCGATGTTGTAGATCAGGTCCTTCTTCGGGACGCCGTCGTTTTCGCCTCGGTCCATCACCCCTCCTTCCGCTCGGTCTTCACGAGCAGCTCGTCGATCGCGCGCGACACGAAGCTCCCCTTCGTCTCGCCGGTCTTCTTCACGATGCGGTCCATCCGCGCGAGCAGGTCGGCCGGAACCCAGAAGGACTTCCTGACCGACCCGCTCGCCGGGCGCCCCGCGCCCTCGCGCTTCCCACCCCACTTGCTCATGCCTTTGCCTCCCCGATCACCGACGCATTCGTCGGTCGAGAAAAGAATCCGAAGCTCTCGTCCCGGTCGCTGCGCTGCACGCGCGCGTCGAAGGTGACGACCGAGTCGCGCTCGACCTCGATCCCGTTCGGCACGCTACCGTAGAGCCGGTAGGATCCCTCGCCGCCGAGGATCTCGACGAGCATGCAGAGTCGCGGGAATGCGCCGTCGGACATCTTGGTCGAGATCACGCGGCCCACGATCGACACGCGGCCGTCGACCACCGGGACCGGGGCCTTCTTCTCGTTGGCCTTCTCGGCGGCCTGCTGCACGAGCCGGAACGCGAACGCGACCTGCTTCTCCGAGAGCGAGCCGTACTGGAAGAGCTTCTGCGCGAGGTCGCGCCGGAGGTCCTTGCGCGGCGCGCCGGCCAGCGCGGCCCGCAGGTCCGGGCGGCCATCCAGGAAGCCGCAGGCCTCGACGATCTTGGTCATGCGGCGGTTGCGGATGCGCTCCGAGATCTTGATGCGCCGGGAGTCGCGGGCGCGGGCGCGCTTCGCGATCCGCTCGGCCGACTGCCATCCGCCCTTCCTGCCATTGCAGCCGAAGCAGACGGTCCCGTGCATGGGGTTGAAGGCGTAGTGGCCGGAGCCGCCGCAGCGGGTGCAGTCGACCCAGACCTGCCCGGCCTCGTTGACTTGCTCGTTCTCCAGGATCTCGGACAGGTAGCTCTTGAGGGGCTTGGGATTCTTCGCCATGGTCGTTTTCTCCTGGGCCGTTCAGGCCCTTGTCGTTTTCGGAATCGTAGCGCCGCTTTCGGGATCGTCAAGCTCGAACATGCCGGAACCGATCGCGCCCTGGGCGCAGCGAGAGCACATCGGGACCTGGGCGCCGGGCCAGTCTCGATCTCGCGCGACCAGGAAGGCCGGACGACCGCAGGGCCCAGGAAGGTGCATGGGGTTCCCGCAGTCGCCGGCCTCCCGGATCGAGCAGGCGCAGGTCAATCGATTCGACCCGACATCAGCATGCCGAGGAAGATCTCCGCGTCGGCATCGCCGAGACCGGATGATCCGCGGACATGAGCGCAGCCAGTGAAGAAACCTTTCTTCACGTCCTTCGAGTGGATCCCGAACTTCACCCAGACGGTCTTCTTCCCCTCGCACGCCTTGAGGGCCGCGTCCGCGAGATCTCGCAGGTACTTCGCGTCGAAGCCCATGACGATGTCCACGTCGTCACCCTTCGGAAGCTGGCGCCAGTTAGCGGCCGGGAGTGACACTTGATTGTGGATCCCGAAGGCCGCCGCGTCGACCCAGCCGGAGGGCGAGTCGATCTCCATCTTGCCGTCCGAGTAGATGCGGATCTGGATCAGCTTGCCGACCGCAAAGGCCTGGAGCTTCTCGGCCTGATCGACCAGGATGTGCGCTCGGATGCCGCCGTCGGCGTCATTCCAGGTCGCGTCGCAGACTACGCGGTGGAGCCGGTGCCCATCGGTCGCGACGATGCCGTCGCAGGAGAACTCGACGTGTCGGATGTTCTCTCGGGTGATGTCGCGCGAGGCGACTGCAGTGACGGCCTGAAGCTGTTTCTTGGTGAAGCTCAACTGAAGCATTGTGTTCTCCTGGGCCTCAAGGCCCTTGTCGTTTTCGGAATCATAGCGCCGGTATCGAACCTGTCAACAGTACTCGTCTTCGGGGCCGAATCCCTCGGCGTACATGATCACGTTGCCGCGCTTGGCGTCGACCGCGAAGTGGATCGTCTGACCCTCGTGGAAGACGTCCCCGCACTGGTCGATCACGCGCTGCGCCCGGCGCTCGATCTCCATGAAGAGCCAGACCAGCTCGCTGCGGCTGATCCCCTTGAAGCGCACCCGCGCTCGCCGGTATCCGACACGCATCCACCGCTTCATCGCGAGCTGATAGTTCTGGTTCGGAAGACCGACGCCGCCGTTGTCCCGGATGTACTTCACGCCAAGGTCACACGCTCTGAGGATGATCTCGTCGGCCTCGCTGTCGTCCAGTCTCGATCTACCCTTCTCGGTCAGCCTCAGATCGAACCCTTCCCAGACATGCAACCAAAGCTCCGGGAAGTCGGATGCGATGTTCTCGGCCGGATCGGCCCGATACTGGCCCTTCTGGTGGTAGTACTCCTCCAGGTTGCGAACCCAGAGGCTCGCGCCGAGCGCCTGAAGCTCCGCCTCGACGCCGCCGTCATCGCCGGGGAAGTGCTCCAGGATGTCGTGCGCGACGGCCATGCCGCCCAGCGGATCCGCGTGGGGCATGTCGAGTGGCTGAAGGCCGATCGTGCCGTATTCAAAGTGCTCGACCAGAGCGAAGGCTTTGCGGATCATGATCAGTCCTCCCCGTTGATGCGGATGTCTTCGATGGCCTCGTCCACGCAAGCCTCGTGCGCGTCGATCGCGATTCGATTGGCCTCGTCAATCGCCCATGCGTAGGGTCCGATCAGCGAGCACGGCGACGAGACGATCGGACCGCCGCTGCAGTCGGAATGCCACTCGATCTCACACTTGTCCCATTCCCCGACTCCGAACCGGTCATCCCATCGATAGGTGATGGTCGCTCCGAAGTACTCCAGGCCGGCACCCTTGTAGGCGCGCTCGAAGATGGCGACCTCGACTCGCTCGCAGTCCGATTCGAGAACGTCGATCTCAAGCTCGCCGATCCTCGCCGGCAGCACGGCGTAGAGGCTGGCCTCGTCCACGAGCTGCGCCCTGGATCGCGCCGCGTTGCGGGTATCGATGTCGGTGGCCGGGGCCGCTGCGATTGCGAGAAAGAATTCGCGAATCTCGTTGAGCCGGACATGGTCCGCGCCGATGGCGATGAACGGGTTCTTCATGATGTCCTCCTGGGCCGTTAGGCCCTTGCTGGTTCTCTCAACAGCCCAACCCCCTCACCATGACGTGTAGGGGGCGGGGCGGAAGCGGGGTCGGTCTACTTCCCGGCGACCTCGACGATCGCGATGTCGGTGATGTAGTCGAATCGGTCGTTGATCTCGCCGTTCTCGTCCCGTCCGATGCAGGGTCGGGTCAGCCAATCGTTGCGTCGGGCCGCGTCGACCTGGGTCTGCGCGAGATCCAGCCGGCCGCATCGCGCATGGAGCTGCCATCCGGTCGGCTTCTTCTTCCAGTACGCGCTGGCTCGCTCCGGGGCGGGCTCGCAGAAGACGAGGACCGCGTGAGTGTAGGTTCTGGTCTTCGAGGCGAAGGTGATCTTGGATCCGTCGGGGGCGATGGCGGTGAACTTCATTTTGTGTCTCCTGGTCCGGGTGGACCTCGTTGTTGATGTCGATAATGTATCGCCGATTTCGAACCTATCAACACCCCGAAATGCGAGACCCCCGGTCACTCTAGAATGCCGGGGGTCTCTGGGTCGCCGTCGCGTCCGTTACTCGGGCGTCTCCTCCTCCTGTGCCACGCGGCCATCCAGCTCGGTGGTCACCCGCTCGCAGAGATCGATCCGGGCCATCATCTCGCCGATGGTCGTCTTCGGGGGCAGGCTCGCCCGCTTCACGGCCCGCTCGTGCCAGTCCGCGCAGATCGCCCGAAGAGATGCCTCGTCCTTGTCGCTGATCTTGATCATTCCGTTTCCACCCTCGTCACAATCCAGAGGTCGCCTCGCGCGTCCATCACGCGATACGGCCCCTGCCCGCCAGCGGACGCGACTTCAAACAGGTCGAAGCCGAGCGCCGCCGCAATTCTTTTCGCCACGCCATAGCCGCACCAGGATCCCCGGATGGCCTGCTGCGCGCTGAAGGACGAGATCCCCGCCCTGGAGGCAAGCTGCCGGCTCGACAGGCCGTCCTGCTTCAGGCGCTGGGCCAGCCTCGTCAGCTCCTCGGGAGCCAGCGAGGCTGCGTCGCTGAGCCTCAGTGAGAGCGGCAGTCTGTCCGACATGAGAGATCCTCCCGGTGCGCGAGAAGCGCCTACCGTATATCAGCCGGCTGATTCGCGCTACCCGTAAATGGTGAGGCAATATGTCCCGAGTTGGCTACCCTGACTAGGCCCTGTCTATACGCAACTAGACATGTAAGTACGCGACACGATTGAAGAATGTGATCTTCGCCTAGAGTGTCTACCTCGCTCCGAATGCACACCTATATACACTCTCTCTCATACCTGTGTGTACTAACCCGCATGCTTCTTTATATATATATATCTATATTTATAGATAGACATATAGACAAAGAGGCCTCAAGTGGGCGTCTTCAATCATCTTTTCGATGGCTACCGTCTTGTCTAGGCCCGTCTACCACCTAGACGGCCTGTCGGGGCCTGGGAAATGGGCTATTCGTGGGGGATGGCGGACGCCTTTTCAAATCTTCCCGAGGGTCATGTCGCAGAGCTGAAGCCCAGGCGGGGCCGTCCGCCGGGCGCCACGAACGCCATCCCCGGCCAGCTCCGCGAGATCATCGTCGAGGCCATGGCCCGCACGGGTGATCCGACGCAGGGCGGCGAGGGCGATGCGCTCGGGTACATGTGCTGGATCGCACGAGCCTACCCCGAGCAATTCGTCGGCCTCGTGAAGGCGATCATCCCGAAGCAGATCGACCTCAGCATGACGCGCGACACGAGCGAGCTGCTGCGCCGGATGCTGGAGAACCGGGAGCTGCGCGAGAAGAGCCTCGACAAGGTCCGCCGCATGCACGCCGTCAACACGATCGAGGCCGAGCATGAGAAGGTGGCCTAGCGTCGTCTGGGACACGATCGAAATCCGCGGCGACCGAGCGGATAGAGCCCTACGCATTCTCGTGTCAACCGCCGGCGCCCTCTGGCTCCGCGCGCACCCGATGATCCTATGCCGTTTCTAGACGACCTCGGGCTCATCGACACGCCCTCCCTGGTCGACGACTACGTCGCGGCGACGGCGGCCGAGTACTACAACGACCCGCTCGGCTTCGCGGCCCACATGTATCCATGGGGCCATGAGGGCACTCCGCTCGCCGGCGTCTTCATCCGCACATGGCAGGCCGAGATCCTCGATGAGATCGGGCGGGCCATCCGAGCGGGCTCCACGAAGATCCAGCTCGACATCGCTTCAGGCCACGGCATCGGCAAGAGCGCGCTCATCGCCATGATCACACAGTGGTGTATGACGACGAGGCACACGCGCGGGATCATCACGGCCAACACGCAGAACCAGCTCGCCACGAAGACGATGCCCGAGATCCTGTACTGGCTAAACCTGTTCTTCGGGAAGAGCTGGATCGACGGGCAGGCCACGAGCTTGCGCCGCAACCTGGAGAAGAACGCAGACGACTGGCGCATGGATGCGATCCCCTGGTCGAAGGAGAACAAGGACGCCTTCGGCGGGCTGCACAATGCGAAGGGCGCCGTGCTCGTCGTCTTCGACGAAGCCTCGGGTATCCACAAGGTCATCTGGGAAACGATCGACGGCGCGATGTCCGACAAGCACGCGCTCATCATCTGGATCAGGTTCGGCAACCCGCTTCGATCGATCGGTGCGTTCGCTGACCTGTTCAAGCGGGCGCCAAGCCCTGCTGTCTACACGATTCGGCGTAACATCGACTCCCGCACGGTCGAGGGGACGGATATTGAGTACATCAACTCGATGATCGAGGCGAACGGCGGCGAGGATAGTGACTACGCCAAGAGCCGGTGGCGTGGCGTCTTCCCGGACCAGTCCGACTGGCAGCTCATCAGCTCGAAGGACGTGGACACGGCGATGCGTCGAGAGTCGCCGCCCACACTGCTCACGCTGCCGATTCTGATGGGCATCGACTTCTCCAGGGCTGGCGGCGACAAGACCGTCGTGCGGATGCGTCGCGGCTTCGATGGGAAGAGCTTCAGGTCGTATCGGTGGGGCTCGTCGCTCGCGAAGGACTCGATGCTGCTGGCCTCGATGATCTCGACCGTGATCAGCATGGAGAGGCCCCATCACATCTTCGCGGACAACGGCGGGATCGGCGGGCCCATCATCGACCGCCTGCGCCAGCTCGGCCACGAGGTCACGCCGGTGGATGCCGGCTCGTCCAGTGACGACCTGTTCCAGTGGGGCAACAGGCGGGCCCAGATGTGGTGCCGGATGCGGGACTGGCTCAAGGCCGGCGGGGCGCTCGATGCCGAGGCCACGCTGCGCTCCAACCTGATCCAGCAGGAGTTCGGATTCAGGGGTGACAGCCAGTCCATCCTGCTGGTCACGAAGGAGAAAATGCGCGAGGACGGCCTGCCCTCGCCCGACGAGGCCGAGGCCCTGGCCCAGACCTTCGCCTTCGAAGTCGGCCCCCTCCACGACCCCCGCGACGCGGACGGATCGAACACCAGCCGGATCTCCCGAGCGGTCACCGAGTACGATCCCCTCGACGGCATGTGATCCGCGTGCAATCCTCAGGGGATGCCGACCGAAGTCACACCCGAGCAGGCTGCACGAGCGAAGCGCGCGAAGGCCTCGGCTGCCACGCGGCAGATCGACGCCCTCCTGGAGACCCGCCTCGGGGCACTGCGCCAGAACGTGGACGCCTTCTTCGCTGCCGGCGGGAAGCCGGGCGAGAAGGACCGGTCGCCTCGGTTCAATCGGGATCTCAGGCAGCAGGGCGTCGAGAAGCCGAAGCGCATCGTCCACCAGCTCAAGCGGCTGGCCTCCGATTCCGTCAACCCCGGCAAGCTGCGGCCCGGCGGCACGAACGAATTCAGGAGCGGCTTCAAGCG
>Ga0075163_10008026_pt1 | contig 13941 bp, 9 predicted proteins | sample JI1023141ADNA_FD_71478 | JGI IMG/M metagenome (GOLD analysis project Ga0075163, IMG submission 71478) | Wastewater effluent complex algal communities from Wisconsin, to seasonally profile nutrient transformation and Carbon sequestration -... | ecosystem: Engineered > WWTP > Effluent > Algae...
CGCGCCGCGCTGACGGGCGGGCGAATCTCGTTCGACTTCGATCAGCGCAGTGTGTCGCGGGCCGAGTTCTTTCCGTACCGCGAAGGGATCGTGGCGCCGGCCGCCGTGCAGGTGCTGCAGCGGCTCGGAGCCCCCGCCGACGGGCGCTACCGCCTCGAGACCGATCTTGCCGAAGGGGTGCCCGCCGGCCAGAGCAGTGCCGCGCTCGATGGAAAACAGGTCCTCGGCGTTCTGGTGCTGGACGATCGGGTGACCGAACTGGTGGCACAGATGCAGCCGGTGGCGTCCTCCGAGCCCGCCGAGACCGTCTCGCAGGCCGTCGGGATTCAATTGCTGGCAGCGGGCGGGGCCGATCGGGCGGCGTCCGGCCAGTCGGGAGGCCGGCTGCTGGGGGCGGCCGAAGGGGCAGGGGCGCCGGACGCGCAGCGCCGTGCGCCGGCGGACGATTCGCCAGCCGGCGGGCTGGCCAGCGCATCCCCGTCGCTGTGGCTGGCTGCGCTGCTGGGTGCCGTGGGCGGACTGTTGCTGAATCTGATGCCCTGCGTGTTTCCGGTGATCGGCCTGAAAGTGATGGGGTTTGCCGGCCATGGCGCCGAAGGTCCGGCGGGTGCCGCACGCGCGCGCATGGGCGCGCTGGCGTTTGCCGCCGGTGTGCTGGTCACCTTCCTGGCGCTGGCCGGACTGCTGCTCGCGCTGCGCGCGGCCGGACAGTCGGTGGGGTGGGGCTTTCAGTTGCAGTCGCCGGTGTTCGTGTCGGGCATGGCGCTGCTGTTCGTGGTGATCGCACTCAATTTTGCCGGGCTGTTCGAATTCGGCCTGAGCCTCACGAGACTGGGCCAGCACGACCCGGCGCTGGCCGCGCGGGCCTCGCAGGTGGGGGTCGGGCCCATGCTCGGGTCCTTTGGCTCGGGGGTGCTGGCGGTCCTGGTCGCCACGCCGTGCACGGCGCCGTTCATGGGCTCGGCCCTGGGCTACACCCTCGGCCAGCCGGCCGCCGCCGTGCTGGTGGTGTTCGCGGCGATCGCCGCCGGCATGGCGCTGCCGTACCTGGTGCTCGGATTCGTGCCCCGGTTGCTGTCCTGGCTGCCCCGGCCAGGGCGCTGGATGGAGAGTCTTCGCCAGTTCCTCGCCTTCCCCATGCTCGCGACCGCTGCATGGCTGAGCTGGGTTCTCGGGCAGCAGGCGGGCATCGATGCCGTGCTGGCGCTGGTGATGGGCGCTGTGTTCGTCGGACTGGCCGCCTGGTTGTACGGCCGCTTCGTGCAAAGTTCACGTTCGCGCCTTCGGGGCGCCGCCTTGGCTCTGGCGCTGACGGCGTTTGCCGGCGGCGCCTGGCTGGCGTTGTCGCAAGCCGCCTCCGGTGACGCCGTCCAGGGCGCGGCGGCCCCTGCTTCGACCGCGCGCGGCGCTCTGGCTTCGTCGGTGGGGGCGGCTGGGGCGGCCGGTACCTGGCAGCCCTGGAGCGAGCAGCGCATTGCCGACGCGCTGGCCGGTGGGCATCCGGTTTTTGTCGATTTCACCGCTGCCTGGTGTGTGAGCTGCCAGGCCAACAAACGCCTGGCGCTCGAGCGCGATTCGGTGCGCAGCGCATTCGAGCAGGCCGGGGTGGTGCGCCTGCGCGCCGATTGGACCCAGCGCGATCCGCTGATCACCGCGGCGCTCGCCAAGCATGGCCGCAACGGCGTGCCGCTGTACCTGTTGTATTCGCCCGGGCGCGAACGTCCGGCCGTGCTGCCCGAACTGCTCACGCCGGGCATCGTGCTGGGGGCGCTGGCCGATTCCCGCCGGGCGCTATAATCGACAGGCTTTCGGTGCTCTGCCCGCGGTCGTCGGGTGGGGTTAAACGGGAAACAGGGAGTTGCCGGCGGAACCTTCGTCCGCCGTCCAGCCAACCTGTGCTGCCCCCGCAACGGTAAGCAGGCGCGAGCGCACATGAGCGTTCGCGGGCGGGTCCAAGCCACTGGCGCTCGATATCGCATCGGGTCCGGGAAGGCGTCTCGCTCGGTCCTGTGAGCCCGGATACCGGCCGAGAGGGAGGCGGGCGCATTTGCCTGCCATGTCGCCAACAGTGTGCTGCGGTGGGCAGCGCACAGTGCGCGCCGTCCTTCACACTTTTAATGTCAGACGGCGCGCGGGAGTTTTTCCAATGCGCTTCACCCGTCCGCCAGCCGGTTGGCTGCCCGTCGCAGCGATCGTGCTGACCCATGCCGCCGCCGGCTCCACCCAGACCCTGCCGGAAGTGGTGGTCACCGCGACCCGCGTCGAACGTCCGCTGGCCGAATCGCTGGTCGACATCAGCGTCATCGATTCGTCCGAGATCGCCCGTTTCGGCGCCTCTTCCCTGCCCGAACTGCTGCGCGCCCGTGCCGGTGTCGAAATCTCGCAGAATGGCGGAGCCGGCGCGGTAGCCGGCTTGTTCGTGCGCGGCTCCAAGACCTCTCAGACCTTGATCCTGGTCGACGGCATCCGTCTCGAGAATCCGACATCCGGCGGCGGCAATCTGGAGTTTCTGCCGCTGGCGTCGATCGAGCGCATCGAGATCGTGCGTGGACCGGCGTCCGCACTATATGGCTCGGGTGCGATCGGCGGGGTAATCCAAATTTTTACCCGGACCGGTGGGACGCCCGCGGTGCATGCGATGGCCGGGTTCGGTTCGCAGGGCGGCGCGCAACTGCAGGCGGGCTTCTCGCAGCTGTTCAACGAGGCCCGTACCCGGCTGTCGGCCGCGGTGTCCAGTGATCGCACGCGCGGCTTCGAAACCACACGGCCGGGCACGCCGGACTATCAGGCCGACCGCGACAGCCATCGTCGCCTCGCGCTGACCGCTGGCGCCTCGCACCGGCTGGCCAATGACTGGCAACTGACCGCCAACCTGCTCGCCAGCGACGGGCGGACCGACTACGACGATGCGTTTTCGACGCCCCAGACCGCCCGGCTGGCGTATCGGACGACGGCGCTGAGCGTGTCGGCGAAGGGCCGGGTGAAGGAGGGTTGGACCACCGAACTGCGAGCCGGCCAGAGCGGCATCGACTATCGCTACAAGGCGTTCGATTTCGCGCCGCGCACCGATTCCCAGACTTTGCTCTGGATCAACAGCATGGACCTGCCGGCGGGACGCCTGGACCTGGGCCTGGAGCAGCTTCGGCAGCGTATCGCCGGCGAAGGGATCAGCGAGGGTGACACGCCTTATCAGCGCACCCGACGGCGCACCGATTCGGTCTTTGCCGCCTACGAGCTGGCCTGGCAGGCGCATCGTGTGCGGCTGCAGGTTCGCCACGATCGAATCCAGTCGGTGGGCGGTGAGCCGACCGCGGCGCTGGGTTGGGGCTGGCATTGGGCGCCGGCCTGGACCTTGCGCGCTTCCTGGGCCTCTTCGTTTCGCGCCCCCACCTTCGACGACCTGTACAACCCGTTCGGGGCGAACCCGGCCTTGCGCGCCGAACGGGCCCGTGGTGCGGAGGTGGCGCTGGAGCATCGGCCCGGCGGCGGCGATCTGATGCGCGTGGTGGCGTTCGACAACCGGATTCGTGACGCCATCGAAATCGATGCCGACTTCGTGCCGCGCAACCTGCTGCGTGCCCGGGTCAAGGGGGTCAGCCTGGAACTGCAGCGGCGCTGGGCCGGCTTGCACTGGCAGGGCAATCTGACCGTGCAAGACGCCCAGGGCCAGCGTGACGACGGCCTCGTCTCCGCCGATCCGCAGCGTCTGGCACGCCGCGCGCGCGCCTTCGGTGTGCTGGCCGCCCAGTGGCAGCAGGGGCCGCTGCGCACGTCGGCGCAATGGATCATGCAGGGTGACCGGGTCGACACGCGAGGCGAGAAGATGGCCGGTTACGGCATCGTCGATCTCACCGCGGCATGGGCCCTGTCCACGCAGTGGGAACTGTTCGGACGGGTCGGCAATGTCGGCGATCGGGCCTACGAGACGGCTGCCGGCTACAACATGCCGGGTCGTACGCTGTTCGTCGGGATGCGCTATGCGGGACGCTGAACACCCTGCGCCCGGGCCGCGGTCGACCGAAACCGCGATGCGTGAGCCCCGGGGTGTCGTCGCGCAGGGTTGGGTAAGCGGGCGCTTGGTGCGGCTCGTGACTATGCTGTTGCTCGCGTTGCCCGGCGCCGCGGCGCTGGCGCAGATGTGGCCGGCGCGTGACGCGCCCCTCGCGCGCGGCCAGGCGCAGGCCGGGATCGTGACCGACGACCGGGGACGGCAGGTCGCATTGCCCGCGCGGCCGCTTCGGATCGTGTCGCTGGCACCGCACGCGACCGAGGCGCTGGTTGCCGCCGGCGCACTCGATCGCCTGGTGGCGGTCGATCCGAACAGCGACTACCCGCCGGCCGTCCTCGCGCTGCCGCGGATCACCGCGTTTCCGACACCGGACCTCGAGGCGCTGGCCGCCTTGCGGCCCGATCTGGTCGTGATCTGGGGGGCGGGCGCGCGCCAGCCGGTCATCGATCGCATCGAGGCGCTGGGCATCCAGGTCTTCGTCTCAGATCCGCGTCGCCTGAGCGATGTGGTCTCGACGCTGGAACGCCTGGCGCTGGCCAGCCCGTCACCGGCGATCGCCCGGGCGGCCGCGCGCGAATTCGACCGCACCATCGCCGCCTTGCGCGAGCGCTATCGGCATGCGACGAGCGTGCCGGTCTTCGTTCAGATCGGGTTGCGTCCGATGATGACGCTGAGCGACCGCGATTCGATCGGCGATGCGCTGCGGATCTGCGGCGCCCGCAATGTGTTCGGTGAACTGAACGCGGCGGCGGCCACCGTGGGTGCCGAAGGGGTCATGGCAGCGGCCCCTTCGCTGATCGTATCGACCGAACCCTCGCGCTCGCGCGAACCTTGGCAGAGTCTGGGCGTGCTCGAGCCTCGCGGCAGCATCCGGCTCGCGTGGATCGGACCAGCGATCCACCGTCCCGGCCCGCGTCTGGCGGCGCAGATCGAGCAGCTCTGCGCGATGGTCGACGAGGTTCGAAGCCCGCTTCGCGCGCAAGTAAGTGTGCGCACGCTGCGTTAGAATTCTGGATCGGCTCAGGGCCTGTTGATACTGCGAACGACCCCTCGATCGATACCCCCTTTCCAACAGGAGCGAGTGAAGATGCCGGTCGTGGCTGTCGTGAACCCGAAAGGCGGCGTAGGCAAGACCACGCTGGCAACGAATCTGGCGGGGTTTTTCGCCGCCTCGAACCATCGCACGATGCTGGGCGACTTCGATCGGCAGCAGTCGGCGCGGGAGTGGCTCCGTTTGCGCCCTGCGGAGGTGTCCAGGATCGAAACCTGGGAGGCCAACGGCGAGTCGATGCGCCCGCCCAAAGGCATCACGCACGTCGTGCTGGACACGCCGGCGCAGTTCTCGGGCAATCGCCTGGCCGACATGATTCGCGTGTCGGATCGCATTCTTGTCCCGCTGCAACCGTCGCTGTTCGACGTGCTCGCGACGCAGCGCTTCCTGAAGGAGCTGTCGGAGCAATTCGGCAATCCGAAGAAGTTTCGTGACACGGTGGGTATCGTCGGCATGCGGGTCGACGCGCGCACGAAGGCAGCCGAACAACTGCATCGTTTCGTCGACGGCCTGGGCGTGCCGGTCGCTGCCTATTTGCGCGACACCCAGAACTACGTTCATCTCGCCGCCCACGGCCTCACCCTGTTCGATGTGCCAGCGCAACGAGTTGAAAAAGATCGTCAAACCTGGCGATCGCTGACCGCCTGGCTCGATCGCTGAGCGCACGCCGCGATCGGATCGTGGCGCTCCCCGATCCGGCCGTTTCGGCCGTCCGCAAGCCGCCCGGGGTCGATCTTTCCATTCGGATCGTCCATGAACAGAACCGTGCCCTGGGCGTGGTGCGCGGGGTGGTCCAGCCCGATGCCATCACGATGGATGCGGGCGCGATGGTCACCGCCTGGACCGGACACGGCATCGGCTACGCGGCCAGCGCCGACCTGTCCCCGGCAGGCCTGCAGGCTGCGGCTGACCGGGCCATCCATTGGGCCCGCCTGGTCGACGCGCGCGGCCTGTTCGAGGGTGTCGCGCTGCCCCGGCCGGCGGCCCGCGGCGTGGTCCGCGCCGCGACCGTGCAGCAACCGATCGCGTCGCGTCGCGAGCTGATCGAGCAGCTGCGCGAAGAAGCGGCCGCGCTGAACGGCGATCCACGGATCGTCCACTGGGCGGCCAGCGTGCACCTGAGCCAGACCACCCAACGCCAATATCTCGATGGCGAGCTGGTTGGTGACGAAAGTTTCTCGTTTGTGGTGCCCAATCTCGAGGCCACAGCCGCCAGCGGGGGCCGCTCCCAGACTCGCACGCTCGGCGGGCAGTACAACGGCTTTTGCAGACAGGGTGGCGGCGAAGTGATCGACCTGTCGGGACTGCGCGGTGGCGGCGCCCGCATCGGCCGAGAGGCCCTGCAGCTGCTGGACGCGCCCAACTGTCCGAACGATCGCCGATCGCTGCTGCTGGCACCCGACCAGATGCTGCTGCAGATCCATGAGTCGATCGGCCATCCGCTGGAGCTCGATCGAATCCTCGGAGATGAGCGCAATTTCGCGGGCACGAGCTTTGTGACGCTCGACATGTTCGGCCGCTATCGATACGGGTCGCCACTGCTCAATGTCAGCTTCGATCCAACCCATGCGGGCGGGTTCGCCAGTTACGGCGTTGACGACGAAGGCACTCCCGCGGCAAAGGTCCGCCTGATCGAAGACGGCATGCTGCGCCGGCCGCTGGGCAGCGCCTTGTCGGTGGCTCGCGCCCGGGCCGTCGGCTTTTCGTTCGCGGGCACCGCGAATGCGCGTGCCAGCGGCTGGCATCGGCCACCGATCGACCGGATGGCCAATATCAACGTCGAGCCCGGCGACTCCAGCCTGGCGCAGATGGTCCGCGACACCGAGCGGGGCGTGCTGATGCGCACCAACGTGTCGTGGTCGATCGACGACTCGCGCAACAAGTTCCAGTTCGGCTGCGAGTGGGGCCAGCTGATCGAGAACGGCGAACTTGGCGCGGTGGTGCGCAATCCCAACTACCGTGGCGTCTCGGCCACCTTCTGGCGCAACCTGGCGGCAGTCGGCCGTGCCGACGAGCGCGAGTGGCTGGGTACGCCTTATTGCGGCAAGGGCGAGCCGGGGCAGGTCGTTCGGGTAGGCCACGCCGCGCCACCCTGCCTGTTCCACGAGGTCGACGTGTTCGGGGCCGAACAATGAGCACGCGCAGCCAACCTGATCTGGCCGCGCGTTTCGCCGAGGCGATGCGGGCGGTCCAGCAGGCGGCCCGTGCTGGCGAAACGACCACCGGCTGGATCAGCGCGGAAGTGTCGGACTTCGTCCGCTTCAACCGCGGGCGGGTGCGTCAGGCCGGCACCGTCGAGAAAGCCCGCATCGAATTGCGGCTGATCCGAGAGGGCCGTCAGGCGAGCTTCGTGCAGACGCTGTCGGGCATCGCCGTCGACGATCGCGCCCGCATTGCCGCGGCCTTCGAGGAGCTGCGTCTGATCGTCGGCGACAGCGAGCCTGATCCGCATCTCGCGGTGTCGGATCTCGCGGTGTGCCGCAGCACCCGCCTGTCGTCCCGCCTGCCGGATGCCCAGGAGGTCTGCGAGGTGGTCTGCACGGCCGCGGGCGACGCCGACCTGGTGGGCTTTTATGCCGGCGGGCCGCTGGCCTGCGGCTTCGCCAGCAGCCTGGGCCATTCGATGTGGCACGAGGCGCGTCCCTGGTTCCTCGACTACTGCATCTATTCGGGCGGCGACAAGGCCGTCAAGGTGACCTTCGCCGAGCCCGACTGGCGCGCCGAGGCGGTTGCCGCTTCGATCGCGCGTGCGCGCCGCGACGCCACGCTGCTGGATCGCCCGCCCAAGATCCTCGCGCCGGGCGACTATCGCGCCTGGCTGAGCCCGGCGGCCCTGGCCGAACTCGTCGGCATGATGAACTGGGGAGGCTTCTCGGCCAGTGCGCTGATGAGCGGTCAGTCGCCGCTGGCGCGCCTGAAGTCCGATGCCGACCGATTCAGCGAGCGGGTCCATCTGGCTGACGATCTGGCCGCCGGAGGCCTGCCGCGCTTCCAGTCCGACGGGTTCGAGCGCCCGGGCTGTCTGGGCCTGGTCGACGCCGGCCGATTTGGGGCTGCTCTCGTGTCGCCGCGCAGTGCCCGCGAATTCTCGCTGGATGGAACCGGTGCAACGCCGAACGAGGTGGCGCAGGCGCTCAGCCTGGCGGGTGGCGAGCTGGCCGACGGCGACGCAATGGCCGCGCTGGGTACCGGCGTGGCAATCAGCAACTTCTGGTACCTGAACTGGTCCGATCGGGCCGCCGGACGGCTCACCGGCATGACCCGTTTTGCCAGCCTGTGGGTCGAGCATGGCGAGCCGGTGGCGCCGCTGTCGGTGATGCGGTTTGACGACAGCCTGTTCCGGCTGCTGGGGTCCCAGCTCGAGGCGCTGGGCCGCCAAGTTCACCGCATTCCCGATACCCAGACCTACGACAACCGTTCGTTCGGGCTCACGATGTCCCCGGGCGCACTGCTCGCCGGCCTGAACTTCACGCTATGAATCGCCGATTTGCTCTCGCCAGGCTCGGCGCGCTTGCGTCGGTGGCTGTCGGCACCGCACAAATGGCCGGGTGCGCGCCAGTGCGCCGTGCCAGGGACAGGGACGCGATGCCGTTGCCCTCGCTGGTGGCGCCCCCTGACCCGCCGCAGGCGTTGGTGGCCGCGCTGCGCCAGGCCGGTTCCAGCCCGCCCGCCTTGCTGGCCCTGGGTGAAATCCACGACAACGCTGTGCAGCACAGCCTGCGATTGCGTTGGCTGGAGCTCCTGCTCGAGCGTGGCGGGCGCTTCGGCGTGGCGATGGAACAGCTCGACGCGGCGCATCAGGATCGGATCGACGCGCTGCGTGCCGCCGATGCCCGGGCCGGCACGCCGACCGATGCGCGCGCGCTGGCGCAGGCGGGCGGCTTTTCCTTCGACGGCTGGGATTGGCGCTTCTACGAGCCGGTGATCGCCTGGGCGCTGCGCCGGGGTCTGCCGCTGATCGGAGCCAACCTGGCCAATGCCCAGACAGCGAGCATCGCCCGCGGTCAGCCGCACGCGCTGGCGCAGGCGCAGCCCGCCGGATGGCGCGACGCTGACGAAAGCCGCCAGCAGCGCGAGATTGCCGAGGCCCATTGCGGGGTGCTGCCGGCGTCGGTCCTGCCCGCGATGGCGCGTGCCCAGCGCGCCCGCGATGCGACGATGGCGCAGGCGCTGCAACGGGCACGAGTCGCGCATCGGATGCCGGTGGTCCTGCTGGCCGGCAACGGCCACATCCGCCGGGATCTGGGCGTGCCCCGTTACCTGGCTGACAGTGGACCAGCCGGCGCGATGCTGACCGTCGGCTTCGTCGAGCGCCCGGTTGCCGGAGTGGACGCGCGCGCCGCAGGCGGCCCGTCGCCGGGGCCGGCGCAGGGCCCGTCGCCGGGGCCGGCGCAGGGCCCGTTGCCGAACTCGTCGCCGGACTCGCCCGCTGGGGCGGCGGCCAGCACCCGCGACGCCCCTCCGAGCCTGGACGACGACCCGGCCGGACTTTACGACTGGCGTGTCCTCACCGCGCCCCAGCCGCGGCCCGATCCCTGTGCGGGTTTGCGCGAACGAATGGGCTCAGGCGGGCGCGCACTGATCGACCGCTCGCGACCAGTCGGCCAATAGCGACTCGGCGCGATCGCGCGCCATCGTCGGATGAAATCGTCGGTCCGCCTGCCAGTGCGAGGCCAGTTCGTCGGTCGAGCGCCAGACCCCGCACGACAACCCGGCCAGGTAGGCCGCGCCCAGCGCCGTGGTCTCGATGACTTTCGGGCGAACCACCGGTATGCCCAGCAGATCGGCCTGGAACTGCATCAGCAGGTTGTTGGCGCAGGCGCCGCCATCGACTCGCAGTTCGGCCACGCTGGCCACCGCGTCGCGGCGCATCGCGTCGAGCAGCGCGGCGCTCTGGAAGGCGATCGACTCGAGCGCGGCCCGCGCGATGTGGGCGATGGTCGTGCCGCGGGTCAGCCCGAAGATCGCGCCTTTCGCCTTGGGCCGCCAATAGGGCGCGCCCAGCCCGGTGAAGGCCGGCACCACGATCGCGCCGCCCGAGTCGGGCACGCTGGCGGCCAGCGCCTCGACGTCCGATGAGCTGCGGATCGCGCCGAGTCCATCGCGAAGCCACTGCACGACCGCCCCGCCGATGAAGACGCTGCCCTCCAACGCATAGGCGCTGCGGCTGCCGGGCTGGGCGGCGGCGGTGGTGATCAGGCCGTTGCCCGAGGCTTGCGGGCGATCGCCGGTGTGCATCAGCATGAAGCAGCCGGTGCCGTAGGTGTTCTTGGTCATGCCCGAGGTGAAGCAGGCCTGGCCGAACAGCGCTGCCTGCTGGTCGCCCGCGATCCCGCCGATCGGGACCGCCGCGCCCAGCAGGGCGGGATCGCATTCGCCGTGCACATGGCTGGACGGGAAGACCTGCGGCAGCATCGAGCGCGGCACGCGCAGCGCCGCCAGCAGTTCGTCGTCCCACTGCCCGGTGCGGATGTCGAACAGCAGGGTGCGTGATGCATTGCTCACGTCGGTGACGTGCAGGCGCCCGCCGGTGAGCTGCCAGGCCAGCCAGCTGTCGATGGTGCCGAAGGCCAGTTCGCCGCGCTGCGCGGCTGCGCGTGCACCGGCCACGTTGTCGAGGATCCATGCCACCTTGGTGCCCGAGAAGTACGGGTCGAGCACCAGGCCGGTCCGCTCGCGCACGAGCGGCTCGACACCTTCGGACCGCAGGCGCGCGCACTCGGGCTCGGTACGGCGGTCCTGCCAGACGATCGCGTGGTGGATCGGCGCGCCGCTGCGCCGGTTCCAGACCACGGTGGTCTCGCGCTGGTTCGTGATGCCCAGGCCAGCCAGGTCGGCGGCGCGGATTCCGGCGCTGGCCAGCGCCTGGCGCGCGGTCGCCAGCTGCGTGGCCCAGATCTCGAGCGGGTCGTGCTCGACCCGGCCGGGCGCGGGGAACATCTGGGTGAATTCCTGCTGGGCCATCGCGACGATCGATCCGGATTCATCGAACACGATGCTGCGCGAACTCGAGGTGCCCTGGTCCAGGGCGAGCAACAGGCTCATCGGTGCCTCCTTGGCATGGGGCCGCTCGAAGGGCCCCTGAAAAAATCGAGATGCCGCGCCTCCCGCCAGCGCGACATCGGGCCCTCAGTCGACCACCACGCAGCGCCCGCCCGCCTCGGCGAACATGCGCAGCACGGCCTCGGGGGGTGGCGCATCGGTATAGAGCACGTCCACCTGTGACAGATGGGCGAGCTGGACCATCGCGCGCCGGCTGAACTTGCTATGGTCGGCGGCCAGCCAGACTTCGCGGGATTGTTCGATCACCGCCTGCGCCACCTTGACTTCGCGGAAATCGAAATCGCGCAGCGTGCCGTCGGCCTCGATGCTCGAGATCCCGATCACGCCGATGTCGGCGCGAAACTGCCGGATGAAGTCGACCGTGGCTTCGCCGACGATGCCGTGATCGCGTGCGCGCACGCTGCCCCCGGCAACCAGCACCTCGCAGCCTGGGCTGTCGGCCAGGATCGAGGCCACGTTCAGGCTGTTGGTCACCACCCGCAGGTCACGGTGGCCGAGCAGCGCCGTCGCCACCGCTTCGGTGGTGGTGCCGATGTTCAGGATCAGCGAGCAGCCGTTCGGGATGTCGCGGGCCAGCGCGCGCGCAATGCGCCGCTTGCCCTCGGCGTTGAGCGACTGGCGCTGGCCGTAGGCGATGTTCTCGATGGTCGAACCGGCCGGCTGGCTGACGCCGCCGTGAAAGCGCGACAGCAGACCCGCCTGGGCCAGCAGCGTCGAATCGCGGCGCACCGTCTGGGCGGTCACCCCGAGCAGTCGGGCCAGCTCGTCGATTCCCGCCGATTCGCGGGAAGCGATTTCGTCGAGCAGTTTTCGCTGGCGGGGATTCAGGCGCATGCGCGGACGAAAGGGACGGACGTAGGAGGTTGGGGTGCGGGCAGGCGCCAGGCCGGATTGGGCGGCCACGACGGCGGCTGCGCGACCTGATGGATTCTAGCTCGATCAGATCAGAACGGATTTCTGCAACTATTATGTTGCTATGCGTTCGATGTTGTACATTACGATTCGTTTTAGTTGCCGAGACGGATCTGAGCCGCTCGGGCTTCTGGTGCTTCCCCCATGCCGCCTTCCGCATCGCAGGTCTCGAACAGTCCGCAGGAAGCTGCGCGCGAATGCGATCTGCTGATCGTCGGCGGCGGGATCAATGGCGCCAGCATCGCCCGGGACGCGGCCGGACGTGGCCTTTCCGTGGTGCTGTGCGAGCGCGATGACCTGGCCTCGCATACCTCGTCGGCCTCGACCAAGCTGATCCACGGCGGTCTGCGCTACCTCGAGCACTACGAGTTCGGACTGGTGCGCAAGGCGCTGATCGAACGCGAGGTGCTGCTGCGCAGCGCGCCACACATCATGTGGCCACTTCGCTTCGTGATGCCGCACGATCCGTCGATGCGTCCGGCCTGGCTGGTGCGCGCCGGCCTGCTGCTTTACGACCATCTGGCAAGACGCCAGGTGCTGCCCGGTTCGTCCGGGATCGACTTGCGCCGCCATGTCGCGGGCGCAGCGCTGCAGCCGCGCCTGACCCGCGGCTTCGTCTATTCGGATGGTTGGGTCGACGATGCGCGGCTGGTGGTGCTGAACGCCCGTGATGCCGCTGATCGCGGGGCCCAGGTGCTGACCCGGACCGCCTGCATCGATGCGGCACGCGCGGCCGACCGATGGCGGGCGACTCTTCAGGGGCCGGACGGGCGCACCTTCGTGGTGAGCGCGCGGGCGCTGATCAATGCGGCGGGACCCTGGGCGGCCAGCTTTCTCGGCGGGCAGGCGCATCAGTCCCACCGGCGCGCGTTGCGTCTGATCAAGGGCAGCCATATCGTGGTTCCTCGACTGTTCGAGCATGACCACGCTTATATCTTCCAGAGCCCGGACAAGCGGATTGTCTTCGCGATTCCCTTCGAAGCGCAGTTCACGCTGATCGGCACCACCGACCTCGAACACCATGGCGATCCCGGCGCGGTGTCGATCGAGCCCGCCGAGGTCGATTACCTGTGCGGGCTGGTCAACCGGTACTTTCAGCGGCCTATCAAGGCAGCCGATGTGGTGTGGCAGTACAGCGGCGTGCGCCCGCTGCTCGATGACGAGTCAGGGGACCCGTCGGCAGTGACCCGCGACTACGCGCTCGAGCTCGATCGGGCGGGTGCGCCGCTGCTGTCGATCTGGGGCGGCAAGATCACGACCTCGCGCAAGCTGGCCGAGGAGGCGGTCGATGCGCTGCTGCCCGCGCTGGGGCTGCGCCGTGCGCCATGGACCCACGGCGCATTCCTGCCGGGTGGCGACCTGTCTGCCGTGATTGGCCCCGCCAGTCGGCCCGACCTCGATTTCGAGCGTTTCGTGCAGCACTGCGCCGAGCGCTGGCCTTGGCTCGACGCGCCGCTGCTGCGCCGCTGGGCGCGAGCCTACGGGTCGCGCATGGACCGGTTGCTCGACGGCGCCGGGTCGATCGCACATTTGGGCGCAGCGGTGGTCCCGGGACTGCACGAGATCGAAATCGATTTCCTGCGCCGCGACGAATGGGTGGGCAGTGCACAGGACCTGCTCTGGCGGCGCAGCAAGCTGGGGCTGCACCTGACGGCGGACCAGCGCGAGAGGGTGGCCCGGCACATGGCGGGCCTGCCCGCCGTGTGAACAGAGGCCCTCTAGTCGCGCAGTCCCAGCACGTCGTGCATGTCATACAGCCCGGGTTCGCGCGACATCAGCCAGCGGCAGGCCCGCAGGCTGCCGCTGGCATACCCATGGCGACTGCTGGCCTTGTGGCTGATCTCGATGCGTTCACCCAGGCCGGCGAACAGCACCGTGTGATCGCCGACGACATCGCCGCCGCGAA
>Ga0075163_10008027_pt1 | contig 13941 bp, 12 predicted proteins | sample JI1023141ADNA_FD_71478 | JGI IMG/M metagenome (GOLD analysis project Ga0075163, IMG submission 71478) | Wastewater effluent complex algal communities from Wisconsin, to seasonally profile nutrient transformation and Carbon sequestration -... | ecosystem: Engineered > WWTP > Effluent > Algae...
CCATCCAGAAACCGTAGCGAGGAGACCCGATTGGTGTGGCGCCCGCCCGGAGCGTCCTTCAGGACGTGAGGACGGACGACGCGCCGATCGGGGCCCGCAGTAGGTTTATGGATGGGAACTCGCTAAGCGCCGCCGAACTTGGCCAGCGCGAAGGTCGCCATGACCTTGTCGTTGGTGTTGCGCAGCCGCTCGGAGAGCGTCAGCACGAAGTTCCACAGCAGCGCCACGGTCAGCTCGCGATCCGCATTCATCGCATCGTGCAGATCCGCGATCCGGATCGCCTGTAGCACCGAGGTGCTGTGCGCCAGCGCCTGCGCGGCGCGCGGGGCCGGCTCGAAGATCTCCATCTCGCCGAAGTAGCTGCCGGCCTCCAGGATCGCCAGCGCCTCTTCGCCCATGCCGGGGATGATGCGCGAGATGCGAATCTTTCCCTTCACGATGACGTAGAAATATTCGGGCTCATCCCCTTCGCGAAACAGCACCTCGCCGGGCTTGAGCGGGATCTCGTGACAGATCGATTCGAGATGCTTGAGCTGAATGGGATCGAGGTTGCGGAACAGTCCAACCTTGCGCAGAAAACCTTCCATTGCCAAAGCCTTCCTAATTTTTCGAGACGGCTGGATGCGCCCACAGGAAGCGCACGCACCCAAGAAATGCCAATGCCAAGTCGCGACCGGAGCCCGCTGCTCCGACGGCTAGTCGTTGATGACGATGCTGACCTTCTGACCTTTTGCCACCAGCGTGCCCGGCGCCGGATCCTGGCGCAGCACCACGCCATCGGCGGCGTTGTCGTCGCTGCCCTTGCCAACGCCGCCCAGCACCAGCCCGGCCGCCTCCAGCGCCTGCCGGGCCGATCCCGTCGAGCGTCCGCGCAGACTGGGCACCGCGATCTGATCGCTGGCCTTGGAGACCTGCAAGGCCACGGTGTCGCCGTGCCTGGCCTGCCCGCCGCCCGGCGGCTCGGTCTGCACCACCATGCCCGGCGGCACCGTCGGGCTCACCACCTCGGTGACCGCGCCCGGCTTGAGCCCGGCATCGACCAGCGCCTTCTGCGCCGCTGCCAGCGCCTGACCCGCCACCGCCGGAATCGCGACCCGCGTGATCGGCAGCGCCAGCGTTGCGTGGACCTCGCTGCCGCGCCGCAGCCGCGAGCCGTGCAGCGGGCGCTGCTCGAAGATCGTGCCCGGTGCGATCTTGTCGCTGTCCGGCTCGCGCTGACCATCGATGATCAGCAAGAGGCCCGTGGGCTCGGTCAGGCCGCGCGCCTGATCCGGCATGAGCCCCACCAGCTGCGGCGCATCGGTGAGCGACACGGGCAGAGCCGGCGCGACCCACAGCTGCATCACCACGAACGTTCCCGCAGTCACTACCAAGGAGATCATTGCAGACGACAAATATTGCCAGGCCGACATAGATCCAAAGTAACCGAAAAAAGGCGCTTGTGGGCAGCTTCCCTTGCTTGGGACGACTCCCAGTCGCTGGCGAAAGCCCCTGTTCTGCAAGCCGTCGCCCCGACATACTGGTCAAGATGGCCCCTCCTCGGCCCCGACGCAGCCTGCTCCGGCCCAGCCTGGCGACCAAGATCGTTGGGCAGACGGTTCTGTCCGTCACACTCACCATTGCCTACTTTGCAATCGTCAGTTACCGCATGAACTACCAGTCGGAAGAGGAGCGCTTCGGCCTCGCGCTGGATCGCATCGCCGCCACCGCCGCCCTGAGCATCGATGGCGACGCCCATCGCCGCATCCAGAACAGCGGCGACGCCGCGAGCCCCGAGTTCCGCCGCATCCGCGACTTCCTGGCCGCGGTTCGGGCCGCCAACTACCTTCCGCACGAAGATCAGATCTACACCTTTCACGTCGTCAGCCATGAGGATCTGCGCTTCGCCGTGATGCTCCAGGAAAAGACGTTCATCGGCGACCGCTACCACATGGTCGCCGCCAATGTGCCGGTGCTGATGCAGGCCCTCGATCACAACATGGCGACCCACACCAAGCTCTATCGCGACGAGCACGGCACCTGGGTCTCGGCGTACGCGCCCATCCGCGACAGCCACGGCGCCATCGCAGGCGTCCTGGAGGTCGACTACACGGTCGATCAGTTTCTTGAAGAGGTGAACAAGAAGACGCTCAACATCGTGTTCGTCTCGCTCATCGGGCTGGCTCTGTCGGTGCTGCTCAGCGTGGCGCTGGCGATCGGGGTCAGGCGCGCCCTGCGCCGCATCCGCAGCGGCATCGAGGCCATCCGCAGCGAAAACTTCAGCTTCCGCATCCGGCTTCAGCGCAGCGATGAGCTCGGGCTGGTGGCGCAGCAGGTCAACCGCATGGCCGAGACCTTGAGCGAGCGCTTTCACATGCTGAAGTTTCTGCCGCGCCACACACTCGAAGCGATCGTGCGCCGCTCGAAGCTGGGCGAGAGCCATCAGAGCGAGCGCGTGCACGGCGCGGTCTTTTTTTCCGACATCCGCGGCTACACCGCGCTCTCGGCCGACACCTCGGATGAAGAGCTCGTGCAGATGCTCAATCACTACCTGCGCCGCCAGGCCGAGATCGTGCAGCAGCACGGCGGCAGCATCGACAAGTTCATGGGCGATGCCGTGCTGGCGCTGTTTGTCGGCGAGCATGCGGCACGTCAGGCGGTCGCAGCGGCGCTGGAGATCCGCAGCGCAGTGGACGAGCTGAACCAGAAGGGCGTGTTCCGCTGCCCCGTGCACATCGGAATCGGCGTCAGCGTGGGCGAGATGGTGCTCGGCGAGATCGGCTCGGAAGATCGCCGCGAGCGGACCCCGCTGGGCTCGGTGGTGAACCTGGCATCGCGGCTCGGCAGCCGCGCCGGCTCCGAAGAGATCCTGGTCAGCGAAGCGGTGCGCGCTGCGATCGGGCCGCGCTTGCACACCACGCTCAGTCAGCCCGTGATCTTGAAGGGCTTCGGCGAGCCGCAGCTGGCGCACTGGGTCGAGTCCATGGATGCGCCCCCCGATTCCGCTGCCGCTCCAGCATCCAATCCCAATGCCAACGGCGGGGGATGATATGCTCGCCAAACTCAATCGATGCACGATTGAGCACAGGTGAGGTTATCGCATGAGCACCCAGACGGCGTGCATTCTCTGCTCCCGAAACTGCGGCATCGAGCTTGAAGTCGAAGCAGGTCATCTCACCAAGATTCGCGGTGACGCCAACCACCCGATCTCCGCCGGCTACATCTGCCAGAAAGCGGCGCGGCTCGATCACTATCAGAACACCAGCGCCCGGCTCTCAAGCCCGCTGCGCAGGCGTCCTGATGGTTCGTTTGAGGAGGTCGCCTGGGACGTGGCCATTCGCGAGATCGCAGAGCGCCTGACTGCGCTGCGCACCCAGCACGGCCCGCGCAGCCTCGCGTTTTACGGCGGCGGCGGCCAGGGCAACCACCTCGGGGGCGCCTACTCCATGGCGCTGCGCGCGGCGCTGGGCACGCGCTACTACTACTCGGCGCTTGCGCAGGAAAAGACCGGCGATGCCTGGGTAAACGGCAAGCTGTTCGGACGCCAGCACTGCCACACCACCGAAGACATCGAGCACTCGGATTTTCTGATCCTCATCGGCACCAATCCCTGGCAGGCGCACGGCATCAAGAATGCGCGCGAGCTGCTGCGCACGATCTCACGCGATCCCAAGCGCACGCTGGTGGTCATCGATCCCCGCCGCACCGAGAGCGCCGAGCTGGCAGACACGCACCTCCAGCTGCGGCCCGGCACCGATGCCTTTGTGCTCGCGGCCATGCTCGGCGTCATCGTGCAGGAGGGCCTGGAGAACCGCGACTTCCTCGCGCAGCACACCGCGGCCGGCGGCTGGCAGCAGCTCCAGCCGGTCTTTCAGGCTGTTCCCGTCGATGCTTTTGCCGAAAAAGCGGGCCTGGATCCGGCCGCTCTGCGCACAGTTGCGCGCGGCTTTGCCAGGGCGCGGGCCGGCTGCGTGCGCGTGGATCTGGGACTTCAGCAGACCCTGCGCAGCACGCTCAACTCCTATCTTGAGAAGCTCCTGTGGCTGGTCACCGGCCACTTTGGCCGCCCCGGCACCAACACGCTGCACACGTGGTTTGTGCCGCTGGCCGGCCACTCGGACTTCGAAAAGAAGCGCCGCCCCGGACTCTTCGCGCAGCTGCGCAAGATGATTGCTGCGCTGGGTGTGCCCGGCGAGCTCGGGGATCTTTCAGACCAGCCCGGCGACGCCGAGCAGCCGTGGCGCACCATGGTCACGAACTTTCCCGAGATCGGAAAGATGTTCCCGCCCAACGTGCTGCCGCAGGAGATCGACTCCGACCATCCAGCTCGGCTGCGCGGCCTCATCGTGGACAGCGCCAACCCGATGCTCACCGGCGCCGACACGCAGGCCTACCGCAAGGCCTTTGCGCGGCTGGAGCTGCTGGTGGTTGTGGATGTGGCGCTCACCGAGACCGCCAAGCTCGCGCACTATGTCCTGCCCGCGGCCTCGCAGTTTGAAAAGTGGGAGGCGACCTTCTTCACGCTCGACTTTCCCTCCAACGGCTTTCAGCTGCGCGCGCCGCTCCTGCCGCCGCGCCCCGGCACCTTGCCCGAGCCCGAGATCTACCGCCGCCTGCTCGTTGCCATGGGCGAGATTCCCGAGCGCTTTCCCGCACTTGAGGCCATTGCGCAGCTCGATCGGCGCATGCCCGCTGCGCTGCTCTACCCCGCTGCGCTCGCGGCCACGCTGGCGACCAATCCCAAGCTCCAGCGCTGCGCGACCGTGGTGCTGATGGAGACGCTCGGCAAGGCGCTGCCGGGTGGAGCCAAGGCCGCGGCGCCGCTGTGGCTGGCCAGCCATCTTTATGCATGGCAGCACGCCGACGCCGTGCGCCGCACCGGTCTGACGGGCCGCGGTCCGGCCCTGGGCGAGGCGCTGTTTCAGCGCATCCTCCGCAGCCGCTCCGGCACGCTGCTCAGCACGCACCTTTATGAAGACACGTGGAAGCTCGTGCGCCATCGCGATGGTCGCGTCCACCTGGCGATTCCGCAGCTGCTCGCCGAGGTGCGCGAGCTTGCCGCCGCCAGCGCCGCCGCCAGCGCCGCCGCCAGCGCGGGCATCGACAGCGACTTTCCCTTTGTGCTCATTGCCGGCGAGCGCCGCGCCTACAACGCCAACACGATCTTCCGCGATGCCGCCTGGCGCCGCACCGATCCCGAAGGGGCGCTGCGCATGCATCCCCGCGATGCCGACCGCCTCGGCCTGGCCGATGGCGCGCGCGCCCGCTGCGAGTCGCGGCGCGGGGCGGTCGAGGTGCGCATCCTCCGCTGCGACACGCTGCGCGAAGGCGTCGTCAGCCTGCCCCACGGCTACGGCATCGAGTCCGCGGATGGCCGCGCGCGCGGCCCCGCCATAAACCAGCTCACCGCCACCGAGCACCGCGACCCCGTCGCCGCCACGCCCTACCACAAGCACGTGCCGGTGCGGATCATCGCCTGCGAAGCCGCTGCGATCGGAGCGGCTTAGTGCAGCACCCGGGGACCCGGCGGAGCCTCGGGTCTGCGCTGGGCCTCTGTGCGCTGCTCGCCCTCTCGCCCGCAGCTGCCCGGGCCGACGAACCGACCGCCAAGCCGGTGCTGCCAGTGCGCTGGCCAGCGACCTGGAGCATCAGGCCGTCGAGACCGCGGGGCTCGACCCTGCGACCTACCTTGCGCGCACCGGCCAGCGCCCCCATGACGCCATATGAGTCCTACAGCGACCCCGAGACCGTCGCACTGCGCCTCCAGATGCAGCGCGCCCAGACGCAGCGCCCGATTGCCGCGCCGTAGCAGCTCGCGGTTGCCTCCTCGGAGCGAGTTCACTACGATAGCTCGCTCATGCCCGAATCGGACCCCGATCCCGAAGCAGCGCCGCTGCTGATCGTCACGGATGACAGCGCGGCTGAGCCGGAGAGCTGGCCCCGAGGAGCAAGGCGAGTTGCCGCAACCGAGTACCTGACCGGCGCCGCGTCCACCGCCAGAGCTGCGACGCGTGTCCTGAACCAGAGCACCGCGACCCGCTATCTGGAGGCGGGCTACTATGTCTCGCTGCTTGCCGCGGCGCGGGGGCACAAGGTGCAGCCCACTGCGGCCCAGCTCCTGGATGCTGCGCTGCCCCAAGAGCGCGACCGCAAGAGCGCAGAGCTTCCCACTCCTCTGCGCATCCCCGCCCGGCGCGGCGACTGCCGCCTGGCGATCCTCGTCGACCCCGATGAGAGCGAGCCGCCGTCGAACACGCGCGCGCTGGAGCAGTTCCTCAGCGCCGCCGCCGCCCTGGACATGCATGCAGAGCTCATCACTGCGGCCGATGCCAGTCGCCTCAGCGAGTTCGATGCGCTGTTCATCCGCGAGACCACGGCGCTGTGGAACCACACCTACGCGCTGGCGCGCCGTGCCGATGAGCTCGGACTCTTCGTGGTCGATGACTCCGAGTCCATCCTGCACTGCTGCAACAAGCTCTTTCTGGCCGAGCTGCTGGTGCGGCACAGCGTCGCGACCCCGCGCACCCTGGGCGTGCATCGCGGCAACGCGGCCGAAGTTTTGCGCAAGCTGGGCCTGCCCTGCATCCTCAAGCAGCCCGACGGCTGGTCTTCGCGCGGCATGCTGCTGGTGCGCAGCGAAAAGGAGCTCCACGATGGCATCGAGCAGCTGCTCGGCCGGGGCGCCTTGCTGGTCGCGCAGGAGTTTGTGCCCACGGGCTTTGACTGGCGCATCGGCATCCTGGACGGCCAGCCGATCTACGCCAGCAAGTACTACATGGTGCCCGAGCACTGGCAGGTGGTGCGCCGCAGCAGAGATGGCGAGCGCCTGGCCGAAGGCCCCGACGAGCCGGTCGCGCTGGAGCTGGTGCCGCCGCCGATCCTCCAGCTGGCGGTGCGCGCCGCCGAGCTCTGCGGCGACAGCTTTTACGGCGTCGATCTCAAGGAAGTGGACGGCCGGACGCTGGTCATCGAGGTCAACGACAACCCCAGCGTGGACGCCGGCATCGAGGACACGCTGCTCGAAGATGAGCTCTACCTGCGCATCATGCGCATCTTTCGCACGCGCATCCTGGCCGCCCGCCAGTCGGCTCGCGCTTCATGACCGCCGCCTCGCCCGAGTCAGCGCCGCTGCGCCGCGCCTCGGCCGGCGATCTGCCGGCCCTGGTTGAGCTCGAAGCGGTATTTCCCTCGGATCGCATCAGCCGCCGCGCCTTTGCCCGCCTGCTGGGCCGCCCCTCGGCCGAGATCTGGGTGTGCGCCGAAGGTGCGCAGCTCCTCGGCGCCCTGGTGCTGCTGTTTCGCGCCGGCTCGCGGTCCGGGCGCATCTACTCGATCGTGGTCCGCAGCGAGGCGCGGCAGCGCGGCATCGCCTCGCGCCTGCTTCACCTGGCCGACGAGCGCTGCCGGCAGCGCGGCTGCTGCTCGATCCGCCTCGAAGTGCGCGCCCGCGACCTTCAGGTCCGCGACTTCTACAGGGCGCGCGGCTACCTCGCGACCGCCGAGCTGCCCGACTACTACGAAGACGGCGCCCCCGCCCTGCGCATGCACAAGCCCCTGCCCTGACCCGCGCCGCCGCTACTTGTGGCGGAACTGGCGCGAGGTTGCCACGGTGTCGCGGTAGCTCTTGAGCTCACTGGCTGTCTTTTCCGGGCTCCATTCGAGCAGCGCCGCCATGCGCTGCGCCACCCGCTCGGCGCAGCCCAGCCCCTGATCGCGTCCGCGCAAGAGCAGCGGCAGCCGCCGCCCCAGCACATCGTCGAGCCGCAGGGCCTCCTCCTCCTGCACGGCCAGATCCACCTCGGCCATGAGATACGGCTGCTCCGGATCCAGCCGCTCGCCGCCCCCGCTCACCCCTTCGCCGCTCACCAGCTGCCGGCCCAGCTCCAGCGCCCGCATGCCGTAGTACTGCGCCAGGTGGCGGCACACCTGGCGGTCCAGCGCCGGGTGCTCCAGCGCCTGCAGCGCCATGGCCACCGAGCTTATCGGATCCACGGCATCCGCACTCGGCAACAGCCCCTCTGCCCCCGGCAGCGGCCGGTCATCGGTCGGGCACTCGGGCGCCTTCTGCCCCAGCTGCTCGTAAGCCGCCTCGACCACCTGCGCCGCCATGCGGCGATAGGTCGTCAGCTTGCCGCCCACGATCGTGAGGAGCCCCGGCCGGCTGATCAGGCGATGCTCGCGCGACACCTGCGACGCGCTCAGCCCCTCTGCGCTCGGCGCCACCAGCGGCCGCAGCCCCGACCAGGTCGCCAGCACGTCGCCCTCCACCAGCTTGGCTTCGGGAAAGTAGTAGTTGGCGCAGGTCAGAAGGTACTCGACGTCCGCGGCGTCGGTCGCCACCTTGTCGGGGTCGCCGTGGTAGTCCGTGTCCGTGGTCCCGATGACCGTGCGGCTGGCCGTCGGCACATCGGGATCCGTCCACGGGATTGCGAAGATGACGCGGTGGTCCTGCGGCGTGGTCATGACCACGGCGTGGCGCACCGGAAGCCGCGCTGCGTCAAGCACGATGTGCGAGCCCTTGGTCGGCCGCAAGAGCGGCGCCGGCTGGCCGCGCTGGAGCAGCCGCAGCACCAGATCCGACCACGGCCCCGTGGCATTGACGATGACGCGGGCGCGCGCCGTCGCCTCCACCTTGGGGTCGAGCTCGTCGCGCAGCTCCACCCCCTCGATCACCTCGTTGCCCTTGTCGTCCTTGCGCGAGACAAACCCGGTGGCGCGCGCATACGTCAGGATGTGGGCCCCGTTGCGGCGCGCATCCAGCGCATTTTCCAGCGTCAGCCGCGCGTCATCGGTGGCGCTGTCAAAGTAGGTCACGCCGCCGGTCAGCCGCTCGCTGCGCAGCATCGGCTCCTGCTTGAGCAGCGCCTTGGCGCGATAGGCGCGGTGGCGTCCCGGCGCCGAAAACTTGGCCAGCGCGTCATAAAGCAGCAGGCCCGCGTGCAGCATGGTGCGCCCCGGGTAGTTGCCGCGGTAGGCCGGCACCAGAAACTCCATCGGCCGCACCAGATGCGGCGCCAGCTTCAAAAGCAGCGTCCGCTCGCTCACCGACTCGAAGACCAGCCCGAACTCTGCCTGTTGCAGGTAGCGCAGGCCGCCGTGGATGAGCTTGGAGGACTTGGAGCTCGTGCCGGCCGCAAAGTCGCTCTTCTCGACCAGCAGGACTTTCAGTCCGCGCAGCGTTGCGTCACGGGCAATGCCCACGCCCGTGATACCGCCGCCGATCACGAGCAGGTCGTAGGTCTCGCGCTCTAAGTTCTGCCAAGTAACGCGCCGCGTCAGCATGTTGATCTTCATTTAGCACATTCCGCCGCTGTACCGGGTGTGCTACATGCCCCTCCATGGCAAAACCCGATGCGGAACTGGCGGCGCTGGACGGCTCTTTGGACAAGGCGCTGCGCTGCTTCGCCGGGGCGCGCGGCCAGCACCTGAACGATCTGTGCGAGCTGGTTCGCATCCCCAGCATCTCGTTTCCCGGCTTCCCCGCCGCCGAGGTGCGCCGCAGCGCCGACGCCACGGCACGCATCCTGACCGCCCGCGGCTTCGACAACGTGCGCACAATCGATTTCCCCGGCGGCCATCCCTACGTCTACGGCGAGCGCTGCCGCCTCCCGGGCAAGCCGACGCTGCTCCTGTACGCCCATCACGATGTGCAGCCGGTCGGCGACGAAGCCGCGTGGAAGACGCCGCCGTTCGAGCCGACGCAGGTTGGCGACCGCCTGTTCGGCCGCGGTGCCGCCGATGACAAGGCCGGCATCATCGTGCACACCGCCGCCCTCGCCAGCTATCTCGACTCGGGCAGCGAGCCGCCGCTCAACCTCAAGCTGCTCGTCGAAGGCGAAGAGGAGGCCGGCTCCACGACCCTCGACGCCTTCCTCGCTGCCCACTTCGAGATGCTGCGCGCCGACGCCATGGTGCTCACCGACACCGGCAACTTCGACGTCGGCATCCCCTCTGTGACCACCAGCCTGCGCGGCCTCTGCACCCTTGAGATCGAGGTCTCGTCCCTGCGCCAGCCGGTGCACTCGGGCATGTGGGGCGGACCGCTGCCCGACGCCGGCCTCGCGCTCAGCAAGATCCTGGCGGCGCTCACCACGCCCGATGGCCGCATCGCGGTGCCCGGCGTCTACGACCGCGTGCGCCCGCTCAGCCGCCTCGAAGCCGAGAGCTTCGCCGCCCTGCCCCACGATCCCAGCCGCTTCCGCGATCAGGCCGGGCTCCACCACGACGTTCCGATGCTTGGCGAAGGCGGCGAGGCGCAAAATCCCTGGATCGCCATCTGGCGGCAGCCCTCGGTGGCGGTCAACGCCGTCGAGATCTCCAGCCGGCGCGAGGCGCGCAACGTCATCAACGGCAGCGCCTGGGCCCGCATCGGCCTGCGCCTGGTGCCGGACATGGATGCCGAAGAGACCGAGCAGGCCTTCATCGACCACGTGCGCCGCTCGGCCCCCTTTGGCGTGCGCGTCGAGATCCGCAAGCTCGGCGTGAACGCCCCGTGGCACGTGGAGCCCGAGCACCCCGCCTTTGCCGCCGCCGCCCGCGCCCTGGAGCGCGGCTACGGCCAGAAGGCGGTCTTCATCGGCTCCGGCGGCTCGATCCCGTTTGTCGCGCCGCTCAGCGCGCGCATGGGCGGCATCCCCGCCCTGCTCATCGGGGTCGAAGACCCCTACACCAACGCCCACTCCGAAAACGAGAGCCTCTGCATCCCCGACTGGGAGAGCGCCATCCGCAGCGCCATCTACCTCTACGACGATCTATCGCGCAGCTTATAACTACAAAAACGCACCCTTTTTTCCCGTCGAGAAAAACGGGTAGCTACGTGGAATCACTGCGCAAACAGTTTGTGGCATAATGGCTGTGTGCTGGGTGACTTGCCCGCAAGCGGGCGAACCAACCATCTTTTCGCGATCGCCTGCGCGGGCCTGATGCTCCTCGGGCTCGGCTCTGGCTGCGTTGCGCCGGGCATGCTCACCGATGGCAGCAGCATCTCGGGCGGCACGTTCCACAACGGCTACCTCCGCAAGGGCAAGCGGCTGCTCCCGCAGGGCGACGGCTACGTCATCCCGCAGCTTTGGCAGGATCGCGGCAACAACTTCGCCACCGACGAGATGGTCTCGGCCATCCGCCGCGTTGCCCGCCGCGTCGCCAAGGAGTATCCGGGCGGCGTGCTCGGGGTGGCCGACCTCTCGCAGCCCGGCGGCGGCGAAAGTCCCCTGCACCGCTCGCACGAAAACGGCCACGACGCCGATCTGATCTGGTACGCGCTCGACGAGGCCGGCAAGCCGGTGGCCCCGTGCGACTCGATGCCCACCTACGGCCGCGATCTGTGGGCCCGCGACCCGCACCCCACGCCCAACGTGGTCTTTGGCCCCTACACGCCGCGCCGCTTCGACGTCCGCCGCAACTGGGCGCTGGTGCGGGCGCTGCTTCAGGACCCCGACATCGAGGTGCAGTACCTGTTCGTGCACGCCCGCCTGCGCCACCTGCTGCTGGAGCAGGCCACGCGCCTAGGCGACGACGAAGAGCTCATCGATCGCGCCGAGGCGCTGCTCAAGCAGCCCGGCGACTCGCTGCCGCACGACGACCACCTGCACCTGCGCATCTACTGCGCCCCCGGCGATCGCCAGGGCGGCTGCCGCGACTTCGGCCAGCTGCGCTGGTGGCGCAAACGCTACAAGTACATGCCGCCGGCGCCGCACCCCGAGCTGCCGGCGCGCAAGGTGGCCCGCCTGTTCATGCAGCCGCTCAAGTCGCCTGATCTGTCGGCCACCGCGGGCCAGTAGCCCGCTGCCGGGGCGCTGCGGCCGCTCTTCGGGGCGATGGCCGCGCTTGCAGGGACAGTGTTCCGGCTTGCAGGGACACTCGCTGCCTCTGTCGGGGCGCTGCCCTCGCTCGCAGGGCGGACTGCGGGCCGTGCAGGGGCGATGCGGCGGCCTGCAGGGGCGACTTTGGGCCGTGCAGGGGCGACTTTGGGCCGTGCAGGGGCGACTTTGAGCCGTGCAGGGGCGTTTTTTCCCGTGCAGGGGCGATTTTTTCCCGTGCAGGGGCGATTCTGGGCCGCGCAGGGGCGATCTTGAGCCGTGCAGGGGCGACCGGGGCCGTGCAGGGGCGCCTGGGGCCGTGCAGGGGCGACTTGGGCCGTGCAGGGGCGTTTTTTCCCGTGCAGGGGCGACCATGGCCCAACCAGGGGCAATCTTGAGGCGCGCAGCGACGGCAGAGCTGCGGCTGGGGTTTTGACGGACCGGTCCGGCCGTGTTACCAACTCTCGCGCACATTGTCCGCTCTTGCGCAGCGGCCATTCCGCCGGCTGCAGAGATAAGTTGGGCAAAGCATTGACCGATTCGGGAGAAGCTCATGACGTTTGATGTGAACAAGATTCCAGCAGCACGCCGGGTTACCTACATTCAGATTGGCCGGCAATACAGCTCCGAGGCGACGCTGCGCCAGGCAGTGCTGACGCTCCAGGCGTTCGAGCGCTATGGCGACAAGGTCGCGGACTACGGCTACGTCGCCAAGGATGCCGATGCGCTCAAGGGCGCCCGCGCGGCGCTGGAGCAGGCGAGCAGCGGGCGCGAGGGCACGCGCGCCGATCGCACCGAGCGCTCGCTGGTCTTCAATCGGGCCATGACCGGGGGCAAGCAGGCGCGCTTGCGGGCGCGCACGATCCTGGAGGGTGTGGAGAGCGAGCTGCGCGACAGCGGCCAGGGCGACGTCACAACGCTGACCACGGTGCTGGGCCACACCCGCGCCGCGGGCGGCGACGCCGTCAGGCTGCGCGAGCAGCTGGAGCAGCTGGCGCAGCTTTTGGCCGACAAGGCGATCGCCGCCGTGGCCAGGCCCCGCGGTGGAGCCGGCGCCGCCGCCGCGCTCAAGGCAGCGATCGACGCCCTCAAGAGCGCCGAGGCCGAGCTGCCCTCTGGCCCCAACACCAGTGCCGTCACCGAGCAGATGGACCTGCTCGATGGCTACATCGTCGAGTCCGCGCGCCGCGCCCGCAAGGCCGCCCGCGCCGCCGCCACCGCCCTCGGCCAGCCCGACATCGCCCGCGCCTTCGAGCTGAGCGCCCTGTACAAGCCGCGCTCCACCGTCGCCACCCCCGCCTCCCCCTCCCCCTCCCAGCCGCCGCAGTAGCGCGAAATAAAAAAGGCCGGTGACTGGGTCACCGGCCTTTGGAGGGGTCGAGCATCGGAAACCGCTATTGGGCCCCGTAGGGCCGCCCATACTTGCCCGCTGCGGCCTCAAACGACCACTTCTCCTCTTCTTTCTCCACGAGCGCCTCCAGATGACGCACCAGGCCGAGGCCGAAAGTGATGGGGATGCTACGGGTGAATCCGGTAAGACCGGGCTCGCCGTCGAGCCAGCATAACGCACGACCGTCTTGGGCCAATGCAACACGGATGCTCTCTTGTGCCTGCACCAACGCCTGAAAAGCATCAATGCCAACCCCGGCCTGGGCCACGCCCTGTTCCCCCGGTTTCGCCAGCATGTATGGGCATTCCCACCAATCCTTAGAAGCGACGTAAACGGGAATGCCGATGCTCACTTCCAGGCCCGCACCCCCCGAAGGATCTGTCAGGACCCGCTTGGCGATCCACGTCGGAGACGGCGGAGAAAACAGCACCTGATCTTCGCTCATGGTCATGCGCCCCAGTGAAAATAACACCAGTTGGTGCATGCCACCACGCTCCCCAAGGCAAGCGCAAAGCAGGGGGTCTTCATGCGCGGGTCAGGGAGCGATCGGCAGAAGTTGAGGATGGCCTCGGCCCGATTGGCAGGCTCTTGTGCACTGAGCCAACTGCCCTGCATCAGGGGTAGCGGCACTGTCTCCGGCTGAGAGCGTCACCGAGCCGAGAAGCCCGAGTGCAACCATGTGACGTCTGGTAGTTTTCATGGGGCTGCCTCCTCTGCATCGCCGGCGCAGCGTACCATAGCTGCCCGAGGCGCAGCCGCCGCGGTAGCGCGAAA
>Ga0075163_10008028_pt1 | contig 13941 bp, 9 predicted proteins | sample JI1023141ADNA_FD_71478 | JGI IMG/M metagenome (GOLD analysis project Ga0075163, IMG submission 71478) | Wastewater effluent complex algal communities from Wisconsin, to seasonally profile nutrient transformation and Carbon sequestration -... | ecosystem: Engineered > WWTP > Effluent > Algae...
TGCTGCCGTGAAAGCCCCGGGCTTCGGCGACCGCCGCAAGGCCATGATGGAAGACATCGCCATCCTGACGGGCGGCACGGTGATCTCCGAAGACCTCGGCATCAAGCTCGAGAACGTCACTATCGACATGCTCGGCAAAGCCAAGCGCGTGCAGATCTCGAAAGAGAACACCACGATCGTCGACGGCGGCGGCAAGAAGAAAGAGATCGAAGGCCGCATCTCGCAGATCCGCAAGCAGATCGACGACACCACGTCGGACTACGACCGCGAGAAACTGCAAGAGCGCCTCGCCAAGCTCGCTGGCGGCGTTGCCGTCATCAAGGTCGGCGGCGCGACGGAAGTGGAAGTGAAGGAACGCAAGGATCGCGTTGACGACGCCCTGAACGCGACCCGCGCGGCCGTGGAAGAAGGCATCGTCGCCGGCGGCGGCACCGCCCTCCTCCGCGCTGCCTTCGCGATCAAGTCGGTCGGCGACAACGAAGACCAGCAAGCTGGCATCGACATCGTCCGCAAGGCTCTCGAAGCCCCGATCCGCCAGATCGCGGAAAACTCGGGCGTCGAAGGCTCGCTCGTTGTCGGCCGCATCCGCGCTGAAAAAGCCAACAAGACGTTCGGCTTCAACGCGCAGACGGAAGAGTACGGCGACCTGGTCGAGATGGGCATCATCGACCCGGCGAAAGTCGTCCGCGTGGCTCTGCAGAACGCCGCTTCGGTGGCTGGCCTGCTGATCACGACGGAAGCTGCGATCGCTGACGCGCCGAAGAAAGAGGCCGGCCACAGCCATGGCGGCGGCGGCGGCATGCCGGACATGGGCGGCATGGACTTCTAGTCCATCCGACTCAGGTTGGTACGAGCTACGGGAGGCGGCCTCACAAGGGCCGCCTCCTTTGCGTTTGGGCGGCGTCAATGGCTTCACGAACCCGTGAACGAAGGTCGGCGACGCAGGGGCAATCGACGGCTATCGGGCAGATTTTCGGAATCTGATCCGTCAGATATCTGGCGAACGGGCAAGACTTTCCGGATACCAGCCATCAGGCGACAAACCTTCCCGCCGGTCAGATATCTGCATATTCAGTCGTGTACTCTCGCCTACAGGATTGCTCGACAGTCGATATTACTTTATTGATTATCGAGAAGTTCGAAGGGACGCCCATCCTGACCCCGGGCGATCTCAACTACAAAAGAACTTCAGAATGCCGAAACGGGGCGGCCTGGAAACAGGTCGCCCCTACTTCGTTCAGGGCTCCCAGTCCGACTTCCTTCTGCCCGGTCCACTCGCCTGATTGCCGAATCCTATGGCGCCCACGCGCTCAATCGCGCCGGAGCTGAGTCTGTTCATCGACCAGTCAGGTTGGTTGCGCGAACTTGGACCCAGGACGCGGTTACGTCGCCCGGGGGTATGCAGAACCCTGAAATACAAAGAAAAAGGGCGGCGCGATGAACGCGCCGCCACTAAAAGGGTCTGATACGAGCGTTTCCTCCCCGAAACGCCAAACCGCCGAAGCAGTTCGTCATCACACTCTCGCGAACTGTCGCGTGAGTCAAGCATGAAGTTGCGGTCCGGTAATCGAAAACTGGCAGGGATTGGCCGGTTCACATGCCTGTTGCAGTCCCTGAGGGTAGAATCGACCCGCCGCGCCTTCGCATGCGCAACAAACGAGCAGTTGTCGCGATACCGGATGGAATCGTCCTGCTGGGGGTCAGCCCTGAGGTTTCGCGGCAGCCGCCACAAATCCTTCAAATCTCGCCGAAGCCTGCGGATCGCCGCTTCCGACCCCGCGGACAAGCTCGCGCAATGACCCCAGCGCGCCGGCGGACCAGTCCGCACCGAGACTGGCGGCCAGTTGGGCCTGGCTGCGCAGGATCACGCCATCGCGCAGGATCTTCAGCCCGTTGCTCTCCAGCGTTGCGCCCGTGGTGGTGATGTCTACGACGAGTTCCGCGACACCCGCCGCCGGCGCGCCTTCGGTGGCCCCTGCGCTCTCTACGATCCGGTAGTGCCCGACACCCTCGGCCGTGAAGAAGCGGCGCGTCGAACGAACATACTTGGTGGCCACGCGCATCTTGCGGCCGGTCGAGGCTTCCATGCGCGCGGCGACGTCATCGACATCGGCCATGGTTTCGACGTCGAGCCAGCTTTTGGGCGCAGCCACGACAAGATCTGCGCGGCCGAAGCCCAGTGGCGCCAGCAAATGCACGACCCGATCAAGATCGCCTGCCTGCTCGCGCAGCAGGTCCTCGCCGCTGATGCCGACATGGACGTCGCCCGCGATGACGCTGGAGGCGATCTCGCTGGCGGAGAGGAGGCGCACTTCAACGTCGGGCAGGTTCGGGATGCGGGCAAAGTATCCGCGCGAGCCGCCCAGCGCCTCGATGCGGAAGCCGGCGTTCGCAAAGAACTCCTCGGCCTGTTCCTTGAGGCGACCTTTCGACGGGATGGCAAGCTTGAGGGCGCTCATGCGCGTGCGCCTTCCATCAGACGGTCAGCACGAAGGGCCGCGCCAATGGCGCTGGCCGAATGCGACCCGCCGCTCAGGCGCGAGATCAGTCCGTCATAGCGGCCACCGGAAACGATGGGCCGGTCTTGCGCGTCGGCGCGGCCGAGTTCGAAGACGAAGCCGTCATAGTATTCGAACCGGCGGCCTGCCTCTGCGCTGAATTCGGCGTCCGACCAGAAGGGCGGCCTATGCTTCGCAATCAGCGCCAGTCTTTCCTCGAACGCATCGAGCGCGCCTGAAAGGTTGAGACCCGCCATCTTCGCGAAGCCACGCAGGGTGGATGCGCATTCAGCCATCGGCGCCGTGATGCCTAGATAGTCGAGGATAGCAGCGGCGCTGGCCGAATCCGGCACCGTCTCGGACGCCTTGTCACGCAGGCGATCGGCAATGTCTTTTGCGCTACGAGCGACGGGTTCGACGCCGAGGCCGGACAATTCCTGCAACACGGCGGCTTCAGCCTCGGCCGGCGCCAGCGCGCCAATACGCGCGGCAAGTCCTGATGTGTTGGCTGCCCTGCCCCCGGCATCGGCCAGCAATTCGCGCGGGCCCTTGCGGCGGCTGAAAGCGCGCCGCAGGCGATCGCGCCATTGATCGGACAACGGAAGCGCAGCCAGCACCGCGTGATAGATCGCGACATCGCCAAAACGGACCTGCGCAGCGCGGACACCGCCGGCCTGCGCGGCCTCGAGCGCGACGGCCAGCGCCTCAGCGTCCTCGGCGGCGGATCCTGTATTGCCGAACCATTCGAAACCGAGCTGCAGATGCTCAACCGGTTCGTCCGACCCGCGCGGCGGCAGGCGATAGACCGGGCCGGACTCGTGATAGCGCGCGACGGGCAACGCGCCTGAGGCGACCATTTGCGCGATCGGCGTCGTCAGGTCCGGACGCAGGCAGTGTTCCTTGCCGCTGGCGTCCGTGAAAATGCAGAGGCGCGAGCGCACGGCCTCTCCCGATAGCTCCAGCACGATCTCGGCCGGGATCAGGGTCTGTGGCTCGGCGCGAACGCCACTGGCGCGCGCGATGCGCGCAAGAGCAGCGGCCGCCTGCGACGATAGGATCACGACTGGCCCACAATCGTCTTGATGCGTGCGACCATTTCGGCGCGCGGGCATTCGAACTGGCCCGGACGCTCGGTGCGCCAGGCATCGTTGTCGCTCATGCCCTTGGCGGCGGCAGCGCCGGCCTTGAGGTCCTTGATGGTGACCACACCCTTCTCGCGCTCATTCCCGCCAACGATGACGACGGCAGGCGAGTTGCGGCGGTCGGCGTACTTCATCTGGGGCTTCATGCCGGAGGAGCCGAGATACATCTCGGCGCGAACGCCAGCGCGGCGCAGGTCGGAAGCGAGCGTCGCGTAATCAGCCAGCTGGTCCTTGTCGAGCACAAGCACAAGCACCGGACCTTGCACCTGTTCCTCGCCGCTTGCCGCCATCGCGGCGGCAAGGCGGCTGACGCCGACGGAGAAGCCGGTGGCAGGTGCGGGTTCGCCACGGAAGCGCGCGACGAGACCGTCATACCGGCCGCCGCCGCCGACGGAGCCGAACTTCAGCAGGTTGCCTTCGGCGTCGCGGAACTCGCGCAGGAACTCAGCCTCGAACACGGGGCCGGTGTAATACTCAAGCCCGCGCACGATGGACGGATCGAAGGACACCGCGTCCTCCGGCAACCCAAGCGCGTTGAGGATCGCGTCAATCTCGCCAAGTTCGGCGACGCCCTGCGCGCCCGAACGGGTCATGCCGGTGGAGTTGGCCAGCTTGCGCACCGTCTCCGCACGCGTGACGGAGCGCGACGTGATGAACTCGACCAGCACGTCGATCTGGTTTGCGGCGAGACCGGCGCCCTGCGTGATGTCGCCGGACTCATCCTTGCGGCCTTTGCCCAGGAGCAACGTGACACCCTCGACGCCGAACTTGTCGAACTTGTCGAGCGCACGCAGCACCGTGGCGCGCTGCGCGAGGTCGACCACGCCGGCGGTTTCCATGATGCCATCGAGGATCTGGCGGCTATTCACCCGGATGACGTACTCGCCGCGCGAGGCGCCGGCAGCTTCCATCGCCTCCGCGGCAATGGCGATCATCTCTGCATCTGCGGCGGGGCCGGCGACGCCGACCGAGTCAGCGTCGCACTGGATAAACTCGCGGAAACGGAAAGGGCCCGGCTTCTCGTTGCGCCAGACGGGGCCTGCCGAATAGCGGCGGAAGGGCTTGGGGATACGCTCCCAGTTCTCGGCCACGTAGCGGGCGAGCGGAGCGGTATGATCATAGCGCAGAGCGATCCATTGCTCGTCATCATCCTGCAGCGCAAAGACGCCGCTGTTGGGACGGTCGGTGTCGGGCAGGAACTTGCCGAGAGCGTCGACATATTCGAACGGGCCAGTATCGAGCGCATCGAAGCCCCAGCGCTGGTAGACCGAGCTTATCGCGTCAACGAGCCGGCGTTCGGCGGCAATGACTGCCGCCGTCCGGTCAGGAAATCCACGCGGCTTGCGCGCCGCTGGCCGCTGCTGTTGCTCGTCGTTCGACATGATGGCCATCCGTCATGGGCCTGCGGGATAGCGCATTGGCTTACCCGCCGCAACACACAGCCAAAAGGCCCTGACAGCCTTAGTGGAAGCTGTAAACGAACGGGGCGTGCCCGGTAAAATCGTTGTAGCGCAGCTCGTAGCCGCCCTGGTTGTAACGCGACACGTGGAAGACGAGTTCGGACTTGCCATCCTTGTCGTAGTCACCGGCATCGAGGAGATCGAGCCCCTCGCCCAGGTGGATCGCTTTCCCCTCTGGCGAGATCGCGTAGGTCTGCGGTGAATAGGCCGTGTCACTCATGGGGCCATCGCACTTGTAGCCATCGAGGACTGCCGAGATCAGGGACCAGCCCTTGGCCGAGGTCCAGCCGGCGAACATTCCGACATCCTGCTCGGTGTAGGTGATCGGTCTGGGGGTGTTCTCTTCCGGGCTGGTGCAGTTCTGAACAACGGCAAAGTGCGCGCGGAACTCGGCGCGGGCAGCCGCGAGCGCTTCGGGCGTCAGGTCGGCAGGTGTCCAGCCTTCGGGATCGGCAAAGTTCGGGGCGGAGACTGCGATCAGCGGGCGCTGGACAGGCTTGCCATCATCGCCGGCGAAATCGAGCGAAGGCTCGCCCACCCTGGGAGCGGGCGTTTCTTCCGAGAGATATTGCGTTCCGACGTCGGCGTAGAGCGGCCACTCAACTTCCACGACGCCCGTGACATTGCCCCGGGCGGCGCCGGCTTGCGCGAGCGTCCAGTTCACCTCGACCGGAAACTGCGAGGGCGCCTGCTGCAGGCAGGGCATATCGCTGCATTTCGGATCGAGCGACTTCCAGCCAGTTCCATCGTTGGCGAACAGCACGCGCACCTTGAACGCGCTGGGCAGGCCTTCTGTCGGGCTGGTGTGTTCTTCGAGCGCGCCGACCATCAGGCCCAGGGTTTCCGCGACGGACTTTTCTGCGGGCACCGCGGCCTCCTCGGCGGGGGGCGTTGGCGTGCAGGCCATGGCGGCCAGGCCCATCGTGGTGAGGCCGAGCATCAGCGGCGCAAAACGTTTCATGAAGTCTCTCCGGTTCGTTTCACTTGGTCACGCGCCGGAGCCCCCGCCAATCGTTTCGCTGCATTACTCCCCATCCATTTTCGCGAAGCCTTAACGGGGGCTGGCCATCCTGTGATCATGAAACGCCTTGCAGCTACCCTCCTGCTTGCCCTCGCCTTCGCCCAACCGGCGGCGGCGGATACGCTGGCCCAGCAGGTGCAGGCCGAGGCGGGGCGGCTGCTGGCGCAGGTGAAGGCGGCGGAAACTGCCGCGCGGTCGCGGCCTTCGTCAAAGCCGGCGGCGGTGCCCCCTGCCCTGGTTGCTGATCTGCAGCGGTTTGGCTTGGTGGCGAGCCGGCTGTCGCTGGAGATTGATCGCGCCGGGGGCCCGGCTGACCTGCGGTGCATTTTCCGCGGGATGGCGGGCGAAACGGATACGCAGCTGAAGGCTGCCGCAGACGCCGCCAACGGAACCGCGCAGGCAGCGGCGCTTTCGCGGCTTGGCCACATGCTGGGCGATGCCGTGCTTATCGCGCCGGCTGTTGAAGGCGGTCCGCGACCGGCGCGGGCCGTTGCAACGGCGCAGTGCCCCGCGGCGGAATTCTAACCCGCGCCAGCCTTGCCTCAGTACTTCACATCGCAGCCATAAGGCACGGTCAACGCGGGGTCGGGCGCCTTGCCGGCTTCGAGGTTGGCCAGCGCGGCCGTGACGTAGTTCGTCGCCTTCGGGATATCCTCGACGCGGTTGGACTGGATGGAGTCGATCGCGCCGTTGTAGGCGATCTTGCCATCCGGCGTGATGATGTAGATGTGCGGCGTCGTCTTCGCGCCGTAAGCGCGGCCCATCGAGCCATCCGGATCGAGCAGGACGTGGGTGGGTTTCGCGCCACGGTCGGTGGTCAGCTTGTCGGCCTGCGCGGGCGTGACATTGCCCTGCGCGCCCGGCTTGGACGAGATCACCGATAGCCACACGACGCCGTCGGCGGTCGCGGCGGCTTGTGTGTTCTGCATGTTCTTCGAGTTGTAGTGCTTCTGAACGAACGGGCAGCCATTGTTGGTCCATTCGAGGACAACGGTCTTGCCCTTGAAGTCGGCGAGCGACACCGTCTTGCCAGCGGTGTTCACTTCGCTGAAGGCAGGCGCAGCATCGCCCGGAGGAGCGGCGTTCGCGCTGGAGAACACCAGGGCTGCCGCAGTCAGCAGCGCCGCAGCGCCAGCGCCGAGCACCAGCGGAAGGCGGTCACGTTTTACAATGGCCATTGCTTCATCTCCCGTTCTGAGTTGCACCAACAGGCGCGAGCATCCCCGCCCCCCCAACCTAGATCGAACCAGCCGCCTCGCGGATCGCCTGCGCGATCGTTCCGGCCGACAACAGCCCATCAAACTTCATCGGCGCGCCGCCCGAGGCAGGATAGACAAGATAGAACGGAATGCCGGCGGCGCCATGACTGGCAAGCTCCTCGGCGATCACCTTGTCCTTATTGGTCCAGTCCGCGATCAGGAACGCCGTGTTCGTGTCGGCCATCGCCTTGAGGACGGTCTCATCCTTCAACGCCGTATTCTTGTTGACCTGACAGGTGACGCACCATCGCGCGGTGAAATCGACAAAGATCACGCGGCCGTCCCCGCGCAGTTCCGCGACGCGGGTCGCCGACCAAGTGTCGGCTTCCGCCACGGATACGGCGCTCGCCTTGAATGTGGTGGTCGCAACGCTGGGGACGATGAAAGCTGCGAGGATGACAGCGCCGGCCACGACCTTGCCGAGCATGCCGCGGCCGAACCGGGTTGCGATCCAGATGCCGAAGGCCAGCACGATGCCGCCCGCGATGACGGCCAGAACGCCATCGCTGCCTGATTGGCCCGCGACGACCCAGAGCAGCCACAGGCCGGTTGCGAACATTGGGAAGGCCAGCGCCTGGCGGAATGTTTCCATCCACTTCCCGGGCTTGGGCAGGATCTTCGCGAAGGCCGGCGTGTAGCTGAGCAGGACAAACGGCGCGGCCATGCCGATGCCGATGACGATGAAGGTGAGAATGATCATGGGCGCGGGCTGAGTGAGCGCCGCGCCGGCTGCCGTGGCGAGGAAGGGGCCGACGCAGGGGGCGCCGACGAAAGCCGCCAGAAGGCCGGTAAAGAAGGCGCCGGAGACGCCGCCCTTGTCGGCCAGACTTCCGCCGACGCCGCCAAGTGACCCGCCGATCTCGAACACGCCGAGCAGGTTGAGGCCAATCGCGAACATCAGCAGCGCGAAGAAGGCTGTGATCCATGAGTACTGGAGCTGGAAGCCGAAGCCGACCGAAGTGTCGCCTGCCGCCTTCAGCGCGACGAGAACGACGCCAACTGCCGCGAAGCAGACGACAACGCCAGCGAGATAAGCGAGTCCGTGTTTACGAGACTCGACGGGATCATGCGCCGTATGAACGAGGCCAGCGGCCTTGATGGTGAGCACCGGGAGCACGCACGGCATCAGGTTCAGCACCAGCCCGCCGAGGAAGGCGAGGCCCAGCAGCGTGGCTATACCGATGAAGTCGAGCGGTGCGGTCGGCGCTGTTGCGGCGGCAGTGGCGGCGGCCTTGGCGGGATCAACACCGGTGCGCACGAATTCCTGCGTGTCGATGCCGTCCGGCATGGGGCCGGGCGTCGGCGCGATTTCCCAACCCTTGAGCACACCGTCCTTGCCCTCAACTACGAGCAGGCCGGCGATGACGCTAGTGGGCGAGGCGAAGGCTGATGCCTGGAGTTCGAGGGAGACGCCTTCGGGACCGAACTTCGCCGGCTGGATCGGCGGGTGAAGAATTTCGGGGCCGTTGGGGAAGAAGCGCACATCGGCTGCATCGACCAGCGCCGCAGCGACTGCCGGGTCGGCAACACCGACGCGGAAGACGTCGCCGGTGCGTTCGATGGCGGCGCGGCCGGTGAGGTTGGCGGGGAGATGCGCGAGGGTCGCCGCGATGATGGCGCTTGCGTCGGCATCAGTCGCGGGCGCCGCCGCAACGGGAAGCGAGATTGAAAGCGTCACCATTTCCGGGATGCAGACATCAGCGCAGATCAGGTAGTCGAAGAGGGCGCCGATGGTCAGCGTATCGCCGACCTTTGCGTCGGCCGCGACCTTGATCTCGAACGGCAGAACGACCTCGCCCTCATAGCCGTAGTTCATCAGCGGTTCGAGCGGGATGGCGTGGGGCGGCGGGAAGCGGAATTCCCCGGCGGTGACACCGGGGGAGTTTTTCCAGACCGCTGTGGGCGGAAGGCCGCTGTCACCGGGGTTTTTCCAGTAGACATGCCAGCCGTCAGCCAGGTCGAGCTTCAAGGCGCCGATGAAGGTGTCGCCCGGAGTGGCGGCCGAACGCTCGCTGAGCAGCGTGCCGGTGGCGTGGTCGCTGCTGGCAGTTGGCTGAGCTGCGGCGGGAAGGACGGGCAGCGCGATGGCGAGCAGAAGCCCAGCCAAGAGACGGAGACAGCGAAGATAAAGCGCCTGCAATCGTCACCCTTTGCGTACGGCTAAAGACATCAAACTGAGGACTGGATGCCTAAGCCACAAGAGCCGCAGCCGATGGTTCGGCTGCGGCTCGCTGGTCTTGAAGTAAGGTGACGAAGGGGGAGTGGTCTACCCCCCTCCCCGTATCGTGAGAGCCCGTGCGCCAGATGACGCCCGCGCAATAACCCTAGTTCGCCTGGGGTGCTGTCGCCAGGCGGCGCATCGTGCGCTGGATGACGCGCTGCCAGTTCATCAGCGAGACCATGTGGGCATAGACCGCCGCGAGGGCGCCCGTGTTGCGGATGTCCTGGAACTTGGCTTCCGGCAGGGCATTGAGGCCCTCTTCCGAAATCGCCCAGTAGTCGGCGATCTTCTGCGTCGGGCCAGGGTTGCCCTGAGCGTCACGCGGCGTAAAGGCGACGGACTTCTGTTCAAAGAGCGAGGCTTTGTCGAGCAGTTCGACGAACTCGACCGTGGCGCGGCGCTGGCGCTCGAATTCCTTGCAGAATTCGATCGCGTCCTGCGTGAATTTCGAGGCGTTCTCGCCATCGAAGAACTTCACGTCCGGCGTGTTGGAGACCATCTGGGCTTCCGTGTCGACGCAGAGGAGCAGCTTGTCGCTCTTCGGGTCGGACGCGAACACGAACGGATAGCGGCGCACGAAGGCCGGCAGGTAGGTGTCCGGGTCGGGCTGGCCCATCGCGTCGATGTATTCGTTTTCGTTCTGGCGGACGCCCATTACGGCAACCGGCGTCTTGTCGTTGCCGACGAAGATGATCGGATAGCAGGTGGCGGCGACGCCGAACTCGCTGACCGTGATCGGGACAGCGTGGGCGGTCTTGAGGAAGGAGAACGGGGCGGAGATCTGCTTCACGCCGAGATCGCGGTGCTTCTCGAGTGAGAGCGGCTCCGGCCTCCGGTAGAACATGACCTGGCCGGTCAGTTCCGGCTGGCCGCCTGGGGCTGGAGTACTCATTAACTAGCTCCTGACTTGATGCTGGCCGGTGCTTATCGGAAAACTTCGTTGGCCTCAACCAGAGCGAATCGTATGCAGCCCAGGGCGCGGAAATATCCAGCAAAGGCCCTGTTTTTGGGGCTCGCGGGCACTGTGCTGGCCGCATGTTCGCCGCCAGAAGTCGTTTCTGACCCCCAACTTGTGGCCCATGTGGAGCAAATGGGGAGCAACGAGGCCCACCGCCGGCCCGAGGCAGCCGAGACAATGGGACTGCCCGAGACGCTGTTCGGCGGCAAATATAGCGCCCTGCTGGACGACCGCTCCGGCGCGGCGGTCGAGCGCAACAGGATCAACCGGCTCGATCAGCTGGCGACGCTGGAAAGGATTGATCCGGCGACGCTGGGCGCCAATGCGAAGCGCACGCGGGACATCGCCGTCTGGATGCTTGGCGCGGTGACGGCCGTGGATGCGCATGGCTATGGCTATGCCGAGCTGGGCCGCGCGGGGCCGTATGTCATCACCTTTGCCGATGGCGCGTATACTGACCTTTCCAAGTTCATGACGCTGCATGCGCCCGTGCGTTCGCGCGCGGATGCCAATGACTGGCTCGCGCGCCTCGACGGCATGGACGAGGCGATGCGCGACGAGCGCAGGCGTTTCGAGACGGATATCGCGGCAGGCGCCGCTCCCCCGGCCGCCGTGTTGCGCCGGGCGCTGGCCAAGGCGCAGCAGCTGGCGCCGACCAATCCGCGCGAGCATCCGCTGGTGACGTACTTCATCGAGAGCCTTGCGCAGATCCCTGACATCCCCGTGGAAGAGATTGCGACGCTTCAGAAGAAAGCAACCGACCTTGTCGGAGGGGAGATCAAGCTCGAGTACGGACGACTGATCGAGCTGCTGGAGAAGACGCTGAAGGGTGCGGCGGATGAGCCGGGCGTCTGGCGGCTGAAGAATGGCGCGGCGTATTACGCGGATGCATTGCGGCTGCACACGACGACCGACTTGTCGCCGAAGCAGTTGCACGAAGCAGGCATGAAGCTGGTGACGGACCTTACAGCCGAGATCGATCCGCTGCTTGCGGAACTTGGGCTTGCAGAGGGCAGCGTGGGCGCGCGGCTGCGGACTCTGGCGAGCGACCCGGCCTATCTGCTGCCGGAGACGCCGGAGGGTCGCATCGCGCTTCTGGCGACACTGAACGAGAAGATCGACTGGGCGCAGAAGCAGTCCGCGCGCGTGCTGCCCGCCCCGCCCAAGGCGAAGGTGGATGTGCGCGAGGCAGCGCCGCTGACGCAGGACTCGGCTTCGAGCGCATTCTACAAAGCGGCCGCGCTGGATGGATCGCGGCCCGCGATCTTCAATGTGAACCTGCGCTCGACGCTGGACTTCCCGACATGGTCGCTGCCGACGCTGGCTTTCCATGAGGCCGTTCCGGGGCATCACATGCAGGCCGGGCTGGCGCGCGAACGTACGCAGGCGACGCTGAGCTATTTCATAAGCGTGCCGGCGTTCAGCGAGGGATGGGCGACCTATGCCGAGGACCTCGCGGCCGAGCTTGGCGCTTACAAGGACGACCGGATCGGGCGGCTGGGCTATCTTCAGGCTATGATCCAGCGGGCGGCGCGGATGGTGGCGGACACCGGCATCCATGCCGACAAGTGGACCCGGCCGCAGGCGATCGCCTACCTGCAGGACACGATCGGGATTTCGGCGGCGGAGGCCGAACTGGAAGTTGATCGCATGACGATTTGGCCGGGGCTGGCCTGCAGCTACATGGCCGGGCGGGAGACCATCCGGCGGATGCGCACCGGGGCGGAGCGCGAGTTGAAAGCGGCCTTTGATCTCAAGGCTTTTCACGAGGCGATCCTCCTTCCCGGGCCGCGCCCCCTGCCCGTTCTGGAGGCCGATATCGCTGAATGGGTGGCGCAGCGTCGGCCGGCGCCACCGGTTGAATGACCTAACTTACGTCTGTAATCCGACGTAAACGCGCCCCATTCGCCGCGCCTGATCCCCCCATTGAATCAACAAGGGGATCATCAGCATGAAACGCTTTCACTACATGGCGCTGGCTGCCGTATCCGGCATTGCGCTCGTGACTTCGCTTGCTGCCTGCACGTCGGGCGCGGCTCCCGAAGTGGCCGATGGACGCGCGCGCGTGGACAGCGGGGAACAGGATGCGGCGGTTGCCGTCACCGGGACCACCGCGGAGACGCGTGACCTTGCCGTGGTCGCGCCGCCGTACGTCATGGCGCCCCCTGCTCCGCCTCCGCCGCCTTCGCAGGCGATGGCCGGGATGGTTGCGCCGAAGATGGCGATGCCCTCGCCGGCGCAGTTGGTTCCCCAACCGCAACCCGGCGATGTGCTTCGCGACAAGTATGAGGACGTCGAGATCAACCCCGTGAAGGTGGTGGCGGAAGAGCCGGTTTCGACCTTCTCGATCGATGTCGATACGGCGAGCTATTCCAACGTGCGCCGCATGATCAACCAGGGATACCTGCCGCCTAAGGACGCGGTGCGGATCGAGGAGATGATCAACTATTTCGATTACGAATACGCCCTGCCAAAATCGAAGTCGCAGCCGTTCGAGACGACGGTGAAGATCGTGCCCTCGCCCTGGGCCGAGGGGCGGCAGCTGATGCATGTCGCGATCCAGGGCTATGACATCAAGCCGGACGCGCGGCCGCCGCTGAACCTCACGCTGCTGATCGATGTGTCGGGCTCGATGTCGGACCAGAACAAGCTGCCGCTGGCGGTTCAGTCGCTGAAGCTTCTGGTGAATGAGCTGACCGAGCAGGACACGGTCGCCATCGCGGTTTATGCCGGCGCTGCGGGCGCGGTTCTGGAGCCGACGTCTGGGGCGCAGAAGGAGAAGATCCTCGCGGCGCTTGATCGTCTGCAGGCTGGCGGCTCGACGGCGGGCGGCGAAGGGCTGCGGCTGGCCTACAGCCTCGCCAAGCAGAGCTATGACAAGGACAGCGTCAATCGCGTGATGCTGCTGAGCGATGGCGACTTCAACGTTGGCATCTATGATCCAAACCAGCTTGAAGACCTGGTGAGCCGCGAGCGTGAGAGCGGGGTTTATCTCTCGCTGCTCGGCTTTGGCGGCGGGAATTACAACGACCTGCTGATGCAGAAACTCGCGCAGGCGGGCAATGGCATTGCAACCTATATCGATACGCTGAACGAGGGCCGCAAGGTTCTGAACGATGATCTTTCGGGCTCGATGTTCCCGATCGCGAACGATGTGAAGATCCAGATCGAGTTCAACCCGGCCAAGGTCGCCGAGTATCGCCTGATCGGATACGAGACGCGCATCCTGAACAAGGAAGACTTCAACAACGACAAGGTGGACGCCGGCGAGATCGGCGCGGGGACTTCGGTGACTGCGATTTATGAGATCACCCCGGTTGGATCGAAGGCGGTGCTGAATGATCCGAGCCGCTATCAGGTCGCGACCCAGCCGGTGGCGGGG
>Ga0075163_10008031_pt1 | contig 13937 bp, 14 predicted proteins | sample JI1023141ADNA_FD_71478 | JGI IMG/M metagenome (GOLD analysis project Ga0075163, IMG submission 71478) | Wastewater effluent complex algal communities from Wisconsin, to seasonally profile nutrient transformation and Carbon sequestration -... | ecosystem: Engineered > WWTP > Effluent > Algae...
CGCCAGCGTCACCGCTTCCGCCCTAAATGTTTCCGTATAAGTCCTGCGAGTCAGTTTTTGCATGAACATCCTTCATACCGCAGCTCGTGGCTGCTTGGCTTGGGGTGTCCATTAAACTGGTGGAGGGTCACAGAGACTGCTGGGACTGCGTCGGTTGTGGAGCACAACCCGCGAACATCATCATGGTGGACATGCCCAATCAGCCAGAGATGTTCCCGCTGCTTGGTCCCAGGGAAAGTGGTGCCGCCTGGTTTACCGCATATGGCAACTGGCGGCGGGCACTCTGGTCACGAATCCCAGGCGTCGTCTCTCGCACTGGACAGTCCCTCGAGAATGTCACCCGCGACTGGGTCAATGAACTGGATCTACACACAGAGTTTCGCACAGATCTCGTCGCGCACTGGCAGGCGACGCTTCACGCGGCGGCTTACGAGCGAGGACTGGTAGATCAGGCACCGGATAGCGACCGATATCCTTCGCAGGAATCGGATTTCGAATATGCGCAACACGTCAGGCGACAGGTTCAGAAAGTTGGTCTGAATCAAATGAGAGAGCAAGTCTCCGCCGCGCTGGATGCAGGCAGAGCCCTCCGCTTGAGCACTGAATCCGAGCAGCCTGATGGCAGCGCAGGAATCCAGATCGAGGACACAGGAGAGGTTCATCTCTCGTTTCTGCCCAAGGCATGGCCGTTCGAGAAACCCATCACGGAGGACAGAGCAGCCAGCATCGCAGCCGAGCTCATGTCGCTAGCCCACAGGGTCCTACTGGACCTTCCATATCAAGAAGGGCCGCGTGAGCGGCTAGATCTGTCGGAGGTTAGCGCATCCGTCGACGATAAGAGAATACCGCTAGGATGGACGCTGCGCGAGCCGGACAGGAGCGACCGATATTGGTGGCCGTATTGGCGCTACCGATGGCGTTTCTTGAACTACCTGCCGGAGCTCTGGATCTTCCCTGACGGGCGTGCAGGACTTAGGCTCTTCGATGGGCGATCATAGTGTGACCATCTAGGGCGGCAAACGGTACTCGGTCAACTTAATGAAGTATTGGCTCAAGTATGGCACCGCCTCCTGACAGGACATGTCAGGATCGAGCGGACGCAAAGAGGGTGCAGACAGTAGCAACAGGACGCATTTTTTCAGGGACGCTCAGCAACTCGCGGTAGAAGCGCAGGGCACGCGATGCTTCCACGTCATATGCTTGCGCATCGAGAAAGCCGACTTCCTGGGCCAATCGGTACCCGTTTGTCCAAGCCCTTACCTCTTCCTCAAAAATCAGGAGCCGTGACGCTTCGGGCAGGGTTGCCATTGCTGCTACTCCAGCTTTGATCGATGCCTCATACTTCAACGAGCGGGTCTCGTCGCGCCAAGAACACCAGTGTCCAAGTTCATGGGTAAGAGAGCAAAACCTCTGAAAGTAGGTTCGTGTGTCTGTAGATGACAAATAGGAAACGATGGCGACAAACCTATCGAAGATAACAAACTCGCCAACCCGGTTATCACCCGCGCCGGGTTTCATCATGAACCGAAGAGGTTTCCCTCGGATCACGCGGTGTTCGTACCGTTCTCGAAGCTGCAGAACCATCGTCTTAAGAGAATCATCGTCGTGCATGAGTGTCCTAATGAACCTCCAGGGGCATCAGCGTTGCTAACCACAATTGCTGCGCCATATCTCGCCGCCCTGCCTGCGTCTTCGCATCATGAGTCCCCAGCGCCCTGTTTGATCAGTAGATGATGGTTAGGAGAGGCACTAGAAACCCGAGACAACCAATCAGATGCTGCGCGCGCTGGACCTAATGCCCGTAGAGAGGTTGCGGCATTGGCTGCCTCGAGAGCGCACCGCGCTGCATAGTGAGGACGAGTTATGCGACCGGAGCGCCGGCTTTCATGCCCATCTAAAAGACGATCAGAGCGCCATGCAGGGCCGTGTACGCCCAGGACTCATCGAGATTCTCAGGAGGAGAAACTTCGGGTCTTAGCGGGGCTGCAGTCTAATATGCGATCTGCATAGCACATGGGGTCGTCTTCGTAACGACGGCCGTCAGAGCGGCCCAGCTTGGGACTCTATCGGGGAGGCCGTCGCAGCCAGCGACTGAATGAACGGCCCAGTCTGGTGAGGACCCGCCGCGTTTTGAGCACGACCCGCGGCAAAGCGGCCTCAGCCCTCTGCTTGCTTAATTGCTGCCCAAGCCGGGCTGCAAGCGCGTGATTTCCGTCAGCTTCGTTCTTGCGAATGAGAGACTCAAAAAGTGCAATCCATTCCTGGTTTCTGCGCTCGGCCTCGCGGGTGTTGTCCGCAAGCCGTTCCAGCAAGCCGAGCTCCCGCAGCAAATTAATCCGCAGCACGTAGCTAGGCAGAGAGTCTGGGTCCGGCAGTGAGTCCAGCCTCGCCAGCGCCTGCATTAAGTGCGTCCGAGCGGCTGCGTCATTCCCGGATTCTTTCTCTAACCAAGCGAGCTGGCCTTGGCAGTAGACAGCCAGCGGACTGCCTTGGCCAAGCTGATCTTCCATCGCAAGGTACTGCTCGTAGAGGCCCCGCGCGGCGCTGTACCGTCCACCGTCCTGCTCTGAGTTGGCCAGGATGGCCGTCTTGCTGGCGACGGCGCGGAGGTTCCTTTGATTGTGGCTGAGCTTAATGCTGTGCTGCATGAGTTGCGCGAAAGTGTCACGGTTTCCACGGTAGTATTCCATGGTGGCGGTGATCGCGAGCAGATGAGCCTCGGCGCGTGCATCGCCTTCAGCAATGCAGACCGAGAGCAGGGACTCACAGACCGCGAGCAACTGGGTCCACACGGGCACGAGCGGGTCGCCACGCCGGAGTATCAGCCCCACAAGGGACATCTCCAGCATTCGTCCTGCGACGGCTAGGATGAATGCCATATCCTGCACGGACTGGATCTGCTCGAGGGCCGCCCGAAGTGTGCAGGCGTCCGCGGCGGCCCCTTCCTCTTTTCGCACCCTAACGCTCCCTGGGGCCGCTGTGCTGATCGCGGCTCTGCCAAAGGTGTTCAGCGACTCCATACAGTGCTGCAGGGCACTGGGGAAAGCCATACTGGCTTGCTCGACGACGGCCATGACATAGTTGCTGTTCACTAGACATCGCGGGTCGCCAAGCTCGCGACTGAGCCGCAGGCTTTGCTCCCCTAGCTCGCGCGCCCGAACCTTTTGGCACCGCTCGAGCTGAAGCAGGGCCAAACTGCCCAGGCTCTCCGACTCGAGAGCCCGTTGCTGGTACTTTCTACAAAGCTCCAGTGCGCGCTCCAGGTGGCTTTGGGACGCTTGGTGGTCGCTTTGCGCCAGGATGCGACCGAGGTACAGGTGAGATTTGGCCGCCAGGACGTGATGCTGCTGGCTGCCCTGCAGGCGGCTCAGCATCTCTTCAATCACCCCACGCGAGTAACCCTCGTGAAACTGGTGATCTATCAGCGGCGCCAAGGATGCCGCCAGAAGGTAGGCAACCTCGGTCTCTTCGGCCGTTCTCAGGAGCTGGTAGGCAGGGATCGCGTACTGGAGCACTCGCTGTCGCTGGAGCGCGGGAATCTGCGCCAGATATGCGTAGCCTGCTCGCCGTCTGGCGTGTGCCAGACCCGCCACGCCCTCAATTTGAAGCAGCTTCTGCTCGGCCCACTGCCGGGCCGTCTCGTGCATCCGATAGTGCTTCTGCGGCGTGTCGCCAACCTTGATATCCACCGCATTTAGCAGGCTGCGATCGAGCAGCGCCTTTAGCGCCTCATGGTGCGTGTCGGTCTCGGCTGGCAAGTGCACCATAAGCATGGCGTGCAATACAGGCTCCCTGAATACGGAAGCCCGCCGCAGGAGCGCCTGCGCAGCGGGAGACAGCCTGGCGTGGATGAGGACTAGCTGCTGGGTCTCTACCAGCTCGTCGTGCAGCCGCTGCTGCGCGTTCGCCTTGACCTCGACCAAGCCATAGTCTTGGAGCTCTGCCTCCACCAGATCGACCGAGAGAGGGCTGCGGATTCCCGCCTCATAGAGATCAGCAAAGTCGCCCTCCGTTCCCTGCGCACCGAGGCGCGGCAGGCCCTTCATCTTTTGCACCGCTTCAGAGAGGCTCAGGTCGAAGAGATCTCTAGAGACGACGCTCTCAGCCGCTGCATCGAACAGGAAGCGCTCGCGGCTGGCGATCAGGACCTTGCTCCTCAGTAGTCTGCGGGCCAATAGCGAGAGGAAGAACAGGACGTTCTGATCTGTTGGCGCTCCGCTGCTCGGGTTTCGCGCCAAGACGGATTCGAAGCTGTCCAGGCCCAAGAGAAAGGGTCCCTTGTCCTCCAGCACGTCGGCGGCCTTGATCAGCTTCTCTTTGTCGGAGAGCTGCTTGCTGCGCAGGGCAACTTCAAGATCTGTGATGCCTTGGCTAAACAGCCAGCGGTTGATGCGACTCAGAAGCTGCGCATTGTCGGGAGCGTCACTGCAATCTATGCACTGACTGGACCGGAACTGGTCGGCGCACTGCTTCCAGATGTGGAAGAGTAGGCTGCTCTTGCCCATGCCACCAGGCCCGGTCGCGATCCCTATGCGCATCGTGGAGCCTGTGAGGCCTTCTGTAAAGACTCGTAGCTCGTCCTCGCGCCCAACGAATCGCACGCCCGGATTCTTCAGCAAGTTGAAGCCATCCCAGTCCGCACCAGCGGCCGAAGTGGGAGGATCCAACGGTGCGCTTGACACCTCCGCTGTGCCACAGTCGGCGAGATGCCTGTACTTCTCGAACTGATCCGGCTCGCACAGCTGCAGCTTCTCAATAACGGCCGCTGGCGTCTCTCGGGTGAGAAGGAGATTCACCTTGCGCTTTCGCTCCATGCTGTCTGAAAAGTTTCGCGCCGTATGGGGAAAGGAGTCGAGACAGAACGCCTCGAGGTCCGAGTCGTGCGGCAACATGGCATCTATCAACTTGCGGAGGGCGCTCCGGTCAGGCGCTGAATCGGTCGACATGGTCTCTGCTCCAAGGGCCAGATTCTACGGCTACATCCCGGCCTTGGGCAGTCTATCGTACAGTCCGGCTGGTATCTTCTATCCACCTCGGGCTGACCTAGCTCCTAAGGAGCGCTTAGTCGCTGCCGCTGGGCTTCGAGCTTGGCAGGGCGAGCTGACAGTTCGAAGGCGGACGGTAACACAGCCTCTCAACTGCTCTGCATACGCTGGAAAATCTCTTAGAATCACAACGTGGCGAACCCTATTATATCGATGCAAAGGAGCATGGCGCGGGAGTAGTAGCGTCATAGTCGCTGCTGCAGCGAATAAGAGGTGTGTCGCTCGGAAAGGTCTGCAAGGAGTGCGCTGGCAGTAGTGAGCAGAGTAGGAATGCCGCGCAGCACGGCTTGGTAGCAGATATTCTGCGCGAGCATAGTCTTCGCAACACTGTTGGGACCCACTTGAGTTTGTGTACTTCGGGCTGCTTGGTCTGCGGCGGGGATTGACGATTCTGGTACCCGAAGGTCCAGAGCGGCTCGATTGCTCATCAGATAGTGGCTGATCGCGGGGATGAATTATGGTTGGCTATAGTGTCTCGCTAATGCATAAGCACCGTAGCCACCCCTAAGTTCACGGAGCCCTCCTGGTCATCACATCGACGAAGAACCTGGCCCCTGCCATTCGAGCAAGCCTCAATGCGAAGCTTGAGCGCCTCCTCGCTCGCCCACTCATCGCGCGCATAGTTGGGACGGAACCCGTAGACGAGGAGGATACGGGGTTAGATGATACGCTGATGGTCTTCCATGTGCTCAGACGGGCGGCATTCGCCTTCACGCCTACCTCGGGCATAGCGCACCAGAAGAATGTGTGGAGAGAAGATCCAGAGGACGGCACATGCTCCGTGCGAATCTGGCTGGACTACGATGATTTGTGGCGCGGCTATGAGAGGGAGATTCTCGACACAGTCTCCAGCACCATCGAGGGTGCCATTACCTTTCTCACCAACGAGCAGAAGCTCCTTCTCGAGCGCTCACCGCGTGAGTTTCTTGCGCTCGCCCCGCGTCCAGAAAGCGCCGAGCTGATCTCATACGAGACGGAAAACGTCGGTGGCACCATGCGGGTCGTGGAGCTGAAGTTTGCAGCGGCTCCAGAGTCGCGGGCGCATATTTGCCATCTCGCTATCGTCCCCAACCTCGTGCAGATCGAGCGGCAGCTCGACGCGCTCCAGAAGATCGAGCTCGCCACTGACGATAGTCCACTTGGCCCGCTACGCGCCTTGATTGGGCTCTGCGACATCTCATGCCTGCCGGAGCCTCCATCTGATGCAGATGCCAGTATCCTAGTCAGCCCAGCGTCTGATGAGCGCCTCGATGAGTACCAGATCGAGTGTCTTCAAAAAGCGATGACTACGCCGCACTTCGCCGTCATAAAAGGGCCACCCGGGTCGGGCAAGACGACGGTGATTAGTGGCATCGTCCGCCGAGCCATCGCTCGTGGCGAGCACGTCCTCGTCGTCTCACCTACCCACGTCGCAGTGGATAATGTTGTCGAGAAGCTCGTACCTCGCCAAGGCCTCGACCACGAGGATCTGCTAGAAAAGCGCAGCCTGCCTGTGCGTTACGCCGCACGCGCCACGAAACTTTCAGAAAGCGCGCTGGCGTATTGGGTCGGTAGCAAAAAGGAGCGGCGCGGTGCCACAATTGCGCAGCGTATTCAGCAGCGTCTGATTCAGACGATTCCGTTCGCCGAAGCGCTATTTGCGATGGAGGACAAAGATACGCCGGGAAATGCGCCGCTCTCATCGGCAATCGCTCGAGTCGACGCGGTTATCTGCGGCACACCGATCGGCGTCCTGTCGTTCGAATCGGTCAAGAATGCAGGACCGGGTAGCTTTGGTCTGTTGATCGTTGACGAGGTCTCCAAGATGACCCTGCCCGAGTTCCTGGCCATCGCGGTCAAGGCGCAGCGCTGGGTGCTAGTGGGCGACCCCGAGCAGCTTCCCCCTTTTAATAATAGCGAAGAGAATGCGACGACTCTAGACGACGTCCTTGATTCAAGGCTGGAGCTGATTTGCTCAATCGGCGCGATCCTCGATCGTGCGCATCCTTCCGTACGGCGCGATGAGCGCCTGGTCGTGGTTTCGTCCGAACCCGCGAGCGTCGCAGCAGCGATCCGTGCGCACGTTAGCGCCTTCTGGGCTGGTCAGTGCCCTCCCGTCTCTGTGTTTAGTGAGGGGCCGACTACCGGGATCGTGGTGTGCTCTGCCGATGAAATCGATGCTGCCTGCCAATTCCTATCGCCGACGCGCACGCACGATCGTAGCCACGTTCCGGCTAGCAACGGCAGCCTGCGCATCCTCGTCGAGCGCGGAATTGCTATCGCACGTCCGGAATTCGCTAGCGGCACCCGGTTGATCGAAGCACGCGCACGCGCCCAGGCACAGATCTTCGAGAACTCATTCAACGTCTATCACGCGCGGCCTTGGAGCGTGCGGAGGGGCCAGAGGCTGTCAGTCGTTGCGTTTCGAAACGCATTCGACAAGTACCTGCCGTCGGTCGCTATGATCGATGCGTTGAAAGATATCGGAGCTGATGCATCGCCCGACGAACTCCGCAGTGCGCTCATCGCATCGATCGCGGAGCGCTTGGCTGTCAACACTGTTTCGGTCTATGACTGGCTCACCGGAATCCCCGTCGAGCATTTCGATGTCGCGCCGCTCTGCGAACTTGGCGCACTCCCTTCAACCGCACTGTGTGAAAAAGTGCGGCCGTTCGTCGGCACGCTGAAGAAGCAGTACCGAATGCACTCCAGCCTGTCTCGTGTGCCGCGTGAACTATTTTACTTCGGTGAGGCGCTGCATGACGGCGTGTTGGATAAAAAGCCCGGCTGTCGCGTAAGCCTGCTTCAAGTTGAGGGACCGGGTGACGAAGGCGAGTCAAACGCTCGCGAATCCGAGGTAATCTGCGAACTCCTCGAAGAGCTGAATGCCAAGGTAGCGAAAGGGCCGCCCCAGCCCAAAATTATGATCATCACGCCTTACCGCAAGCAGGAAGCACTACTCGGGAAAAGGATAGGCGACCTCCGTGCGCGGGGAGCCATTGACAAGCTCGACCTCGAGGTCTGCACACTCGACCGATGCCAGGGGCGCGAGGCCGAGTACGTCCTCATTAGCCTCGTTCGGAAGCGAGCATCGACTTTCCTAGATATGCCGAAGCGCTGGAACGTGGCGTTGACACGCGCCATGGAGGGGCTCTTCATCATCGGAAACATCAACGTCTATCTAGCTGAGGCTAGAGCGGCACGCCAACATCCGCGTGCCCAGCCATCTGCCACCGATAGCAAACAGGGGCGCGTAAAGATGAGTCTGCTCGCCACCATTCTCGAGGCATACGACCGTCAGATCGCCGACAGCCAGCGGTTGAGGCCCCGATGAAACGGCGCAAAGCTGGCGAAGACGTCCAGAACCTGTCGCCGTCACGCGAAGAAATCGAGACGCTGTGCATCCTCCACGCCATCGGCCCGCATGGCTGCCACACATACGACCTCGCGACACAGCTGGGGTTGTCGCCAGGGCTGGCCCAGGTCGTGGCCGATGGCATCCAGCCACTGATATCGTTGGGTTGGGTTGATCTGAATGACAACCACTTCTCACTCACGGAGTCAGGCCACGCATGGCTAGAGGAACGGCGCTCTGCGCTATTGGCTCGCTCGACCTGATAGTCACTGCGCCAAACGCAGTTGTTCACCACAATTCGTAGAGGTCAGATTCAGCCGCTATAATGCGACAGTTTGTCGTCGGGAAATCATTTCCCGTGGACAATCGTCTGTTATCGTCTTCCCGATTGTTGAGGGATGGCTCCCGTCGAAGCACGGGTGGGGACATAATGGCGTTTGGGAGATGGTGGGCCTCGACAGCCTGCCAAGCAGGCTGTAATGATGGCCGCTCCGCCTCGCGCTGTCACTAGCCCGCTATTAGAGCTAAGTCGGTGATCCTACCCAGGACTTTGTCAGGAGAGCCCAAAAAGTTGATCCAACAGTAGACTTTAGGAACTGCTTGTGGGGCTCTTTTTTGTGCGTAAGCGTTCGTACTTTACAGAGGCTAAAGCTCCCGGCGCGCTGTGGAAACCCGTACTCGCTGGGGCGCTACCACGTGAACGTGCTGCCGGTGAATCTGGTGGACCTGCATCAGTTCGCTGATGCCTTCATCTGCAAGGACCGCTGCCGGGTTTGGTAGGGTTTGCTCGCGCTGCTGCGGCTCTGTCACCCTATCTACTGGAGTACCGGAAAATGTTTGCTTCACCTCCAGCGGAACTCATCCTGCCCCGTGCAGCTGTGTGCTGGCATTGCTGCGTTGTGCTGGTTGCTGTCGGTCATCACCCGCGAATACTCCTGGGTGGACCGCAGCTGATCGATCATGCCCGGGGGGTAACACGGGGGAGGAAGCAGTATCCCTTGGACACTGGAGGCCTACAATTTGAACTTCATGACGACGGAGTGAACGCTTCGTAGCACCAACCTACGAAGTGGACGGTAAGATTTTCTCGATGACGGGAGTTAGCTCGTTGATCAGCGCAAAAAGTCGGGTAGCCGCGAGCTCGATCACCGGTGGTGAAAGTTCCGGAGCGGGAACCTCATAGTTGATGCCAACAAACTCTCCATCCTTGAGTACCGAGACACCCGCCTGTTTGGCATAGGCGTCCATGGCTTGGCGAAGTTCCCCCCACTTGTTTGGCGGATAACCCAGCTCTTCGAGCCAGCCTTGCCGCAGGCTGAAACCGACCCATAGAGTACGCGACCGGCCCGGCAAAGACTCTAACCAGAGCTGAAACCTGAACTGATTACGATGCCAGAGTTCGCTCTGGTACCACATTCGGTAGTATCGGGCGTTTCCAGCCACACCAGCCCACCGACTGTGTTCATGGGGCCGGAGTGCGGGCGCGAGATGGCTTTCGGCCTTAGCTACGACCGCAACCATAAAGCGTGTGACCTCATCGTCTTTGCGCGATGAGGCCACCGCCGCGCCGTCGGAATCCGCACCGCCCGACTTAGCGGCAGATCCGACCTTGGGGCTGAGCGTTGGCGCGGCCTCGGTAGCCTCTTCAGCACGACTTAATGGACCGTGGGTCTTGATCAGTCGAGTCAGCTGATTGCAGGCAGGCCCAAGCGCCGCCAGCAGATTATTATCTGCGCGGGACGGATTGTACGTCAGCGGCGTAATGCCCACCAGATCGGTGGGTAGCCTGGTCGCCGTGGGGGTCCGTGGCATTAAGATATAGCTTCGCTCGCGGCCAAGTATTCCCGTCGCCAGACCCAGTTCGAATATAACGTTGTCACGAACTGCGGACAGCGTTTCACCTCTAATCCAGAGCAGGTCATCGGTGGTAAATACAAAGACCGCAAAATCGAACTTTGGTAGCTGTTTTTCCAAAGTTTCGATGGCTGTTCTGGATGGCTCGAAAAGTCCCTGCGTCCAGACGGTCACTTCGGCATCGTGATCCAAATTCTCCTGGACGGCGTACGCCACCGCGAGTTTCTCTGCAGAAGAGCCAATGAACACCGCGGGTCGTTTGGTCGTCTTGTCTTCCATGGCATGTGCCGCCTTCTTTATTTCGAGGCTGAAACGGTCGTCGATACCGCCTCGGGAACGAGAGCGCATCGACAGACATCGCTCGCTGCATCCCGGACGGTAAAACTACCTTTCTCCACAAGTCAAGACGCGTTCCGCGAGGCCTGGTTGCCCCCAAGAGGTATTACACGAAAATAAGGCATGGACGAGCCGCGACCTGCTTGAATCGCAGGCAACGCGTCGGCCATGGAAATCCGACTGCCCACTCACCGGCAGGACTGACCCGAGCGACGCTGTCGAGCACAACTGTGGACGTCCTCACCATCCCGAAGCGCGGTAGCCGGAACTGACCACAGGGGGACGATACGCACATCGCCACTGAGCACCAAACACATAAAGCGGCGCAATCGTGACCCGTTGCTCCCGTGCAAGCTCACTCGGTCGGCGAAACGATCGCCAGCCTGGCTCGACGGAGCGGACTACCATCGAGGATGGTCTAGGCGAGCTCCGATGACAAAATGCGTTGAAGCGCCCCATGGGGAAAGGCTGCGGCAAAACAACCGGGCACCAAGCACCCTTGACCCAGCGCCAAGGCTGGTGTATTCAGGTCGTCAGCGACGAGAGAGACTTCAGAATGTCTCATAAATTGTATCCGAGAGATGCCACTTTCCTGAAACAGTTAACTAAGGTACCACGCAGTGGACGCCATAGGTGGAAGAATGAAAAAGAGGATCGAATCTATGAATGGGACTCTCAAGAGGGCGAACTTGAGGTCTATAATAGACAGCGGATTCATCTTGGTACAGTAGATCCCGAGACAGGAGTAGTAAGAAAGCGCGCCAAGAAAGGTAGGTCTATCGATGACTAAGCGTAGAACCTTTGTTGATCGTGTTCTCGCAGGTGAGATCTACAATCTAGATAAGATTGATGATGATATCGCCATCTGGAGTCGATCAAAAGAACCTGAAGCTGAATGTGAACTGCATGAATGGCTAGGTCTCACAGAAAAAGAATATGACCTGTTTGTCGAAAAGCCAGAGTCACTAAAGGTAATTCTTAGTGCAAGGAAATATGGCACCGATGTATTCTCAACGCTGGCGGCGAATAATAACGCCTTTGCGCTGGCAGCCAGGGGTGCAGATCCAAAAGAGGCAGAACAAATCATCTCATGGTTACGGCAAACCGGCCGTCTTTGATGCGCTAAATGCAAGAGCCAGAACGAACGATTGCGTGTGCCTTCGCAACTGACTCCGGCGTGCAGCCACCTGTAAATATTGAAGAATTAGCACGCAGACATGTTGATTTAGAGCATGTTGCAATACCCCGTAAGGTTGATGGCCTTCTTCTCAGGAGGAATGGTAAACGACCTCTTGTCCTTATTTCCACAAATCTAGCAGCAGACTCGTCACGATATCGCTTTACATTAGCTCATGAACTTGGTCATCTCATTATCCCATGGCAACTTGGTACCTCTCTGTGTCACGTAGATGAGCAGGGTCGTCTGAACATAGAAAGCGCTGATGGACAGGAGGCTGAGGCCAATAAATTTGCAGCCGAACTTCTTGTACCGACAAAGTGGGCTGCGCAAGAATATGCTAAGCGAAACGGACCTCTAGCACAGCACATCTTGCAAATAGCGACAAGGGCAAATGTATCACCTTCTGTTGCCATGTTTGCAGTTCGGCGAGTAGCTAGACCGGGGACGATACTCCTTATTCACGATGGCAAGAATGTTGTCCATGCCGCAGCATCGCCTCACTCAGGTTGTAGTTACCCAAATAATGGTGATGGATTAACAAAATTTCAGCATCAATGGGCGAAGTCACAATGCCAAGTTTTCCAGACAACAATTGGTCCGCGATATCTACTAAGTGTCGAATATCCCGAGTGCGCATCGCTACCACAGATTGACCCTGAAGCCTCATCCAAAGCACTCATCAAGGGATTGTTAGAAAATCTAGTACCGGATTTGGTTGAGCGAAGAAGTCTCCTCGGCCGCATCAATGGTCTTGTTAGTACGTGCAATGTGGACGCCTACAAGACTACCGAGGAGCATATGTACGCTGGATTGCTCCGGAAGTTTGAAATTCGCGGCAATGAGATCGGACCAGTCGTTAATCAACCACGTTTTAAGGAATATCTTGCACTCAAAGCTCGAGAACTCACTTCTCCTAAACCAAAAAAGCAGTAGCCAATGATCTGACTCATCGCCTACCGCCAAGCCGACGGCGTGCGTTCCGCATGGGCGCACCTGGGTCAAGCGGAGATCGAGCTCCTTTGCCTGGCCAGGTCCGAATACACGCCCGGACGATCGAACATCGCTTCATCCACTGTAGGCGTCACAATGACACCAGCTATCCGTACCAGCAACCTCCGACGAGAACACAGCCCCGAACTTCCCTTATAAGTCCGCCCCCTTGGCGCTTTCCCGTCTCAACTGCGGCACGATTGACCGTTCCGCACCCTCTGAAGCCCCCTCAAACTGTCAGAACCCAGCCCATGCGCCCGCAGGCCGAAGCACAACCCGAAGCGCTCCGCGCTCGCTCGGGTCTGGGCTGCAAGCATGCGCAGCGCTGCCAAACGAGCTGCAGCAGTGCGACCAGTGCAGCCTCTTCATCTTTGCCCGGTTGGCATGTCGAGGCCGTCAGGATGAGACTGCGCGCATCGCCGCGCAGGCTCATCGCTTGCGTAAGTCTGCATCAAGAACAGTTCGCTTGCGGCAGACTTACTCAAGCGATGCCAGGGCAGTTCCGTCCCTACGTCACCCGAGCGGCAGGCTGAGCCAGATATCGCCCGTCCGAAAGCGCAGACATCACCAGCGCCAGAAGTAACGACCGTCGGCTCCCCAGGTGGTTGGTAATGTCTGACGGATGGTGAAGCCAGCTCCCAAGCCGCGCGCGAACTGCCGTGTTCTGTCGATTCGTAGCGCAATCGGACTGCCATTGTCATCCCACCACTCCTCTCGCTGGGCGATGCATGTCTCGCGGCTGCAGTAGGCGTTTGCACAGCCGGTAGGAGGACTCCATCTCTGCCGGTGCGAAAAGTGAACCGTGAACGTGCTACCGTCAGAGCTGGGTCCGCTGATCGTTCCTTCGGCGTACAGACAGTACCCGGCGCTGGGAATGTTCCACTTGACGTAGTGTTGACGTCTCGCGTCGGAACCTACATCAAACATCAGCTAACAAACGCGGTCGCCGAGGGCCTTAACAGCAAAATTCAAGCCCTCAAGAGCGCCGCACGCGGCTTCCGCAACATCCAAAACTACCGCTTCACGGAGAACCTACCGGCGCGGTAGGAACGCTTACGGCGCTAGTGTGGTATCGGCTTTGTAGCTCTGGTAGATGGCTGCAACCAGCGACGATCCTCCCACTGTTTTGTTGCCGCACTGACGGGCGTAGGCTCCGACCCACGGCGTGTACGTATACAGCGCTGCGGTAGACTTGTTG
>Ga0075163_10008032_pt1 | contig 13937 bp, 12 predicted proteins | sample JI1023141ADNA_FD_71478 | JGI IMG/M metagenome (GOLD analysis project Ga0075163, IMG submission 71478) | Wastewater effluent complex algal communities from Wisconsin, to seasonally profile nutrient transformation and Carbon sequestration -... | ecosystem: Engineered > WWTP > Effluent > Algae...
GCTGTACTGCGCGTCGCGACTGTTGCCGCGTACTGCGAACCGCGTAATCATCCGCCCGGGCGCGGGCGGGCACAAGGACTCGGGCAAGCGCCAACGTCGTGCCGTGCCCGTATATTGCACCGCACGCACATGCCACGTGGACATCATTCGCATGTCAGCCTCTCACGCGGTCAACCCAGCCAACCGTGCTCCATACCCGCACCTGTTTCCCCGCGTTCGCCGTCGTTCTGGGCGCGCTCATTGCCGGTTGCGCGCCAGTGGCGGGCCGACAGGTCATCAACCCCCCGGGTATCGCACCGCTGGTGCCCGCGTACTCGGTGGCCATTCGTGACGGCGACTTCGTTTTCGTCTCGGGCATGACGGGCATCGCGCCCGGTACACAAGACATCGTCGCGGGTGGTATCGCGGCGCAGACGCGGCAGACGCTCGAAAACATCCAGACGTCGCTCACAGCGGCAGGCGCGTCGATGGCCGATGTGGCGGAATGCACCGTGTTTCTGGTGGATATGGCCGACTACGCGGCCATGAACGCGGTGTACATCGAATACTTCCGCGTAGCGCCACCGGCGCGCGCCACACTCGCCGTGTCTGCGCTCCCTCGGCCGGCGGCGCGCGTGGAGATCAAATGCACGGCGCGGATACGGAAGCGTTAGATGCTGTGGTGCACCTCGGCATGACAGCCATCGGCCGCCCGCGCTCCACGGCGGCTGCTCGACACGAGTGGATTCGTTGCGCGCTGTTCGCCATGGCGTGCCTCAGTGTTGGCTGTGACCGGAGTCCACAGACGGAGGTCGTGGCGCGCAACGAGCTCCTGTCGGTGGTGCGGGAGCGGTCGCGAGGCACCGATGTGCTGAGTCTGATCGCGCAACCCGGCGTCAAGATCAACGCGCTGCTGCTTCCCGCGATCGATCGCGCTGCAGGTACGCCGATCGTATTCGACGCACCCGGGCGTACCGCCGACAGCGCCTACTTTCTGAGCGCACCCACCGCGTCGATCGATGGGAAACGTCCCGTGCAGGGCATGTTGCGGGCCAGCGCCTGCCCGACGGGGAAACAGGTGTGTCTGTCGGTGGCGCTGCCCGTCGATCTGCCGTGATGCGCTAGAAGTTTACCTTGATGCGAAACACCACTGATCCGTACTTGGTCTGATAGAGATTGGCGCGCGCCTGCTGCGCTGACAGGATCGTGTTGAAGCCGCCCTCGATATTGATCTTCCACACCGTGCCGCCGTCGAGCACCTGGTTCACCGAGTTCTGATCGGATGACGTCGCGCCGCTGAAGGATCTGGCGTACGGGCCGTCTGGTGTTGTCGCAGTGATGTCGTACGAGGTCGCCCCGTTGATCTTGGGAATGCTGATCTGTGCACCGGTAAACCAGCCGCCGGGCGTCGGGTTCACGACCACGGCGAATCCGGCGGAGAGCGGATCCACCTGAATGTTGGACTCCGCCGTGCCGAGTGATTCCAGCTCGACCCCCGCCACAACCGATACCACTTCCACCCGGACCTTGTCGGTGCCGCCACCAGTCGCATTGGCCGTGTAGGTGACGGTGGTGGCGGCAGTCCGAACGCCATTGGCCACGTTGAGTGTGCCGTACACGCCGGGATTGGTGTACTTGTACATCAGTCCGGGTCCCGTGTAGGCCGGAGTCATCGATACGGTCAACGCGGTGTTGGCGTTCACACCGAGAGTTTTGGACGGCGGATTGAGTGTGATCTGGTAGTTCACCTTCACTTCGACAAAGTCCTTCTTTTCGGCGATGTCGACGGTGCGAACCACGGTGGTTTCGTCAAACGCGCCCTCGGTGCCAAAGATGGCCGGTTTGAACACGCGGGTGACGGTGCTGCGTTGCTCGGTGATTTTCACCACGACATCGTCCACGCGCGGGGGGGGATTATTGAACGTGGAGTTGGCCTGATAGGTGATGGTTTCCTGTCTCGGCCCCGGTGTGCCGATGTTGCCGAAATTGGCTGACGAACTCCATGCCAGTGACTGATTGGTGGGAAGGGTGAGAAGTGCGCCGGCTTTATCGCGGATGATGAGTTGCAGACTCTGCGCGGCACCCGGTCCGATCACGGGGCTCGAGGGCGTGATGTCGTACGTGCGATTGAGATCCGCGTCGATGGTTGCCGTGGCCGAGATGATGCGCTGCAAGGCCGGATCGGTTTCTGTGGGATTGAGCAGGACCTCGACTTTCACATCGTCGATCGGACCGCTCAGTTGATTGAGCACGGCGTTGGTCGCGGTGTACTGCACATCGGTGGTGGTCGTCCACTGCGTCGGGCCCGGACCGCTGATGGCGCCGTTGCGACCGGTGGTCGTCCAGCGATAGAGCAGCGCCGGCGTGTTGGCTGGCAGCGGCACGCCCGTGCCATTGGGCGCGAGCACCGCAAAGAGCGTCACCGACCGCTGCTGAAAGTTGACGCTTCCCGAGGCCGGTGAGAGTGAAATGGTGGGATCTTGTGCGCTGATGCCGATGGTGGGACCGGGCACGCGCAGTGCTGGCGTGTCGAGACGGCCGAATCCTGGGACGCCGGTCGGTGACGCCGAGCTCATGAGACTGCTCGGCGCGGCCCCGAACGTGGTCGTGCGCCCGGAGATCGTTCGCGTGGCCGCGTCGACCACGACGTTGGTGAGATTCGTCCACTGTCCCGCGCTCGCGAGTCGCACGCGCAGATCACCCGACATCGCAAACGGCGGAAGGTCACCGCTTCTGAACTTGAACTTGACGGTGACCGGCTGCGAGAACGTCGTGTTCACCGGACCGAGTGCGTACTGCTTGCCAACCGGCTGCCAACCGGCTGGTGTGGGCGCGCTTGGTGCGTCCAACGGTTCTGACGTGAAGGTGGTGCCAGCCGCGACGGCACCGGCCGGTACCTGAATCTCCACGTCACCGCCGGAGAGCGTGATGGTGCCGCCGGTGGGTCCAACCACCGCGCCGCTCACCACAGTGAGTGCGACGTTGGCGCTTTTGCCTTCGCTGGTGGCAGTGACCGCAACGGAGCCCGGCGCAACGGCCGTCACGAGACCACTCGCGCTGACAGTCGCCACACTCGTTGGCGTCGCCGTCCACGTCACGGTGCGCCCGGACAGTGTGTTGTTGGCCGCGTCCTTGAGCACCGCTGCCACCTGCGCCGTCGCCGCGGGAATCAGCGTGGTGACCGATGCGGTGACGGTGAGGGTTGACACCGGATTGGTATTGACCACGGTGACCTGTGCGGACCCGCTTTTCCCTTCGCTGGAGGCCGTGACGGTGAGTGTACCGGGCGCGATTGCCGTGACCACGCCGCTGGTGCTCACCGAGCCCACGCCGGCCGGCGATGCGGCCCAATCGATGGCGCGTCCGGTGAGGGTATTGCCCGCAGCATCGCGCGTGGTTGCCGTGAGCTGTGTGGTCTGGGCCAGCGACAGCGTCTGCACATCGGGCGCGATCGCGACCGACGCAACGGGCGCCGGTGGTGGTGGAGGAGGAGGCGTCGTGGGACCTGCGTCGCCACCCCCGCCGCACGCGGTCAGTAATGCGAATGCGGCGAACGTAGCCGCGTTGACGAGGCGACGGATTTGCGGAGTCATGAGCACACCGGAGTAGGGACGGCGCCACTCGGCGAGGATACATCAGCCGGGGCTTCATCCTGACACGCGCACAATCGTCCGGAACCCAATCACGGGGTGGCCGAGTCTGTCCCACCGCGAGACCGTCTGCTAACCTTTCCGGAGCGCAGCGCTGGTTTGTCACCGGTGTTGATGATCTGCCTTCCCGCTCCCCCGGCACCCCGCCCGAGTATGTGCGTATGACGGCCACGCTGTTCAGTTCTCTCTCACGGTGGCGCACGCGCCTCGGCGTGCTTGCGGCGGTGTTGTTGTCGGCGTTCGTGACGATTCCCACGCCGGCGATCGCGCAGCGCGGCGGCTTTCGCGATCCGTACATCGAACCCAACGCGCCGTACGACGGGCGTTTTGTGTTCGCGCGCATCCGGTACACGCAGGGATACCGGTTGGCATGGGGAGTGGACTACCCGCGCATGGAGCGCAACTTCCTCACCATTCTCAACGATCTGGCCAAGATCACGCTCAACCGCACCAACACCAACGTGTACACGCTCGATGATCCCGGCTTGTCAAAACACACGGTCGCCTGGCTGACGGAGCCCGGCTATTGGGTGCCGAATGCGGCGGAAGCCAAAGGGCTTCGCGAATGGCTTCAGCGCGGCGGATTTCTGATCATCGACGACTTCTTCTTCGAACAGCAATGGGGCGTGTTCGAGCGGTCGATGCGTCTGGTGATTCCGGATGTGCGCTTCTTTCGCCTTGATGCATCACATCCGATCTTCAACACGTTCTTTCGTATCACGCAGCTGGATGAAATGCATCATCCCGCCACCACGGCGGCGCGCGCGGAGTATTACGCCGTCTACGAGAACAACGATCCCCGCGAACGGATGATGGCTATCATCAGTTTCAACAACGACATCGGGGACTACATGGAGTGGTCGGGCGGTGGCTGGTATCCGGTCAATCTGTCCAACAATGCGTACAAATATGCGACGAACTTTTTGTTGTATGGGTTGATGCGGTAGGGCAGCGCGTGTCTGCGGTGCGGTCCGACGCTGCGCTTCGGCTCATCACCCTTCGGGCCACTCGCGTCATCACGGCCATCCCTTTGTGAGCCCGATCGCGTACCGCATTTCCGCGGCGCCCTCGATGAAGACACGAACGGATGCGTCGACGGTGAGCGATTTTGCGAGGTTCGCGCTCGCGCCAATGCCGGTGACGGGGTGGTAAACAAACGGGCCGCCCATCGCGCTGTCGTCGTGGCGTCGTCCGATGTGGTGCTCGACGCCGACATCACCGCGAATCGTCAGGCGTCCCCGCGTTCCGATCCGGCCGGCGACGGAGATTCCGGCTTCGATCGTGGTATCGGCACCGACGACGCCAGAATAGGGTGGCACGTGCGCGCCAAGTCGATACGCCATCCGCAACACCGGGCAGACCGCGACGCGTGTCTCAGGCCGTTCGGCCCGCGCAAACGCCGCCACCGCATGCCACTCGGTGGTGCGCGGCAGCTCCCGCTGTGTTCCGACACCCAGCGACACAAACGCCGCCTTTAATCGTGCACCCACGTGCGGAACGATCGCAGTTTGCCGTTCTCGGCTGGCATACTCGACGCCCGCGGAGAGTCGCGCGTCCGCGGCAATCGGCCGGCCAAGGCAGACCTGGGCCCACGCGCTGGCTGGCGTTGTCAGCAGCAGGGCAAAGACGATGCGCCTTGAAGCGCGTGGCTTTCGCCTGAACCGTGTCATCGGCATTCTCACACTCATTTTGATGGTCGAGCCGCGGTGGTGTTCACTCGCCGTGTGCGGCCCTACTGCTCGTCCCGAAACGTCGCCGTGGTCTGCCGCGTGCGGTCTACCGTCAGCTGCAGCACATCCGGCCGCCCGTAGTGCCCCGTGGCGTCAAAGTTCTGCCGCTCCTCCCGCACGCGCGCGTGGTCGATATCGGCGATCACCAGACACTCGTCGTGCAGCACCGGCTCGCGCAGCCACACGCCGTCGGGTGAGGCGATGCAGCTCCCGCCATTGGCCATCACGTCGGGGAGCGACGCCATCAGCACGTCGTAGTGTGGCAGCGACTCCGGAATATCCGCACGCCGCAGCACCGACGACACCGACATTACATACGACCGCCCTTCGCGCGCGCTGAACCGGGTGATGTCGGCGGTGTTGTAGACGTTGCCCGGCCAGAGCGCGATATGCAGATCTTCGCCCTGCGCGTAGAGTGCGGTGCGCGCGAGCGGCATCCAGTTTTCCCAGCAGTTGAGCGCACCCACGGTGAATGCGCCCAGTGGCTGCGTGCGGAGTCCGTGACCGTCACCGGCCGCCCACGAGAGGCGTTCTTCGTAGGTGGGCATGAGCTTGCGGTGCACATGCCGAATGACACCAGTGGCGTCGATGTACACGAGACTCGCGAACACACTGTGTCCCCCGCGATCGGCGGGGCGTTCGATGCAGCCCAGAATGACCGTGATGCCGCGATCGGCCGCGGCGGCGCAGACGGTATCGAGATGTCCCGACTCGATGGACACGGCCTGCTCGAGGTACAACGCATGGAGCGCCTTCTGGATCGGCGCGTTGAAGCGCGCGCCGTCGGTGTGTTCGATCCAGAACGGGTAGCCGGGGACGAGCGCTTCGCCGAACGCGATGAGATCGACCGATGTGTCGGCCGCTTCGTGGAGACGGGCGAGGACTTTATCGAGTGTTGCGGCGCGATCGAGCCAGACGGGCGAGATCTGCGCGGCGGCGATGCGGAGGTGGGGGGAAAACATGTCTATACTCTCCGCCATCAAGAGGAGCGACCTTCTAGGCGTCCGTAGGACCGGAATACGGCGAAAGAAGATCTGAAAGGTATCGCTCGATGCGATCCTCATTGCCCGCGAACGCAGAGAAGTTCTTCTCTGCTACGTCCGTGAATCGCGCGAGGGTTCTGGCGGAAATTTCCTGCTGATCCTGGAAGATGCCCACCGTTCGAAAGTTATACTTCCACTTTTCGAACTGATGAAGCACGATCGTCGCATCCTTGACCTTGTCTTCTGTTTGCAGCGCGAACAAGAACACGGGCACTTCGGGTGTCCTAACAAGCCAGTCGATTGGGTAGCGCGCGTCCGGGTCCAACGCGGGCTCGTGCCACCCGCGTGTTCGACGATCAAGGGGCACAACACGCTCCACGAACGCACGCACGTCGGCAACAAAGTTGGACCGCACCTGCTCCCGCGTTTGCATCGATACGTCGGTGATTCGCAGTACCGCCTGCACAAGGCTGAAAAGCGCATCGCCGTAGTTCGCGTCCTCAACCGATGAAACCAGCTCGCCGTTGCGATCCTCAACCTGACCAGCGGCCAGCGCGTTCTCAATCACCTTCCGCCGACCGTCAGCCTGGAGCGCCCGATCGTCGAGCGTGTAGCTGAGTCGCATGTACGTGTTGCCCTCGTCGGTCAACACCCATCCACCATTCTCAGCGCGCAGCACGACGGAAACCAAGTCTCCGTCGTCAAAGCTGAAGGGCGTGAAGACACGGTACCGGGCCTTTCCCTCGGAAATCAGGCGCACGCCTCGGCATACTTTCCGCTCAAACTCGGCAGTGATGACGTCTGCGTTTGTCATACCCTGTCTCCAAAAAGGCTGGTCTGTGGATCATCCGGAACCACGAACCCACAGTCATCGAGCATGCACAGGAGCGCGCCCGTCAGGTCGGCGTATCGGTTAGTAACCTCCGCAAAGTGCTCGGGTCTGTAGCCCGCGGCGAACTGATATCGCTCTGTCGCCGTGTGGATATGGTAGTCGTAGAACGGCGGGTGCCTTTCCAACCGATTCCGGTGCTCATGCGATTTGCCGTTATACCTGCGCAGCAAAATGAGCGAGTTCGTGTCCGGGAAGAGGTACCCCAAGACGACCGAGAAGTCGAGCGGATTGAGCTCAGCCCGGCGAAGCATCAGCCGGAATCTGCTCCCCTCTGACCCGAACACATCCAGATCCGACCGCTCATTCCGGTTGGCGACCTTCAAAGCGATCTGCGTGCGAAAATCCGCTGGAAGGACTTTCGGCACGGTAAGCAGCGCGTGAATCGCCGGGTCAGAGAGAATACGGGTCATGCAGGATTGGAATGGGTAACCGAATATAAACCGAAAGTGGCTATGGTGTAACCCGCCTGAAGCCGCGTGCGCGCCTGCCAAAGCTGTGCGCCGTCATGTGGAACGGCAAGAAATGCCGGATCTTGTCACTACCGCGCGCCCTACTGTCTCCCAACTACTAATCTTGGAGAAACTAGGAGAAGCTTGGTATCAGCAATCTGCCTCCGCAGGTCGGCATCACGTGCCATCCCGGAGATCGTTTTCGCGTGTGGCGCAGGTCTGCAGTGATCCAGAGATTGTTAAGGCTTGCCTTGCAACCTGAACGCCGCGCGCGCCGCCGCCCCTCGGCGCACGACCCGTGTCCAACTCGCGCCAACCCGCCACACACCGCATGATGGCCCGCGCCACCCCCAAATCCGCCAAGAAGTCCGCCCAATCTGCCGCCACCATTGGCTTTGAAGCGAAGCTCTGGCTCACCGCCGACAAGCTCCGCAACAACATGGATGCCGCGGAATACAAGCACGTGGTGCTTGGCCTGATCTTCCTCAAGTACATCTCGGACACGTTCGAAGAGCACCGTGCCAAGCTCGTTGGTGGCAAAGGCGACTACGAAGGCGCGAATCCGGAAGACCCGGACGAGTACAAGGCGGAGAATGTGTTCTGGGTCCCTGCCGAGTCGCGCTGGTCGCACTTGCAGGCGAGCGCCAAGCAGCCGACGATCGGCAAGATTGTCGACGACGCGATGGTGGCGATTGAGCGCGACAATCCGCGGCTCAAGGGCGTGCTTCCCAAGGACTACGCGCGCCCCGGTCTCGACAAGCAGCGACTCGGCGAACTCATCGACGTCATCGCGACCATTGAGCTAACGGCGGCCAGCGAAGGCGAGAAAACACACCGTTCGGTTGATCTCTTGGGCCGCGTGTACGAGTACTTTCTCACGCGCTTTGCCAGCGCCGAGGGGAAGAACGGCGGCCAGTTTTACACGCCGTCGTGCGTGGTGCGTTGCCTGGTGGAGATGCTCGAACCGTACAAGGGACGCATCTACGATCCGTGCTGCGGATCGGGTGGCATGTTCGTGCAGTCCGAAAAGTTCGTCGAATCGCACGGCGGCAAGATCGGCGACATCGCCATCTACGGCCAGGAGAGCAACGCTACCACACGTCGGCTGGCCGTGATGAACCTCGCGCTGCGCGGCATCGAAGCGGACTTCGGGCCGGAACACGCCGACACATTTCAACGCGATCTGCATCCAGACTTGCGCGCCGACTATGTGCTGGCGAACCCGCCGTTCAATGACAGCGATTGGTTTCGGAAAGATGATGATGTTCGTTGGCAGTATGGTGTGCCTCCCAAGGGCAACGCGAACTTCGCGTGGGTGCAACATTTCATTCATCATCTCGCGCCCGATGGCATGGCGGGTTTTGTGCTTGCCAATGGGAGCATGTCGTCGAATCAGTCGGGCGAGGGCGAGATTCGTCGCGCGTTGATCGAGGCGGATCTCGTGGACTGCATGGTCGCGCTGCCGGGGCAGTTGTTTTACAGTACGCAGATTCCGGTGTGTTTGTGGTTTCTGACGAAGAGCAAGAAGGCGGATGCGAAGCGTGGGTTTCGCGATCGGCGTGGGCAGACGTTGTTCATTGATGCGCGGAAGCTGGGCGCGTTGATTGATCGTGTGCATCGCGAGTTGATGGATGCGGATCTTGAGAAGATCAGCGGCGCTTACCACGAGTGGCGTGTAGCAAGAGGCGCGCATGAGGATGTCGCCGGGTTTAGCAAGTCCGCCAGCGCCGCGGAAATCGCCGTTCAGGGTCACGTGCTTACCCCAGGCAGATACGTCGGAACTGAAGAGATTGAAGACGAGGGCGAACCTTTCTCCGAGAAGATGCCGCGCCTTCTCGCCGAGTTACACGCCCAGTTTGCCGAGTCTGCGGAGTTGGAGCGCGCCATCAAGATCAATCTGCGGCGGATCGGGTATGGCGGCTAATCTTGAAGAACCGGCATTGTCCGATGAGTTGCCCCTCATTCCGGATGACTGGCGATACGAGTCACTGGGCAATCTCGTCGAAGAGCGCGGCGTTTCCTATGGTATCGTCCAGCCCGGAGGCCAAGCCGTCGTTGGCGTTCCGATTGTGCGCGTGCACAACATTCGTAACGGGCGCATCGACACCACAGATATGCTCAAAGTCGGATTCGATATTGAGGCCAAGTTTCAGCGTTCGCGCTTGCGTGGTGGCGAAATTCTTCTGACTCTCGTCGGAACTCTCGGCGAGGTAGCCATGGTGCCCGATTCACTTCGCGGTTGGAATGTTGCTCGCGCTGTCGGCGTGATTCCTGTTCGCAACGACCCCGGCAGCCTTTGGGTTTCCATCTGTATTCGTTCCCCGTTTGTCCAGCACTGCATTCGAAAGTGGGCAACGACGACGGTGCAGGCGACGTTCAATCTGCGCGATTTGACGAAGCTTCCAATTCCGATTCCGCCGACTGCGACACGCGAAGCCATCACGGCGATTCTAGGAGTGTTGGACCAAAAGATCGAGCTTAACCGGCGAATGAACGCGACGCTCGAGGCGATGGCGCGGGCGCTGTTCCGGAGTTGGTTCGTGGATTTCGATCCCGTCCGCGCCAAACTTGATGGCCGCCAACCTGCCGGCGTTGACTCGGCGACCTCCGCGCTCTTCCCTGAGCACTTCGAGATGTCGTCTCATGGGGCGATTCCAAGGGGATGGACCGCCGCTTGTCTGGGCGATGTCGGCACGAATCCCCGTCGAAGCGTCAGGCCGGACGACGTAGCATCCGACACTCCTTACATTGCTTTGGAGCACATGCCGCGGCGTAGCATCGCCCTTGGAGATTGGGATGTCGCCGAAGGCGCGGTAAGTGGGAAGTCAGCGTTCAAGAAGGGCGAGATTCTCTTCGGGAAGTTGCGACCATACTTTCACAAAGTCGGCGTCGCTCCGTTCGACGGCATTTGCTCGACGGACATCTTAGTCCTCGCTCCCACAAGTCCTGAGTGGTTCGGGTTCCTACTCGGCCACGCAAGTAGCGACGAACTGATTCAGTTTACCGACGGCGCGTCCACGGGAACGAAGATGCCTCGCACGAATTGGAGTGACATCAGTTCGTTCAAAATCACGCTGCCACCGAAGCCCATCGCGCTTGCGTATACGCGAGCAGTGGAACCCATGATCAGCTGTATTCAAGCGAATCTCGCGCAATCGCGCACTCTCGCCACTCTGCGCGACACGCTTCTGCCGAAGCTGCTGAGCGGTGAGATTCGAGTTTCGGAGGCGGAGCGGTTCGTGATTTCGTCTTCTTGAGTCAACCATTTGGTGACTGTGAGCGTATCTAATTTGAGACTCATATGCGCCATTAGTGGCGAATTGGAAAGATAGATGACATTTACTCGCCATTTATGACGATTTCGTTATTTCGTCGTATTTGGCGAATTGAGTTGCATTAGTTTATCAGATCGTCATATTTGACGAATCATGAAGATTTCACCAAATCTCACGGAAGAAGCCGTCCTCGAAGAACTGGGTGCCCGCCTAGCCCTCGTTCGCATTGAGCGGAATCTCACGCAGGCAGCCCTGGCCGAGCAGGCAGGCGTTTCCAAACGGACTGTCGAGCGGCTCGAATCGGGCGAAGTCGGCACGCACCTCTCAGGCTTCGTGCGTGTCTGCCGCGCGCTGGCGTTGTTGGAACGCTTCGACCTGCTGGTGCCAGAACCCGTCGACAGTCCGATGGCGAAGCTCAAGCTGCAAGGACGCAGGCGTCGGCGCGCAACGGGAGAGAAGGGCACCACGCCAGCGCCCAAGAAGTGGACGTGGGGTGAGTCGACATGATCGCCGAAGTCCGGCTCTGGGGGCGTACCATCGGCGCCGTGTCGATCGATGAAGGCAGCGAGGTCGCAGCGTTTCAGTACGACCCCGCATTCGCGCAGAGCGGTATCGAGGTGTCACCGCTCACCATGCCACTCAGCACTCGCGTCTATCAGTTTCCGGCACTACCGCGCCATACCTTTCATGGATTACCCGGGCTGCTCGCCGATTCACTCCCCGACAAATTCGGCAACGCGCTCATCGACGCATGGCTAGCGTCTCAGGGACGCAGTGCCGAGAGCTTCAACGCGGTGGAGCGGCTCTGCTACACGGGTACGCGCGGAATGGGCGCGCTGGAGTTCGCGCCGGTTCGAGGCCCCAAGCCGCGCAAAGCCGCCACGCTCGCCGTCGACGCGTTAGTGCAACTCGCGAGCGAAGTGCTCACGCATCGTGCGGATGTGCAGGGGCATTTCCATGGAGCCGCCAAGGCCAAAGCGCTTCGGGATATTCTGAGCGTCGGTACCTCGGCCGGCGGCGCACGCGCCAAGGCGGTGATTGCGTGGAATCCCGTCACCAACGAAGTGCGCTCGGGACAGATCGCCGCTGGTGATGGATTTGAGTACTGGCTGCTCAAATTCGACGGCGTCGCCGGCAATAAAGACAAAGAACTCGACGACCCGCAGGGTTACGGTGCCGTTGAGTATGCGTATTCGCTCATGGCTGCTGCCGCCGGTATCACCATGAGCGAGTGCCGACTTATGGAAGAGAATGGGCGTCGGCACTTCATGACCAAGCGCTTTGATCGCCTGCCCGGTGGCGCCAAGCTGCACATGCAATCGCTCTGTGCGCTGGCCCATTTCGATTTCAATCAGGCGGGCGCGTATTCGTACGAGCAGGCGATGCAGGTGATTCGCGCTTTGAAGCTGCCGATGGCGTCGCTCGAAGAACAGTTCCGGCGCATGGCGTTCAACGTCGTGGCGCGCAACCAGGACGACCACGTGAAGAACATCGCCTTCCTGATGAACAAGCAAGGCGAGTGGTCGCTCGCGCCGGCCTTTGATGTCACCTACAGCTACAATCCGTCGGGCGCCTGGACCGCCACGCATCAGATGACGATCAACGGCAAACGTGACGGTTTTACGCTGAAGGACTTCGCTGCCTGCGCTAAGGTCGCCGGGCTCAAACGCGGCCGTTCGTCCCAGATTGTCGATCAGGTGCTGGCGGCGGTGAGGCGTTGGCCCGAATTTGCTGAACGCGCCAAGCTCGACGATTCTTGGCGGACCAGAATACAGCGAGCCCACCGACTCACCTTGCCTGCCCAGTGAAATTGACCGAGTCTGACGTCGAAGACGCTGCTCTCGAGTGGTTCGCGGCGTTGGGCTACGAGATCGGTCACGGTCCGCACCTGGCTCCCGGCGAACCGGCCGCCGCCCGCGAGACATTTGGCGACGTGGTGTTGGTGCAGCGGCTGCGTGACGCCGTCGCTCGGCTCAACCCCACCATTCCCGCTGACGCACGCGACGAAGCCGTGCGCAAAGTGCTGCGCGTCGCCACGCCTTCGCTGACGCAGACCAATCGCGAGTTTCACCTGCTCCTGCGCAACGGTGTGCCGGTGGAATATCCGCGCCCCGACGGCAGCATCGCTGGCGACAGTGTGCGACTCGTCGACTATTCCGACGCCGCAACGAACGACTGGTTCGCGGTCAATCAGTTCGCGGTCATCGAGGGCCAATTCCATCGCCGCCCCGATATCGTCGTCTTTGTGAATGGCCTGCCGTTGGGTGTGGTAGAACTCAAGAACGCCGCCGACGAAGACGCGACCATCTCGAGCGCGTACGCGCAGTTGCAGACATATAAGGCCGAGGTGCCGTCGCTGCTGCAATACAATGCGGCATTGGTACTGAGCGACGGCATCGAAGCGCGCATCGGGTCGGTGACGGCCAATCAGGAATGGTTCAAGGTGTGGCGCACGATCGATGGCGACGACGTGGCGCCAAAATCATCGCCCGAACTCGAAGTGCTCATTCGTGGCGTCTTCGAGAAGCAACGCTTTCTCGACCTGCTGCAGCATTTCATCGTATTCGAGGAAGACCCGGACACGGGCGCGCTGCACAAGATCATCGCCGGCTACCACCAGTTCCACGCGGTGAATGCCGCGGTTGCGGAGACCGTGCGCGCCAGCGGGATGGGCGCGCTTGGCGCCGGTGTGCACGGTATCGGTGGCACCTACTGGTCACGCCCAGTGCTCGGCGGCAAGCCGGGCGACCGCCGAGCGGGTGTCGTGTGGCACACCCAGGGAAGTGGGAAGTCGTTCTCGATGTTGTTCTACGCGGCGCGTGTCATCAGGCACCCGGCGATGCAGAACCCCACACTGGTTGTCCTGACCGATCGCAACGATCTCGACGACCAACTGTTCGGACAGTTCCAGCGGTGCACCGACCTGCTCGGCCAGACGCCCGTTCAGGCGGCGGGGCGTGATGATCTACGAATGCTGCT
>Ga0075163_10008033_pt1 | contig 13935 bp, 16 predicted proteins | sample JI1023141ADNA_FD_71478 | JGI IMG/M metagenome (GOLD analysis project Ga0075163, IMG submission 71478) | Wastewater effluent complex algal communities from Wisconsin, to seasonally profile nutrient transformation and Carbon sequestration -... | ecosystem: Engineered > WWTP > Effluent > Algae...
TGCGGCCACCATAACGTGGCGGCTTCTCGACGTAATCCTCGGGAATAGTTCCCGCGGGCGGCGACACGTAATAGTTATTCATGGTTGCGAGATGATCTGTTCCCGGCTCCCCGGCTCCCCGGCTCCCTCGCTTTAGTAATCGGGCCGGGCCAACCTTTCCATTCGCGGGCCAACTTTTCCATTTGGAAGGAACGGTGCGATAAAAGGGCGGGAGCGGAGGAGGGCGGGAGCGGCGGAGGACGGGACACACCACTCTCCATGCACTACTTTGGTCGGCACACGGATCGGGAGGTTGCGCTCTGCGAGTGCGGCGTTTCGCGGCACCCGGACGACGTGGCGCACGCGACGCCGCTGGGGGAGACGGGGTGGGCGGCGATCCTCCACAACGGAAAGCACGGTCTCTGGATGGAGACGGTGCTGGTCGACACGGACGGCTTTGTCCGCGTGCCGCGCAAGGTGACAGCGCCTCGGCACCCCAAGCCGGACCGAAAGGGCCGCTACCCGGACGCGCGCAAGTAAATCCGGAAACGGGACAAAACAGAAAAAAGGCGTCATTTCCGGGTTTATTTGGGCCAGATGATGTCTCCGAGCTCGTGCAGGTCTGCGAGTTCGGCGTGCAGTGCTCGGACGCGGTCGACGCACGCTCCGTAAGTGAGGGTGATCTGCTTGGGCGCCCACGTTTTCATGATGAAATTGGCGGTTTCGATGTCGATTCGGGCCGTTTCCCTGCGGACGCCGCAGACCGAGGCATAGAGGTCCGAGACGAGCGACCGGGCGACTGAGCACCAGTCCTTGGCCTCGAGCTCTTCGTCCGGATAGATGGTTTTCGCGACGCCGAGCTGGGCACGGGGGCTCAGATCCAGCGGCCCGTTCAGCGAAAACAGCCACGAGAGCGGCGACAGATCCGCGCCCGACAGATAGCGCTCCGTGGACGCTCTGTGGACGGAAACACAGAGCCAGACCGAGTTTTCGTCTATTTCCAGAAACACCCTGCGAAACACGATGCAAATCTCCCATTTCGCTATTTCCGCGAGGACGAGTTTTGCGTCCGGATAAACGATCCCGTCGCTATCAATGATCGCGACCCGAGTCGAAAAGATGACCCGCGACTTGCCTCTGCTATTGAAGAGAAGGTCCATTCCAAAGATTTTTGACATTTTCACCCTGAACTCGTCAACGGTCGCCATTTCTGGGAATGCGCCATCTCGGCTCCCCGGCCCCGGCCCCGGCTCTCTCGCTTTAGTAAGGGGATGAGGGCCAACTTTTCCATTCGCGGGCCAACTTTTCCATTGGGCATCATATAAGACCGGACCCGCGGCGGCGTTGGCGAGACGGGAACGGTTCTGTTCTCCCGGATGGCCGCATTTGCCGTTTGCGTTCCCTGTTTCCAGAAATCGTCACAGGCAATTTGTGAACTGTGCCCCTGCGGCAAGGAATGTGTGTGTCTGATCTGTCATCTCCGCTTTCGGTGCTGGAAGAAAATGCCTGTGCCTGCCGGGCGAACCTCCGGAGGCCCAGCCAACGTTTCCATGGGCGGACCAACGTTTCCATTTGGAAGCTAAGGGCCGGATAAAAGGGTGCCCGTGGCCCGGGGTGCCGGGGAAGTGGAAAGGGGCAAAAACGACATGATCACAGTTTCAGTGACGGATCGGGACTACGGCGACTTGGTTTCGGCGGAGAACATGCTGATCCTTCCCCTGACGGAGGAGCGGCGGCGGACACTAGGGATGCCGGGCCCAAAGCGGAACGCGCTGGGCGATCCGACCGTGTCGCTCTGGTGCCGGGAGCCGGGGCTGGTGGCGGAGCACAAGGCGGCCATGTCGTCCTTCTGGGAGCCCGAGGGCTACCGCAAGGCCCTGAGCGCCCTGACCGACATTGAGATGATCCGTCTCGAGATCCTCTATCCGCTGGGGCGCAAATCTCTTATCCGGATGGGCGCTTGGGTGCTCCCGACGGTGGCCAAGGTGAAAGCGGTCCTGACGATGACTCCGCGCCGTCGAGGGCCGACTCGCAAGCGCCCGCGCTCCTTGGACGACAGCGACAGCGACCGGGAGCCGGAGACAGATCAGCGCACGCGTCTGGACTTTGGAGACACCCGAGTGCCGCGCTTCAAGCGCCCGAGGACATTTCTTTTTGATTAAACGCCCATTTTCAATTTCCTTTGTGTCGTAGGGAATGCGGCCCTTTCTCCCTATGCGACTTGGTTTCCTTTGTGTCGCATCCATTACGACCCTTTCTCCCTATGCGACTTTGTCTGCGACCCTTTCTCCCTATGCGACTTGGTTTCCTTTGTGTCGCATCCATTACGACCCTTTCTCCCTATACGACTTTGTCTGCGACCCTTTCTCCTTGTGTCGCATCCATTACGACCCTTTCTCCTTGTGTCGCATTCATTACGACTCATTCTCCTTGTGTCGCATCCATTACGACCCTTTCTCCTTGTGTCGCATCCATTGCGACCCTTTCTCCCTGTGCGACCTATTCTCCTTGTGTCGCATCCATGACGACCCTTTCTTCCTATGCGACTTTGTTTAGGAAACACGACATTTATTCTTCAGAGCCCGAGCCAGCGGCGTCAGCGCAAGCGGGACAGATGTCTCGGCCGTGCTTGTCCTCGCTGTCGAGGAGATCGCCGTCCGCGGTCCAGAATGTTGTTTCGGGGAACCCGGTTTTCTTCTGGGAATCGGCACAGCCGGGGCACCTGACGACGCAGGCTCTGCAGCAGCGGAACGTCTCGGCGTATTGCATCCTTCCGCTCGGAAGACGATACTCGGGCTCGTTGTTGACCCGGAGACCGGGATAGACGGCGACACCATTGACAACAAAGCCGTCCTCCGGGAGAGGTCTGCCGCACGGACCGCAGTGCTTGTCGCAGTCGAGGAGCCAGCAACCCAGACAGTAAGGGTCGCCGGGGACGTAGTCGCGGTCCTCCGTGGGCAGGGCGCCGGTCTCGAAAAAGCGGTTCTGCTCGTCGAGATCAAAGATCTTGCAGAACGTGATGTAAGGCATAGACAGCTCGATGACACGGAGTTCCTTGGGAGAGGCGAGGAACATGCCGTTCTCGTCAAACTCGACATCGTCATATTTTTTCCGAATGTCGTCGAAAGTGAGATCGAGCCGGTTCCACTCCTCGCCCTCGAGGATGAGAAGCCGCCAGTGGACCCGCTTGAGAGCAGGGGGCGCCGGAGCCGGGGCGACCGTGTCACTGGCCGAGAGGGAGCGGGCGCGCTTGGAGGGAGGCTTGCCGGCTGAGCCAGAGCCGGAGCCGGAGCTCGATTCGCTGCGCGGGTGCTTTCCGGCAGCGACAGCGACCGACTGGCAGGCTTCGGCGGCGGATGAGGCGCCCGACTCGGATGCGGAGAAGAGGGGGCGGCGGACGTCCTTGGCAAGGGCCTCGCGCTCCTCGTCGGTCATGGGGCGCGGACGGCGATCGGGCTTGGGTGCACCGGGGCACTTGCGAATGGGGGTGTTTGCTGACATTTCGGTGATGCGTGCAAATCGGGTGCCTAGAGCAGAGAATTGCGTCGCTCTTAAAGCCGGGACCGGCCAACTTTTCCATTGGCGGGCCAACTTTTCCATTGGCCGGCCAATCTTTCCATTGGAATGGAAAAGTTGGCTGGCGAATGGAAACGTTGGCCCGGCACCCCTTCAAAAGCCTGCTTGGGAACGGGGAGTTTACGACACCCGACCCCTCACACTTTACTCTCAAGATGAACAACGAAGATCAAGTCGTATTGCGCGCGGAGGCTGCTCTAGCCGAAGCGCAGAAGAATGCTGCGGACGCCTCGGCTGCGGCTGTGGATGCGGAGACTCTGGCCTCGATCACGGCGTCTTCGCTTTCCACTGCGAACGAGGCATTGTCGACCATCGAGTCGGCGCTCCACGAGACGGCCGAGGCGATGTCGGCGTGTCAGTTGACTCTTGTCGACTGCAGCCGGGCTGTTGAGGCGGTCGACGCGGCCAAGGCAGCTCTTGCCGAGGCGGAGGCCGAGCAAGCGGCGGCGGCGGAGGCCGTGGAGAAGCGCAACAGGCCCGGAACTCGGGCGGCTCTGCTCGACGCGACGGCCCGTGTCAAGGCGGCGCAGGAGGCGCTTGAGGCGGCCGAGTCGTCTGCTGTCTCGACCGGGACCGACGCACCCGCGATCCTCGACGAAATCCAGTCTCTCCGTGCCAAGGCCGACGGTCTCCGTGACGAGTCCGAGTCGGCCCAAGCCGAGGTGGCGCGTCTCCGTGACGAGTCCGAGTCGGCCCGTGTCGAGGCGGACCGGCTGCGGGCGGCGGCGACTGCGGCCGAGGCGGCGGTGGCCGAGGCCGAGAAGCAGCTCAACACGGCGCGACTCGACGCGATTGCGCGGGTGGTCGAGGAGACGGCGGCCCGTGTCAAGGCGCAGCAGGCCGAGGCGGCGCGACTGGCAGCGGAGGCGGAGGCCGAGCACCAGCGACAGGCCGAGAAGGCCAAAGTCGAAGCGGCGCGACTGGCAGCGGAGCAGGACGCTGCGGCCAAGATGGAGCAGCTCCGGGCGATGCAGGCCAAGGCCGAGGCCGAGGCGGCGCGCCGGGCGGCAGCCGAGCGTCAGCGACTGGCAGCGGAGGCCGAGGCTGAGCGCCAGCGACTGGCAGCGGAGGAGGATGCGCGGATGCGGGAGCGCCGGGCGGCGGCGGCGACCGTTTCCGAGCTTTTCGGCTCGGATGCGATGGAAATCGACGAGGAGCCGGCCCCGGCCCCGGCCCCGGCCCCGAAGCGCAAGGCGTCCGAGATGCTTTTCGACTCGGACGACGACGACGAGGAGCGCCCCCCCAAGAAACAGAAGATTTGCAAGAAGAAGGCATCCAACACTTCCTCGGAGGATTCCTCTGACGGTGAGGAGGAGTCCCCGGCTCCGGCTCGGGTGACCAAGGCGGCGCTCCCGGATCCGAAGAATCACCAGTGGGTCTCCTCGGATCTGCCTCTCCCCGAGGGCACCGAGCCCCATCTGAAGGTCATGGTTCTGGCGCTCGCCAACGCCGCGCAAGTCTTCCGCACCCAGATCCTTTCCAGCAAGGCCCTGATGGCGCTTTTGGCGCTTCTCGGCAAAGACGAGAATTTCCTCTATGCCGACATTGGGGAGATCGACGGAGTGCGGCTCTACATCATCGACAAGCGCATCAACGGCGATCTTGTCCCGCGTCTCCTCGCCTCTGTGTTCCCGGAGGAGACTGTGGAGGCTTATCAGCTGGGCAAGGACAAGAAGAAGCAGGAGCAGGACGAGGCGATGAAGGAGCTGCGGGACAAGGTCCGCGCTTTCTGCGCCGATCCGTCGACCGAGCTGGGGCAGTGGTGCCAGCTTCAGGTGCTTCTCCGGGCGATCCAGCGATACGGCTATGTCGGGATTGACACGAACAACAAGCTGGTCGTCAACGACGGCTGGCCGTGTCCGGCGCCTGTCAAGGACTCGCAGGACATTGGCCCTCCGGCGTCGACCATGACGCGGATGCTCTCTGCGGCGGCCAAGTCGATCATCGCAGCCAAGGCGGACGCGGCCAAGCAAGCCAAGGCAGCAGCCAAGGCCGAGCGCAAGGCCTCGAAAAAGGCCGAGTCTCGCCGGGGCGCCATCAACGTGATTCCGTTTTCGCCTCCTCCTCCTCCGGGCGCGGCGGCGGCGGCAGCGGCAGCGGCGGCAGCGGCAGCGACGATGACGATGGTGACTCAGTCCTATTCGAACCCGATTCCGCTTCCGGTCGACATTTCTCCCCCGCCTCCGAGCCAGATCCTCTCGTCCGGAGTCGTGGCGCCCAAGGTCCCCGCCCCGGCCTCGGCCTCGCCGCCCCCCTTCCCGCAGTAAAATTTTCACTCGCTCACACTTGTCTCTAATGAGCAAAAAATTGACTTCGCTGGACTTGGCCCTCTACCTATTTTTCGGCGGAACGCACGATTCCTTGCGAACGCATCATATTTTGCTCCTATTCCTCAATGCTCTCCTGACCAAGGGGAAGCACGCGGCGCAACTTTTCAAGCAGGCCTCGGCCATTCTCGCCGGACGCAAGGACATGTTTGCTGCCTACATGCTCTGCGGGGCGACGGGCCCGGTGTCGGCACTGGCGGGTGAGCCGGGAGGGCCCGTTCCCGAAAAGCGACCGATGACAGCGGCCTACGAATTCGTGCAATTTCATCGGGCGCTCGGCCGACCGACAGGGGTCGACTGGCTGCCTTACCTCATGGGGCGGGCCGGCGAGGCGGTCCCCGGGTGCGTGACCGGGACGATCGAGTGGGCCGGGGAAACGCGCCCGATTCTTCTCTGGGAGGCGCTCTTGCCTCCGGCGACGGGCGACTACTGGGAGGATCTTTCTCTCAGGACCATTTCCGCGATCCGAGAGCGGAGGGCCGAGGCTCCGGATATCACGGCGATCTGGGGAATTTCGGAGAAAGTGTGTCGACTGACATGGGGCCGGAATCGACCTCCCTATTGCGCCCGGACGCCGCGGACCGTGCCACGCCGCATCCCCTCGATGGAGCAGCAGCACGCCTATCTTCTCGAGAACGTCACGATGTCGGAACTGACCGATCTGGTCCGACCGGCACGGCCCCAAGCCCCGGACCCAGTCCCAGTGCCCCTGTGGCAGCAGGACCCGCGGACGCCCGAGGTCAGCCCCGAGCCCTTTGACCGGACACCCAGCCCCAGCCACTTCACTTTTCTTTTTATGTGAAAAAAATCGAGGCGGGCCATTCTCCGCATCGGAGAGTCATGTGGCACAGCAGGGCATTTGCAGCCGGGATAGGGTCTTTCTAGGCCTTGGCCGCACTCGACACGTCCCGACTGGCACGATGCCAAGATCTTGCCAGCATGGGCCCGCCTCAAAATAGCCCCATTTTTGCTCAGTTCCCCCTATCACTCCCATAGCATTTTTGTGTGCCCCCCTTATGGGTCGAAACCATCACGGAATCGGCCATTTCCCGCCCTCCCCTTCCCGCCAAATTTTTTATTTTTTTTCGGCGCATTTTGCCTTCTATCTAAATATTTGCACAGGTCAACCGAGCCGCCCTGCCCCAAGTTAACGCAAACTTCGGAAACCAAGTCGCTTTGGAGTTAGCGCCTCGTGCTCTAGGTCAGACACAAAGTCCCGTTGTTTCCCGAAATAACGCAAACTTCGGAGACCAAGTCGCCTTGGAGTTAGCGCCACGGCCTTGCGGTTTCCAGAAATAACGCAAACTTCGGAAACCAAGTCGCCTTGTGCTCAAGGTCAAACGCAAAGTCCCGTTGTTGCGCACTGAAAATAACGCAAACTTCGGAAACCAAGTCGCCTTGGAGTTAGCGCCTCGTGCTCAAGGTTTCCCAAAATAACGCAAACTTGGTCCAATTACGACCCATTCCGGTCCAATTACGACCCATTGGGAAAATCGGTCCAATTACGACCCATTCCGGTCCAATTACGACCTATCGGGAAAATTCGGTCCAATTACGACCCATTCCGGTCCAATTACGACCCACCGCGGACAAAACCGGGGGTAGGGCCAGCCCACCCGCACAGAGAGGAGGGGCCACAAACCTCCTAACGGAACCCCTAACGGAAAATGGGCCCCCTCCCAATAAAAGCGAAAAACGAGGAACCCCTAACGGAAAATGGGCCCCCCTCGCGCAAACGCAAAAAACGAGGAGACCCCCCCCTCCCCTCTCCCTCCTTCTTATCGGAAAGAGAGAAGCACACACTTGATTCATGCTACAGAGGGGCGGACGACTCTCGCAACAGTTCTCCAAGGCGAATGAGGTTGTGGCGATTGACAGTGACTTTGGGGCGGTGTATGTGACGTGCTACTGTCCGCGGCTCGAAGTTCTCTACGGGAGCGAGTCGTTACTGGTGGATTGCCGCGAAGTTCCGGGGTGGCCGCAAGCGCCGTGGCACAGGCTGCAGGGGCGCGCGACCCTAGTGTCTCTGTCGCCGCTCTCGTTCCGCTTGGAGCTGTCGAACAGGGACTGGAACGGCCAGTGGCTTTACGAGGGCGGCGCGCTGACCTACGTGTCGATGCATCGCTCGGCGCACCCGCGCCTCATAGGACTGCGGACATTTGTCCAAGAAAGCTATCTCCTGCAGTCCGAAGACAACTTGATTCTCCTCCCGAAAGGAGAGAGCACGGGATATCTCATCCACGACCGTTTGACGCACTCGCCCATTTTCGTTTTCAGCTGCGTGTTCACGGTCCAGATCGACGGGGGAGCGTGGGCCGTCTGCGGCACTCGGCAGAAGTTTGCCATTGAGGCCAAGTTCGCGATTCCGGGTCCTCGGTGTGTGTTTCTGATCCGAGGGCGGACGATCGAGCACATAGACACGCTGACGCATCATCGGACGGTGCTTGCGTCCTCGCTGGGGCGCCACGGCGGCATTGCCTTGCCGAAGAACATGAACACTGGGAGAATCGTCTACGTTCCCAAGACGGGCGATCTGCTCCTACTCCGGCAGAAAGGCACCATCGTTCCCTTGACGCTCCGAAACGTCGTCGCTCCGCCCATCGATCTGAATGCGAACACGTTCTCGCAGTTCCCGCCCGACATCCGGGACCTGATCCGAACGTTCCTGTGTCTCGCCCGGCGCACGGTCTGGGGCCGGCTCTCGCGGACCACGCAGCAATACCTGCTCTCGTTCGTCTTTATGAACGTTCCGTGCGTGCTCTCGTTCTTTGGCCGGCTCACCAAGTGAATGTGTCTCTTGGAGAAAGAGAGAGCGGACGGCAGGTTCATTCGCCTCGGCCGACGGATCGCGCGATGACGGCGTGCCACTCGGGATGGCCGCCGACGCGAGCGACGAGGATGAGGGCGGCCACGGCAAAGCAGACGAGGGAGGCCTTGGCGAGAGAGTAGGCCCGGCTGCGATTGCGAACATCGTCTCCCGGAAAAGAGATGAGGAGATGCGATATTTTCTGCCTCGTAGCGTCGCGGATGGTGGTGACGGTGGCGAGCGGGTCCAGCTCCCGGAGTCTCTGCGTGATGCTCTGGAACTCGCTCGCGTGCTCCTCCGAGATCCGAAGTGCCGCATTTCCTATGCCATGTCAGTATATGTGCCGAGTGCCGGGAAGGGAAAAGACCACGAACCATTCGAGACTTGTTTGACAGAGTCCCAGTCCCACCCGAACGCGGCGCACACTTGTTTCGCTTTCTGCATGGCCCTGAAGAGAGACGTGTTTGGCTGTCTCTTCCCCGAGGAGTTCCCGGAGGGCGAGACGGTCGAGGTTTCAGTTCATCCCATCGATCTCTCGTCCGAGCTTGCAGACGCCACGGTCTCGTCGACGGACGGATTCGGTCGTTTGGGGGCAGGCTCTATCCCCGTGCGTCTGCCCAAGGCCCTTCTGGACTCCCTGCCTTCCGAGAAACCCGCCGTTGTCGAATTTGGCGAGGATGGAGTGCCTACTCAGATTCTCGTGTTTGACAAGTGAAATCTGATCGACTCGCCAGCCTTGCCGCCCGGCCAACTCTTTGCACCGGCTACCACTTCTCTCTTCATGACGATCAACCCAGAGCACCTTGCTCCGTTTGCAGACGAAGTTCGGAATGCCGTGAAGAATGCGGATCCGCTGCGCAAGGACACCATCATTCTCAAGGCGATCGCCGAATCGGTTCATTCCCTCCCGTGCAACCCTGAAGACATGCTGGCGCTTTTGCCTCTGGATCTGCGCACGCGCATTGCCGCCGCTGCAAGCAAGCCTACGAAGCCGCACATAGAGCAGGTGGCTATTGACACGGAGGGCTACACGTGCCGCACCACGACGATCGGGCACTACAACGAACGCGAGTATGAGTATGATCCCGAAGTGGGATGGAGCAACTCGCTGACGGCGGAGCAGCAATGCACCGAGTTTGAGAAGAAGGTGACCGTCTACAAGGCGGGAACGCCCGTTCTCTTTGTCAAGGCGGAAGCAGACTTTTACGACGACGTTCAGGATGAGAGCGTCATCCAGTTCAAGCTCGAGGATCTCGTGATCACGGTGAAGTGGCTCGAGCATCCTGTGGATCACGGTCTCGTGGCGCGCGACCTTCTCGCCATTCTCAAGAAAGCAGGCATGCCTGTGGAGGTGACGGACCAGATCGAGGACTTTGATTATGTCGTGGAGCAGGACATTTCCGTCGGGAGCGATGTCCGCATCGAGATTCAAGTTGCTGCGTTCCACGGCCGCAAGCGCTCGGCTGCTCAGTCCGACGAGCCGGCCAAGAAGCGCAAGAAGTAACCACAACACTCAAATGAACCTGATTCTCCTCGATGCTCTATTCCTTGCATGCCTCGTAAGTGCAGGCGCCGTCATTCACAACCTGCTCCGAGGCACGGAGGAGCGCCTCATGACGGTTGCAGTTCTGACAGCCCTATTCTATACGATCTTGAGCCACGTGCCCAAGGTAGCGATCCCAGAACTGCTCCTTGGCTGTCTTCTCTGGGTGGCGACGGTCACAAGTCTTCTCCCAGAGAAAAGCAACGCAAGCCTCTTGACTCTCTGGGCGTCTCTCGTCATTTCCGTGTTCACTGCAGGCGAGCCGTTTGCGTTCTTCGAGATCTATCGCGGCATTCTGATTGCGCGCACAATATTCCTCGATTTGATGATGCTGATTGCCATGTTGAACGCGTAAAGGTGCAACGTCACTAGGCAGAGACCTCGCCCGAGATAAGCGCTTTGCCTCCGGTGGCGAGAACCTCCATCTTGGGATCGGTGTCGCCCATGCGCTCCGCGACCTTGGTGGCCACAGCGTCGACGATGCGCCCGGCCCAGATCTCGAGCATGGCCGCCACAAAGAACACAAGGAAAAAGAAAGCGCTCTGATTCCCAATCTCGTTGAGAATGCGCTCGGTGCTCCAGTCACCGCCATGCTTGTATTCGCACGAAAGGTAGATCCACATGGCAAACGTGATGACAAGAAAGCCAATGAGCGTCACCGGCTTGCGGCGAAACGCCTCGACAGTATCAGGAAACGGCACCGCCATGGAAGGAGAGAAGTGGTTTACTCGAGCGGCTCCTTGGGCTCGGGCACGACAACCGGCTTGCCAGCGGCCTTTGCGGTCCGCATGGCATGATAGACGTGGATATGCCCTTTTTCGTGAATTGCAATCAAAACATCGCAATGTTTCACGGCCAGATTGATGCGCGACGTTGGCACAGTGACATCTGGTTTGTCGGCTCGGACAAAGACTGTGTATGCATAAGGCATGACGTTCTCCACGTCGTAAACGTGTTCACGAGTTCTCATCCCAAAATGATCTAAGATAAAGCGCTCGGCAATCCCGCCCTTGTCAAATGTGACAAAGGCTTTGGCCATTCCGTGCTCTTGAACGGCTTTGCAGATAAGAGCGCACACCGCATCGTAATCATTGCAACTTGATGCAATGGCAATGCCATAGACTTTTGGATGCACATAAGTTGCTGCCATAGTGAGAGAAGTGATTTACGGCTCCAGCGGGCGCGGCTCCTTGGTCTCTCGGAGGTCCTCCTCGTCGTCGTCGTCGCGATCGGTCTTGAGGTTCCAAAAGTCACTCGGGAATGAATCAATCTCGCGCTGGGCCAGATCGCGGATCTGTGGCCAAATGAGCGGCGCGTTTCTCATCCGCTCGCGAACGTTCTTTTTCGCAATAAAAGAAAGAACCACACCAAGCACCTTTTTGTCAAGCTGGTTCGCGATTCTCTGGCCGATCCAGAGCAAGAGGACAGCCGGGCGGATGTCGCAGGCATGCGTCCAGTCCGGCAGCGTGTTCTCGAGCTCCTTGGGAACTTCGACCGTGTTCAGCTTGAGCTGGGTGAATGCAGCATCAAGATCAAAAGGCTTGCGAAAGTAGTCGTCCATGTCCACATTGCGCTCTTTCTTGATCCAGCACACAAGGCAATCCAGCAAATCCGTGGCGCCAAGTCCTGCCGCGTAGAAAAGAACAACGGACGGGGACTGCGCTGCCTCGGCCGCGACACGCAGATCGCTGTCCATACGCACACACTCGTCAACAAAGTCCTCTTGCGCGCGCTCAAACGCAACCACGCCTTCCATGTCAATCTCCGCTGGAAGCACGGGCTTCTCCATCTTCTTCCCGTAAACATCGTATTGCGCAAGCGCAAGGCATTCGCCCTGAGCAATCTCAAGCGTTCTGGCTGCCATTGTGAGAGAAGTGAACCCACTCGACAAAAACAATTGCCGCCGACAATACTAGGAGAATAGCGGTCACGGGGTCCACGAGTCAAGTCTTTACAGGGGATGGAAATGAAGCACGGACGGCGTATTCATGAATACAATGAGACCAGCACCGCCGTCATCCACTTCCCACCGACGCTTGTCGTCCACCAAGTAGGTCTCGACATACTGCCGCGCCGAATCGGGCAGTCGGCGCATCTTCTTCAGGAGCTTGGCTCTGGCCAACTCGAACACGGTCTCGTAGTCCGGGTTGCCGGCACGGGGCAGCTTGACAAAGCAACTTGGCTCCTTCCCAAACGACCGAGAATCGTGAAAATAGGCCGTAATCATCGCCGCTCCTGCCCTCGGCTTGGCCGCAACAAACTCTCTCTTCCGCGTCGCCATGGGATTCAGATCGGCCGGACACGGAAGCGCCATAGGAGAGAAGTGCTTTACGGTTCAGCGACTGGGACCTGAGGAGCAGGGATAGGCACCAACCTTCCCATGTCATAGCAGAGTCGCATCTGAGCCGTTCTTTGTGCACTGCTCGGAGCGTCATAATATCGCCTACTTGGCGAACACCAGTGATACAGGGCCCAAAACATAGCCGCCACCATTACTGCAGAAAGAACTCCCGCAAGCACCGCATTGCCCCATTCCTTCATGGCAGGAAACAAGTATTTAGACCTCGTCGGAGCTGTCAATCGGCCGGAACTGCTGCCGCAGCCTCTGATACTCGGCCAGCGGGTCGTAGCGCCACCTTTGATAGAGGCAAACAAACGCCCCTAACAGAGAAAACACAATAATGTAGACAACCGCTTCAATGCACAGAGCACTCGTCATGGACTAGCCTGCGGTGGCACACTTGCGATTCTGCAAACGAGTTAAATGTCACGGCTGCATCCAGTAATCGAATTCGGCGCCATGCCAGCGCCCATCTGGAAAGAAATGCATTCACTTGGTCTTCTGGCGCTTGGCCGGTCCGCGGCCGTCCTCCTCGGCTTTCCGCTTCCGGCTCGCATCCTCGCCCTTGTGATCCACGGCAAGTCTGGCAACAGGGCGTTTGTCCTGATTGGCAATGGCGGTCTCCAGATTTGCAATCGCACCGGTCAAAAGCGCCGCTCCTTTCGCAGCAGCTCCTACCGCAACAAGCGGAACGGGCATCGGTCCAACATCAACGGTCACATCGCCGGAAATGGCAATTCCCGAAGACGTCTGTCCAGCGCCAAGATACACGGACACGTGCGGCTTTCCGGGCGCAATCAAGGTCTGTGTGGCCACGCGTGTTACCTTTCCCGTGAGCACGATTCGCGGCAACTCGGCCGCCGTAGGCGCCCGCGCCTTGATCACCATCTTAGTGACGGCACCAGAAAGCTCTACCGAGGCGGCCATTTGGAGTGAAGTGGTGGCCCGTTTGCTTGCTGGGCTCAGTATAGAGCGTGGGCAGGTCTGCGTAGTCGTCGCCGCTTGGTCAGCAAGCTTTGCAGCCGGTGCAAAGGTCGCAGTTGCAGCCACAGTCGTCGCCCGAGCAGTTGTAGCAACACATGAAGAGACAGGTGTAGGTCGGCCTCACGCTGTCGACAGCAGAACCGCCTTTTATTTTTTGGTCTTTTTTCTTTATCAATAATAAACTTGACTTTTCCGCGGACTGTGCGAAACATAACGACACTGCTTTCTTTATGTCGGCAATTATTGCGCTGATTGCAACAATCGCGGCAGTTGCCACTATTTCCGTGTTGGCTGTGCAGCGCGCAAACACTCCGCTTTCGTCCCCGCCTCCTCCCCCGCCATCGCCTCCGCCGCCCCCGTCGCCGCCTCCGCCTCCGCC
>Ga0075163_10008034_pt1 | contig 13934 bp, 15 predicted proteins | sample JI1023141ADNA_FD_71478 | JGI IMG/M metagenome (GOLD analysis project Ga0075163, IMG submission 71478) | Wastewater effluent complex algal communities from Wisconsin, to seasonally profile nutrient transformation and Carbon sequestration -... | ecosystem: Engineered > WWTP > Effluent > Algae...
CGCCGCCGCGACACCGGTCGCGTCGAGATCGCCCAGAGCATCGGACGATGCGCCGCCCAATCCCAGCTGATCGCAAGCGCCCGCGGTCGTGAGCGCGCCGAGCGCAACGGCATTGGCCATTAGGCCGCGACGTGAAATGGACATCGAATTTCCCCCTGGCCTTTGACGTGCGGCCTTGGACGGAACTTTGCGCAAGCGCTGCCACACTCGCAAGCGGGGAAAGAGCCTTGCCTTGGCGTCAAGCGCGGGCGAGTAGGCGGAATGTCCCGCACGCGCGCCGATTTATTGCTGGTTGCGCGCGGCCTCGTTGAGAGCCGTGCCAAAGCGCGTGCGGCCATCGACGCTGGCGGCGTGTTGGCGAACGGCATCGCTGTCATGAAAGCGTCTGATCTGATCGATGACGGCGCTGCGCTCGATGTGACGCCGCCGCATCCGTGGGTGTCGCGCGGCGGGGTGAAATTGGCGGCAGCGCTGGATGCTTTCCAAATCGAGCCAGCCAATCAGATCTGTCTGGACGTCGGCGCCTCCACTGGCGGCTTTACGCACGTCCTGCTCACACGCGGCGCTGCGCGCGTCTACGCGGTCGATGTTGGGCGCGATCAGCTCCACGCGTCGCTCCGCGCTGATCCCCGCCTTGTGAGTCTAGAACAAACCGACGCCCGCACTCTCACTCGTACCCAAATCCCTGAACCGCCGACGCTCATCGTCTGCGACGCAAGCTTCATCGGCTCTGCCAAAGTTCTCGGCACGCCGTTCGCGCTCGCTGCCGACAGCGCTGATGCGGTCGTGCTGATCAAGCCGCAATTCGAAGCTGGCCCGAAAGCCGGGCGCGCGGGCGTGCTTGACGAGGTCACCGCTCGCGCCGCCGCGCAAAATGCGATCGACGCGCTCCGCGGCCTTGAGCGCTTTAGCGTTGTCGGCAGCATCGACTCGCCAATCCGCGGCGGCGACGGCAACCTTGAGCGCCTCGTTCACCTGAAGCGCTAACCACAAAGAAAGACCCCGGCTTCTTGCGAAGCCGGGGTTTCAGTCACTGCGTACTAGGTATGGGTTCAAACTATGGAGATTACTTAGCGCTGGTACTCGGGGCGCCACTCGCCGTCGTCGCCGCGGCACATCAGAACGTCTTCGCGATACTCGCGGCCATTCGGCGCGCGCGTGATTTGCTCGCCCATCCGGCAGTCACCGCGATCATCGCCGCGATAATAGCCGTCGTCGTTCGGGCCGCCGTAGAGGTCGTCGTCTTGGTAGCCGCCTTCGTTGCCGTAATACGGCTGTTGGCCGTAAGCGACCGGGCGGCCGAATTCGTCGTACTGGCCTTGAACTTGATCGCAGCGCGCGGTCGAGCGGCCTACTGCGCCACCGGCGACAGCGCCGACGACGGCGCCTAGGCCCGCGCCTTCACCACGAACGCCACGGTCCGCGACTTCGCGGCCCAGGAGCGCGCCGATCACGCCGCCGATCACAGCACCGCCAGCCGTGCGGTTATTCCGCGAGGTCTGACATTGTTGCTGCGTGGAGACATGCTCGTCGTGGTAGCTGCGGTATTGCTGAGCCGACGCCGGTTGGGCAAACGCCACCAGGGCGGTCGCGACAGCGGCTGCGGTGAGAAGGTGACGGCGCATTGGGGTGGCTCCTTTAACTTGAGCCGGAGATAAGCAAATCCAGTCTGAACGGCACATGAAGCGTATGAACCGCCTTTCCCGCTCCCGGCCCCAACAGGCCGGGAAAGCCGATATTCCAGCCGCTGAGGAGCGAGTGCTGGAGATTTCGGCTGTCGGATCGCGGGGCGATTCAACCAGTGAGGGAGAAGCCGGGCCGATCTACACGCCCTACGCGCTGCCGGGAGAGCAGGTACGCGCCCGTGTCACCGGCGGCCGGGCTGAGCTGCTGGAAGTCCTCCGCGCCAGCCCCGAGCGCCAAGAACCGGCTTGCCGCCATTTCGGCCGCTGCGGCGGCTGCCAGCTGCAGCATTGGTCGGATGACCCGTATCTCGCTTGGAAGCGCGAGCAGGTGATCGAGGCGCTGACCAAGCGCGGCTTCGGCGGCGTCCACGTCGAGCCCACGATCGCAGCTTGGGGCGAGGGCCGTCGCCGCGCCGCGCTACATGCCGCGCGCCAGAACAACCAAGTCCGCATCGGCTTCATCGAACGCGGCGGCGCGCGCCTGACGCCGATCAGCCAATGCCCAGTGCTCGCGCCGCAACTCGAAGCAACGGTGCTGAAGCTCGCGCCGCTCGCGGAACTCGCGCTGCCGCAACGCGGCGAGATCACGATGCAATGTCTGCTGACTGATAGCGGCGTCGACATTTCGATCAAAGGCGCCGGCCGCGTCGATCTCCTCAATCGTGCGCAACTGGAAAAGCTGATCGCGGAAGCCAACGCGCTCAATCTGGCGCGGCTTTCCTTCGACGCCGAAACTATCATCGAGCGCGCCAAACCGACACTGCGCATGGGCAAAGCCACCGTCAGTCCGCCGCCCGGCGCGTTCTTGCAGCCCACGGCGCTCGGCGAGGAAACACTGGCGCGCCTCACGCTCGAAGCCGTGCATGGCGCTAAACGCGTCGTCGATCTTTTCTCCGGCATCGGCACCTTCGCGCTGCGCATCGCCGAGCACGCCGAAGTCCTCGCCGCCGAAGGCGATACCGAAATGCTGACGGCGTTGAAGAAGGCTTCTGACGGGGCAGGCGGCGCTCTGAAAGAGATCAGCATCCTGCGCCGCGATCTGTTGCGCACGCCACTCTCCACGCTGGAGATGAAAAAGTTCGACGCCGCCGTGATCGACCCGCCGCGTTCAGGCGCGAGACAGCAAGCCGAACAGATCGCCCGCGCGCCGATCCGCAAGCTTGCCTATGTCTCATGCGACCCGGCCAGCTTTGCGCGCGACATCAAAGTCCTGATCGAGCACGGCTTCACGCTTACCAAGATCACGCCGGTCGATCAATTCCGCTGGAGCCCGCACATCGAACTAGTCGGGGCTTTCGAGCGATGAGCAACAAAACCACGCTGCTCGACTACGAGCGCTCGCGTCGCAAGCGCGATCCGAAGGCGGACGCTGCGCCGCTCGAAGACGGCTATTGGCGCCGCAAAACCCTCACCGAGATGAATGAGCGCGAGTGGGAATCGCTCTGCGATCGCTGCAGCAAATGCTGCGTCATCTCAATCGAAGACGCTGACACCGGCCAGCTTTATCTCACCGACGTGTCCTGCAAACTCTTCGACACCAAAACCTGCGGCTGCAGCGACTACGCCAACCGCAAAAAATACGTCCCCGATTGCGTCAAGCTCACGCCGAAGAACGTGCCCAAACTCGATTGGCTGCCGCAGACTTGCGCCTATCGCCTCGTCTCCGAAGGCAAAGACCTCTTCTGGTGGCACCCGCTAATCTCCGGCAGCCAAGAGAGCGTCCACGTCTCGAAAGCCTCAGTGCGCAACAAAACGCGCCCAGAAGGCCGCTTACAAATGCCCGGCCTCATCAAGCGCATCACACGCTGGCCAACGCCGTTGGAAAAACCGCCCGCGCAGCTTCGTCGGCGCAGGCGTGTGAAGCGTTAGACGCACATGCGACTTGTGTCGTTGGGCGTACATCGCTAACAACCCATCCCTCTGTGTTGCCGCGGCTGCTGACCCCGCGAACACAGGAAAAATCTTATGTCGTCCCAACGTACGTTGGCTTGGCGCCGCTTGCAGCGCGCCAGGCACGCACAGCATCGCTCAAAGGCTCAAACCGCAAAGCGCGAGAAATCTTGGAAGCTGCTCTATCTTCGAAGCGTCAAACTGCGCCGCGCGCAACAGCTCGGCATCGTTTGGCCCAATACTGAGTGGGCAAAGCTCTTGACGCAAACCAACGCGGTCAACGTCCTCTTCATCTGCAGCCGCAATCAGTGGCGCAGCCCGACAGGCGAGCAGGTCTGGCGCGGGGAGGCGGGCGTGCACGTGCGCTCGGCAGGGACAAGCCGCAGCGCGCGCAGGCGCGTGACCGTTGCCGATCTCCGTTGGGCCGATTTGATCTTGGTGATGGAAGAAAAGCACAAGTCGCGCATCAAAGCCGACTTCCGCGAAGAGACACGCTTCAAGGATCTTCACGTCCTAGACGTGCCCGACGAGTACCAATTCATGGACCCAGAATTGGTCGAGCTGCTGCGCGAAAAATGCGCGCCGCTGATCCGGGCGAAGCTGGGCGCGTGAGCGCGAAAGCCACAGAAATGCCCCGTGTGCGACGCTGGCGCGGGTGGAGGCGCGGGCGGGGGCGCGCTACATTCGGCCCATGAGTTTGTTGCGCGATATCGGCCGCGCTCGTTACGCCGCCGCCCAGGGCGCGCGCGTCGCCTGGTACATGAGCCAGTACCTGCTCGCGCGCCGCATTTCCGGCCCGTTCAATCGCCCCGGCGAACCCAAGTTTGAGCCGCAGGCGCCGGAAGGCGATGCGCAAAGCATCCGTACCGCGTTCCTCGATCTCTTCGCGCGCGACCGCGCCAATATCGAAGCCGGCTATTATCCTGCGCCGGAAGACATCCGCCTAACGCGCGCGATCGAGGCGCTCCGCAGCTCCGCTAACTTCTTCCGCGACCTGCCGAAGGTCGATCAGCGCCGCCTCGAACGCGATGGCACCGAAGTGCGCGAGCAAGCCAAGGGCGATGGGCGCTATCCGACGTACTATCTGCAGAACTTTCACTACCAAACCGGCGGCTGGCTCAGCCAGGACAGCGCCAAGCTCTATGACACGCAGGTCGAAATTCTGTTTGGCGGCGCAGCTGACGCGATGCGGCGCATCACGCTTGGATCATTGGCGCGCGCGATCCGCGGCACTGACCAACGCAAGGTCAAGTTGCTGGATGTCGCTTCAGGCAATGGGCGCTTCTTGAGCCAAGTGCTGGCCGCGTATCCGCGTATTCCGGCGACCGGGCTCGATCTGTCACCGGCCTATTGCGAAGAGGCGCGCAAGCGTCTCAGCGCTTGGCCGCACGTCGAGATCGTCAATGGGGCGATCGAGCAGGCGCCGTTCGAAGACGCGAGCTTCGATGCCGCTACCTGTGTTTATCTCTTCCACGAATTGCCGCCGCGCGTCCGCCGCGATGCGGCGCGGGAAATCGCGCGCGTGCTGAAACCCGGCGCGACGCTGGTGCTGGCGGACTCAATTCAAACCGGCGACGCCGCCGATCTCGATCGGATGCTGGAATACTTCCCGATTGGCTTTCACGAGCCGTACTTCACGTCCTACCTCAAGGAAGATTTCGCGGCGCTGTTCGGCGAGCATGGCTTCGAGGTCGAAGAAACCGAACTCGCCTTTCTCACCAAGGTGACGCGTTTTCGGAAGCGGAAATAACCTTCTCAACGGCGTCAGGCGAATACTCGTCCGCATACGAAGCTTGCTCTGCGCCGTCGTCATAAGCGGGCGCATCTTCGTAATAAGTATCCTCCGTCTGGGGTTCCTGCTGACGCTCGTAAAGCGCGGCGATCTGCTGATGCAGGTATCCATCTGAAGCTTCGCTCAGTGGCGCTGCGCCGTCATTTTCGCCCGTTAGCTGCTCAGGCGTTGCGGCCTCGGCGTTGCCTATGAACACCGGCTCGTCCCAGGAGACTTCAAGCGCGCGGCCGCTGACGTATTGGGCCGCCTCAACCACGCGGACGTAGGCGCTGGGCTGTCCGCGGTTGTAAGGCGCGCGCTCGGCGCCGAGATCGAACCCGCCGGAGATCATCACGTTCACGGCCGCAAGGCCGAACACTGCGATGCCACCGAAGGCGCCGAGACCCATCAGGCGTTCTTTGAGAATGGGATTGTCGTCGAGCATGGCCATCGGCCTCCGCGCGACAAACAGCCGAAAGCGCGCTGAGTTCCCGCGCGCTGCTTACGATTTCAGTTAGAGAAGCGGTTCGGCGTCCGGCGTTCCGGCGACCGGTTCGATCGCCTGGAGTTTTTCGGTGTCGAACGCGAAGCCTTCGACTTCGATTGGTTCCTCAACGACCGCCAGCAGCGCTTCCTCTGGCCCACCGAGCAGGATCTCATTGGTGACGCTGTAATCAATCTCACCAACGGTCTTGGTCGTATCCGTCGCTGCCTCGTCAACGGCCGCCAGTTCGACAACTGGCGCTGCGACCGGCGTGACACGCGCCGGCGTGTACTCAGCCGCGTAGGCCGAGCCCGGTGCGAAGTCGGCGCCGCCCGTGATAATGGCGTCGACGCTGCCGATCGCGAACAGGCTGATGAACGCAAACGTCGCGACCATCGCCGCGCGATCTTGTTGTTCGGGGCTGCGCTTGAAGCGCCATAGAGCGACGCGCGCTTTGCGAAATGCGGTGTGCAAACGCGGACCAATCTCGCGAACGCGTTGCGTGAACGAAACGCGGCGGCGGCGTCGAATCTGTTTTCGCTTCCGTAACATTTCCCGATCCCCACAGGAACGTCGAGCTTTGTACGCGCGTTCGCGAAACAATGCCAGACAAAGACGATCCGCTAGCCGCACTTCGGACCCGCGCCTACGCCCTTGCTGACACCGGCCGGTACACCGATTGGGCCTCGCTTAGCGCCGATCTTGTCGATGAAGGCTCACCCGACGTAATTGTCCGAAAACTGACGAATGATGCGATCTTTCAACTCATGCTGAAGGACCGGATGAGCGCCGCGCGCGGCGGCTGAGTTGCTAACTTAGCGGCTCCGATTGCCCCAATCCTCTCAGCGCCGTAACCTCGGCCCAAGGGGAGTGGGACATGTCAGAAGGCAAGGTCGCCATCGTCACCGTGCACGGCACCGGGGACACGGCAGAGAGCGCGGACGGCGCAAAATGGTTTCAGCGGGGCTCGGAGTTCAGTCAGCGTTTGCTCCAGCACCTTAGCGGCCAGGGCATCGTCGGCGAAATTGTCCCGCATCTGTGGACGGGCGCGAACAGCGCCTGGGACCGCGAGCGCGGCGCCGACAAGCTCTCTGACCGCATCCGCGGGCTCTACAACAAATACGACACCATCCACGTCATAGGTCACAGCCATGGCGGCAACGTCGCCAACGACGCAGCGGTGCTGTTGAAGTGGGGCCTCCGCCGCAATGCGCAGCGTGAAAAGTTCGACAGCCTGACGACGGTCGGCACGCCGTTCTTCAACGTCCGCACCGGCACAATGCAGCGCGTCGCCGGCATTCTCTTCCTGCTCATTGCATGGGCTAGCGCGGTGGTGTTTCCGTTGTTGGCGGCCATTCTTCTCTGGAGCGCGTTCAGCGGCGAGAATTTGATGGAGATGGGCAGTCCGCAGGCCGAGCTCACGGCGACAGTGATCTACATTCTCATCGTTGGGCCGTGCACGTTGTTCATGCTGAACATGTCGCGGCAAGGCATTCGCCGCATCCTGCGGCCAAAGACGGGTGGTAGAACGCGCACCTCGATCTTCAGCATCTGGCATCAGAACGATGAAGCGATCGCATTCCTCCAGCGGGTGGAAGAACTCAATCTCGAGCCGTTTCCGCGTGGATCGCTCTATCGTGGCTCGCGGGGCGCCGCGATCGCGTTCGGCGTGCTCGCGGTGCTGGCAATCGGTTTGCTGAACCCTTTGCTCTACAGCTTCGGTCGAGCCGACTTGCTGGGCATGATGGAAGGCATTGCCGACGAGGATGTCGCAAGCAACATCTTCGCGATGGCGATGATTAGCTTGTTGCTCGCGCCAGCGATCTTTACGCTTGTGTACTTCATCTACCGGTTTCTTGTCGGTGGCGTGGTGCAGGAAGTCGGCACGCGGGGTTCGATGAACCGTTTTGTCGGCGGCGTTATGCGCGGCGTGGCGATGGGACGCGATGGCGACCAGGTGCTCTTCAACGTCGCTTCGCGGTCGCATACGCATACCACGCAGGAACTTGTGCTCACAGGCGAGTGCGCGACGCGGATGCAGGAGGGCGCCAACAGCGCCGCCGGGCAGTTGATCGACAAGTATCGCTGGGCGCTCTTCACTGTTGGCGGCGACACCAGTGCGTCGCTGACCGCACTGACGACCGATGCGATGACGTGGGATAGCCTGATCCACACGACGTACTTCGATCAGCCGGAAGTTGCGGCCGCGATCGGCGATCACATTGCTCGCACTGTCCGTGAGAGCGCGCACGCGGCGGCGCCGGCGCCTAGCTCAACGGCCAGTTTGCCCGCGATGGCGTAGCATCGCGTCCGCCAGCACGCAGGCGAGCATGGCTTCTGCGACGGGCGCGCCGCGAATGCCGACGCACGGGTCGTGACGGCCTTTGGTTGAGATGTCGGCGTTCTGGCCGTCGCGGGTGACGGTCTGGCGCGGCGTGAGGATTGATGAAGTCGGCTTGATCGCCAGACGCGCGACGATCAACTGCCCAGTGGAGATGCCGCCGAGCACGCCGCCTGCGGCGTTCGAGAGAAACACCGGCTTGCCGTCATTGCCGGCGCGCATCTCGTCGGCGTTCTCGATGCCGGTGAGTTGGGCCGCGCCGAAGCCAGCGCCAATCTCGACGCCTTTGACGGCGTTGATGCTCATCAGCGCGCCTGCGATCTCCGCGTCGAGCTTGCCGTAAACTGGCGCGCCCCAGCCTGCGGGTACGCCCGTCGCTTCCACTTCAACGATGGCGCCGACCGAGTTGCCGTCTTTGCGTGTGGCGTCCAGCAGTTCTTCCCAGCGCTTTGCAGTTTCGGCGTCCGGGCACCAGAATGGGTTGTTCTCAGTCTCTGCCCAATCCCAACGCGCACGGTCGATCGCGATCTTGCCAATCTGCACGACGGCAGCGCGGATTTGGACATCGCCCAAGATGCGACGCGCGACAGCGCCGGCGGCGACGCGCGCTGCGGTCTCGCGCGCGGACGAGCGGCCACCGCCGCGATAATCGCGCAGGCCGTACTTGGCGTCGTAGACGTAGTCGGCGTGGCCGGGGCGATAGAGATCGCGGATGTCGTCGTAATCTTTGCCGCGTTGATCGACGTTTTCGATCATCAGAGAGATCGGCGTCCCGGTGGTGACTTGGCCGCCAGTGCGATCATCTTCGAACACACCGGACAGAATCTTCACTTCATCGGATTCGCGCCGCTGCGTGACGAAGCGGCTCGTGCCCGGCGCGCGGCGGTTCAGCCAATACTGAATGTCGGCAATCGTCAGCGGCAGGCCTGGCGGGCACCCATCGACGACACAGCCGAGCGCCGGCCCATGGCTTTCGCCCCAGGTGGTGACGCGGAAGAGATGGCCGAACGTATTGTGCGACATGTGCGCCCTAACTGGCACAGGCCATGAGTCACCGCAAATCGGTTCACTCGCAGCGAGCCAGTCTCGCCAGCGACGCTTCGATGATTGGCCGAGCAGTCACCTGATCCATGTGTGCCAGCTCCTGGATGGTGTGGCGCCTACCGGCCTCACGCGCGACGAGATAGCCGACGTAGTAGCCATAGCGCGGCGGTAAGTGCGCAGTCTGGCGCTGAAAGCTAAACAACGCGGCAGTGTCGCCGGCGGCGCTGGAGTCGAGGCGGTCGCGCACGGTGCACACCGCTTCGCGCAGATTGGCGTCGACGGCGGCGGGAATGTCTTCGGGCACCGTGAGCAGCAATTGTTCTGGTGTAGCGTCGCTGTTCAGGGACTTCGCGACATATACAGCGAGCCCTTCGGTCCAGAGGCTGCACCACACCTGTTCGCAGCCACCGAACGTGCGCGCGTGATACACATGGAAGAGCTCGTGATGAAAGAACGGCTCTTCATCCGTGTAAGGGTGGGCGCGACCCATCACGTCGGCGCCGAAGATGAGCACATTCTCAGTCCCGGCGAAGTTGCGCGTGCCGCCGTCCATCTCACCGAGGCTGTGGATCAGGTAAATCTGGCCGACCTCGCCCATGTCTGGGAATTCGCGGATGAACGAGGCGTAAGCTGGATCGAGCAGCGCGGCGAACTGTGAGGCCTTGCTGGTATAGCCTTCACGAATGGCGGCGAAGCCTGCGATCGCGCGCCCGATGCGTGCGTCGTAGTCGGCTTGCGACATGCCCGGGTAGCGCTGGGGGCCGTAGAATTCGGGAAACCGGTCAGCGACGTCTGTTTTGAAGGCCTTGATGCGGAGCGGCATCGGCATGCCCTCCGTGCGGTCATAGGCGGCGGTGAAAGCGCCGGTGAGGTCGGTCAGTTGATAGTGCTGAGCGGCCGCTGTGCCGGCGCTGAGCCAGAGCGCCGCGAGTGCCAGAACTACGTGCTTCATCGAGATCCCCGTTTGCCTCCTAGATGCGTCGGTTCGCGGGTTCGGATGCGCCGGCCTACGTGCTAGAAGCGATGCCATAGCCGGAGAAGCCATGTCAGGCGATGATCTCATACCGCCATCACCGAAATACGATCCGACGGCCACGCCGCCGCCGGACGATGCAGCGCTGTTCGCCGAGAACGAACCGTTCGCGCTGTTCGAGCGCTGGTTCAAGGAAGCGAAGGAAAAGGAGCCGAACGATCCGAACGGCATGGCGTTGGCCACGGCTGACGCGTCGGGCTTTCCCGATGTGCGCATGGTGCTCATGAAGAGCTTTGAGGATGGCGGCTTCGTTTTCTACACCAACGCGGAAAGCGCGAAGGGAGCGCAGCTCGGCGAAAACCAGCGCGCGGCGGTGGTGTTTCACTGGAAGTCACTGCGCCGGCAGGTCCGTGCGCGTGGTGAGATCTCGTTTGTCTCTGACGCTGAGGCGGACACGTACTTCAAGAGCCGTGATCGTGGCGCGCGCCTTGGCGCTTGGGCCAGTGCGCAATCGAGGCCACTGGAGGATCGGCTGGCGCTTGAGAAGCGTATCGCCGAGTACGCCTTGAAGTACGGGGTCGGCGAGGTGCCGCGGCCAGATTATTGGCGCGGCTACAAGCTGACGCCCCTGAGCTTCGAGTTCTGGCGTGATCGCCCATTCCGCCTGCACGACCGGCTGACGTTCACCCGCGAAGCGCCGGGCGAGGCGTGGCGCAAGGCGCGGCTATACCCCTGACGGGCGCGTAAACTTCGATTCAAGTCCGGAGCATTTGACACCGGACCACCCGGCGCCGCCTTATTGCCCCAACGAAAATAACGGGAGACGGAACGCGATGCTCGGGCTCATGCAGAATTGGCCGTTGACGGTGGATCGAGTGCTCGATCACGCAAATAGCGCCTTCCCGGAGCGCGAAGTTGTGACGCGCGCTATCGAGAGCGGCGAGCTGGTGCGCGTCAATTACGCCAGCATCCACGCGCGCGCCAAGCAGGTCACCAGCGCGCTGCGCGAGCGCTCGATCGCTATGGGCGATCGCATTGCGACGCTCGCCTGGAATACCGATCGCCATTTGGAAGCGTGGTACGGCGCCATGGGCATGGGCGCAGTGCTGCACACGCTGAACCCGCGTCTCTTTCCCGAGCAGATCGCGTGGATCGTCAATCACGCCGAAGACAAGATCATTTTCTTCGACACGACGTTCACGGCGATCGTTGAAAAGATCGCGCCGCTGCTGAAGTCGGTTCAGCTCTATGTCGCTTTCACCGACCGGGCGCACCTACCGCAATCGTCGCTGCCGATGGTTGCGTATGAGGACTTCATCGCGGGGCAATCGACTGACGCGCGCTGGGGTGGGTTCGACGAAAACACGGCCTGCGGGCTTTGCTACACCTCCGGCACCACCGGCGATCCGAAGGGCGTGCTCTACTCGCACCGCTCGAACGTTATCCACGCAATGGCGGCCAACCAGACGGACGTGTTCGGCTGCGGCGCCAGCGATACGGTGCTGCCGATCGTGCCGATGTTCCACGCCAACGCCTGGGCGATTGCGTTCGTCGCGCCGATGTGCGGCGCCAAGCTGGTGATGCCGGGCGCAAAGCTCGACGGGCAAAGCGTCTACGAATTGCTGGAAGGCGAGAAGGTCACGTTCACAGCGGCCGTACCGACAGTGTGGCAGGGGCTCATGGGCTTCCTGCGCGAAAACAAGCTGAAGCCGACGACATTGCGACGTGTCGCCATTGGCGGCTCGGCCATTCCGGAAACTGTGCTGCGCGCGTTCGAGGAAGATTACGGCGTCGAGGTCATCCACGCTTGGGGCATGACCGAGATGAGCCCCATCGGCACGACCGGCAAATTGCTGCCTCAGCACTACAAGTTGGATCACGAGGCCCAGATCAAGACCAAGATGAAGCAGGGGCGCGTGCCGTTCACGGTCGAAATGAAAATCGTCGACGACGAAGGCAAGAACCTGCCGCACGACGGCAAGATATTCGGACGCCTCATGGTGCGCGGACCATCCGTTGCGCGCGCCTACTTCAAAAACGCCGGCGCCAAGAATGATCGCGGCGAGTGCCTCGAGACCTGCGGCTATTTTGATACCGGCGACGTCGCCACCATCGATCCGCTTGGCATCATGCAGATCACCGACCGCGCCAAGGACGTCATCAAGTCCGGCGGCGAATGGATCAGCTCGATCGATATCGAAAATATCGCCATGGGCGCCGACGGCGTCGCCAACGCGGCGGTGATCGGCGTTCTGCACCCGAAATGGGATGAGCGGCCGCTGCTGATCATCCAGCCCAAACCGGGCGCGCAGCCAACCAAAGAGGCCGTGCTCAAATATCTTGAAGGCAAAATCGCCAAGTGGTGGACGCCGGACGATGTTCAGTTCGTCGAAGCAATCCCGCTTGGGGCGACCGGCAAGATCAACAAACTGGCGCTCCGGGAGCAGTTCAAGGACTACAAATTGCCATCCACACAAGCCGCCGAGTAGGGCCGGAACCGGGGCCGGGGAAGTGCGTTCTCACGCCAGACCGGCGCTGAAGGCACTACCCCCACGACCGCCCCCTTTGGACTTTGGTCAATCGACGCCATTGAAACGGCTCCGGGCCACCGGGGCCGTTTCTGTGTCTGGGCTTCTCGGCGCCCATAGGCCGAAAGGCATAGCCCGCCAGCCAGAATTCGCAGCCGCCGCGCGCGGGCGTACGATCCGCTTCGCTACGGCTGAGGCGGACGACGATGCGCTACCGGATAGAATTCCTTAGAGAAACCACGGGCGAGAACGCCATCTGCCAGGTGCGCGATCCGCTCGATGTCGAACTTGCCACCGCGCGTCTGCAAGCGATCATCTGGAGCGCGAGCGTCCGCGAAGATCTGGGCGCAACCGGTTTTCAAATCCGCGATCTGCGCCACGAAGGCTGCATCGTCACGCTCGAAGATTTCAACGAGCCGCCGCCGACCGTTCACTGAGCTTAACGGCGCGTTGCCGATTTTGCTCGCAGCCATATCGAATTTTTATACACAGGCTCCCTACATTGGAGCCATGAGCAAAAATCGTCTCACCAATGCGCTTTGGCGCGCGCTGGGCGGAGTGTTCGGCGTTGCCGTGCTGATCAGCATGGCGTTCGCGCTTAACCGCCTTGTCACCGTCACGGGCCTGACGCTCACCTAAGCGAGCCGGTACTCTGTATCGACGCACGGCGGGTCGAGGCTGACTACGCGGCCGAGCTGCACGAGCCTAATCATGTGCGCGAGCACTGAGTGGCACGCTGCTGGGTGGAGGCGCTTGTCGACGTCGGCGTAGATCATCGACACCATGTCTTTGATGTTCGTCTGGCCAGCCTGCATTTGCGCTAGGATTTGCGCTTCGCGGTCGAGGCGGTGATCTATGAACGCTTGCACGAATGGACGCACGTCGTGCACCGGCGGCCCGTGCGTCGGCCACAGTGTCGCATAGTCGCGATCGCGCACTTTCTCGAGGCTGTTGAAGTAATCGGTCATGTTGCCATCGGGCGGCCCGATGACCGTGGTTGACCAGCCCATGATGTGATCGCCGGGAAAGAGCGCGTTCTCTTCGATCAGTGCGTACGCCATGTGGTTGGTGGTGTGGCCTGGCGTGAACACAGCTTCGATCGTCCAGCCTGGGCCACTGAAGCGCTGGCCGTCTTCGACGTTGAAGTCGGGCGTGAAGTAGTGGTCGTCGCTTGCCTCTAGGCGCAGCGCATCGCAATCGCTCGGCTTCGGCGGCAGC
>Ga0075163_10008035_pt1 | contig 13932 bp, 9 predicted proteins | sample JI1023141ADNA_FD_71478 | JGI IMG/M metagenome (GOLD analysis project Ga0075163, IMG submission 71478) | Wastewater effluent complex algal communities from Wisconsin, to seasonally profile nutrient transformation and Carbon sequestration -... | ecosystem: Engineered > WWTP > Effluent > Algae...
ATACCATCGCAGCCACCTTTTATACTCACTCTAAACTGATCTCCCTGGATTAAATCTCCTTCAATGGATGTTTTATAACCCATGACAGTAAGCAACATACTCGCAAGATTGGCCTGAAAATTCAAAAGCGCAGGCATTATATAGAGCTCATAAATTGGTGAATAGTAGAAAGCATAAAACAACACTATCAAACCAATAAAGCTGGACAAAAATTTTCCAATAGGTGGTAAATTTTTCCACCAATTTGCTATTTTACTGAACATGTGTGGTGTCGGTTTTTCTTTTCTCTGCTTCTAAATTCTGGATTTTTTCGAGGGAATCCCTTAGATCTTTGTTTCTGATAAACTTAAGACTGTTATCCGGTCGCACCAATTCCACAGATCCAAGATTCCAGCCATCTACCAACAAGATTGCATCTCTGATTTTCAAAACAAATGTATCCTGACCATGATAGATCCATCCATCGACTGCCAATCTGTAGAAAGGTCTTTTCCCATTAAAGTAATTGTTAAAATCTACTGTGTCAAATACAAATGGTTTAAGACCAATGCTGTCAAATTTGCGAACCAATTCACGATACTGAAAAGACATAGAATCCCTGTAGATCTTCATTTCGGATTCATTGTTTACCAAAGCAGTTTCCTGCTCAATGACATAATCTGACAATTGTCCCAATTTTAATGTTTGCAAACTCCTCTCTTTATTAAAAAGTCTGTCCAAAAACAATGTTGAATCTTTATCAAATACAGACTTAAGAATTATGTTGGCCAGATTAGTTGGCGTCATGATTTCCTTTTTGGACTGACAACCATAATGGGCAAGTCCTGCTATAAAAACAACAATGGTAAAATTTAAAAAATTCTTCATAAAATTCAAAAGATATATAATTTAGTTACGTACAAATAATTTCATCGGTTTATTGTTGATGGCCACCAGCACACCTTGCTTCTTTTCTTTTCCAATTTTTACCGGAACAATATTCCGCACATCATAAGGAATAAAAAAACCACTTTCCAAAACGGATATAGTTTTAAAATTTCCTTTTCCGTCTCCACTAAATAATTGTCCTATAGATTGATCTGCTCGCTGTGTCTCATATTCTGAGGCATACCAATTTCCTCCAATCAACAAGTCTTTATTTCCGTCTTTAGTAAAATCATCATAGATCATGCCTTGTACGGCTGAAATTTGTGCTTCGAATGGGAGCACCTGTTCGGTAAAAGTGTTTCCGTGTCTAAGAAAAACTACTGATGCAAATTGATTAGCCTGCAAGTGAACTCCTTTATCCTTTTGTTCACCAAGAATTTGTTCAATGTTTGCATTTGCAAAATCTCTGTAGGATGGAAAATTCTTGACCACATCCGGTAATTGTTCTGAGGAACATTGTCTTCCGCGAATTGGCACCACTCTATCTTTAAGATGTTTTGCAAGGAATACATCAAAGGTAGTATTGCCATCAAAATCGTTGGCATAAACCTCTAATGGTTTTTCAACGGTTGGTTGAAATTTATAATTCTGACCAATGTTGCCTACAATGTAATCCATTTCACCATTTCCATCTACATCTGCTTCAACGATTCTGTTCCACCATCCGGTAGATTGCGGCACATTAAACATAGAAGTATCCCTTATAAATCTTCCATCTTTTTGAATCAAAAATGTCAACTTCATCCATTCTCCGACAACTACCAAATCTTTAAATCCATCTTTATTGACATCCGACACCACTGCATCTGTGACCAGTCCCAACTTAGAAAATCCCGGACCGGTCTCCACTGAAACATCTTTAAATTTGCCTTTGTCATTGCGCAGTAAAAAACTATTTCCTGGCAATGGATAATAATTCGGAATAACCCTACCCCCAACAAAAATATCTTCGTCGCCATCGTTATCGTAATCAAAGGCTTTCACACACATCCCACTTACTCCGATCTGTGGCATGTCCTTCATTTTTGTAAAATCTCCTTTCCCATTATTCAAATAAATCCGATCCTGATAGTAAGAATAATTGACTGGTTTTTCTGTACCTCCGCTAACCACGTACAAGTCTTTATCCCCATCGCCATCTGCATCAAAAAACTTAGCTCCGGTATCTTCATATGCTTTGTCGTCTACTAACACTTTTTGTTTTCTTTCGATGAATTTACCTTCACTATTTTGGAGATATATGGCTCCTGGCTGATCTTTAGCTCCTCCGATAAAAAAATCTTCCAGGCCATCCGCATTTATATCTGCCACTTCTATACACGGGCCATTCATGGATAAACGATGAGGCAATAAGACCTGCGGCACAAAATCATTAAAAACATTTTCCTGATGGGTAAAAACCGGACTGATTAACTCGTTGGTACGATCTGTAAAAAGTGGTGTCGGTTTAACATTAGAAACATTGGAATTTTTTGAATCCCGATAAGAAATGGTCAGCAGCTGATTTGTTTTAACGGTGCCCATTTGACTCATTTTACCATCCGTCCAAAAAACTTTAACACTGTCCACATTCTTCTTTTGCCCACAACCAAAGTGAAGTATTGGTTCCACTGAGGACTGATATCCTCTGACGGTTTTAAATTGCTCTATTAATTTTTCTTCCCCAAGATAAACTTCGACTTTCGCACCTAAGCCAAATTTATTACTCTCAGGACCGTCTAATTTTAGCCGCAAATAGTTATTTCCTTTTAAATCATTTCTGTACACAAATGCTTTTTCGTCTACATTGCTTACGACCAAATCCAGATCCCCATCATTGTCCAGGTCAGCAGTAACAGAGCCATTGGACCAACTTGGTTCTTTGATTCCCCAGTCGTCCATTTTTTTGCTAAACTTAAGGTTCCCTTCATTCTTGAAAATATAATTCACCAGCTTCACTTCCGGATAATTTTCCAGTAGGCTTAGCATAGGAGCTAATGTAGTATTGTTGTTGTTCTTTTTTATGGCCTCATTCAATTCTGCGTCGGTTTTTAGAATGGCATCATTGTCAAATACATCTCGTCTATAACCATTACTGATGAAAATATCTCTTTTACTGTCGTTGTCAAAATCAGACATTAATACCGCCCAACTCCAATCTGTGCTTTTCACTCCTGCAAATTGTGCCACGTCACTAAAAAAACCATTGCCTCTGTTCAGTTGCAACATATTTTGCATGTACTGCACGTGTACTCTTCCAGAAGTAAAGAATTCATCCCATTGAGCCCCTCTCACCATTGGTGACATAGATACTTTAGCCCGCCAATAATCATCCGGCAACATCTCTACACTCATGATGTCTTCCAGACCATCGTTGTTGATGTCTGCGATGTCTGTACCCATGGCATAAAATGCGGTATGGTTAGTAACCTCTCTAATAGACTCTTTAAAGAATTTTCCCTGTTGGTTAAGATAGCAATAGTCGTTTTCGGTAAAGTCATTAGAAAAATAAATATCCTGAAATCCATCCCCATTCAAATCTGCTACGGTAACCGCAAGCCCATAACCGTAGGTCTCCCCCAGCCCCATCTCTTTACTCACATTCGAAAAAGTATTGTCGCCGTTATTTCTATAAAGGCTTACTTTATTTGCGGCATCACCATTTTTTCTGCCATCCAGAACATCAAAAACGGTTAGGGAAAATAAATTTGGGCGATTAGATACTACCAAATCCAAATCATTGTCGTTGTCGTAATCAAAGAAATTGGCCATGATAGAAAATCCTGCGTCATCGATTCCATACTTCGCGCCTTCCTCTTTAAAGGTATTGTTCTTCTGGTTTACAAAAAGTAAATTCTTCCTTAATTCAATGGGCTCAATACTTGCACCCCTACAAACGTAAATATCCAAATAGCCATCGTTGTTTATATCTACCATTACAACACCTGTATTCCAGCCCTTTGGCCCATCCAGAATTCCGGAACTCTTTGAAATGTCTTCAAACTTGAAATTGCCTTTGTTGAGATATAGTCGATCATCCACCTGATTTCCAGTAAAGTATAAGTCCGTCAGACCGTCATTATTGATGTCCCCTGCTGCAACTCCACCACCGTTATAGATGTAGTGGAAGGTAAGGAAGCTAAAATTGACATCCTCTTTTAAATTGTTGGAAAAATCAACTCCGGACTCATCAGATTCAATTTTTACAAACTTACCAGAAGTCGAACTTGAGGATGTCTCATTCTGCTTTTGATCTGCATTCTTGCAAGATTGAAAGGTTAGCAACAGACAAAAGGTAAATAAAAGCGAGAAAAGACACTTTTTCATGAGGAGATATTTAAGTCCGCAAAGATAATGCACTGTGTATAAAAACCCTTAAAAATCAGGGCGCTAAGCACCATAAAGCAATAAAAAATGCCCTCCACAAGTGAATGTGGAAGGCATTTTTATAAGTTTGGAAACTAATCTTTTTTGTAAAAAAGCATCAGGACATGTATCAGGTAGGCTATAACGGGAACTGCAACCAGCATTCCTATAATATCAGATGTAGTGAATTCACCCCAAATCAAATAGATAAGGATCCATCCAATTATCGCCAATACAAAAGAAATCCAAAACGCCTTTTCAAAAACTTCTTTTAAAAAAGGAAAATGCATGATTATTTTGTAATCGTAACATTTTTACGTGAGAAGTTATAAACAGTTACTACTGCAAGAGTCAACAATACTAAACCGAATAAGAACAATCCCCACTGAGTCATAGTTGGAACCGGAGTACCACCTAGAGTAAGGAATGCGTTACGGCAAATGTTGAAGTTCATAGCTTGGTTAGGAGGACCAGAAGTAGCTAAGAATGCACAGCTAGCTTTTGGAGTCCAGTAAGCACAAGCTGCTCCACCCCAACCACCAGCAGGCTGGTATCTAACATAAGCAGGATCAAGAGTAGTAGCACTGTTGTTAGTACCATCCCACTCCCATCTGTTTGTAGCAGTCTGAGTGATTGCGTTAACACCTACGCAAGAAGTCCAGTAGTGTACTCCAGGAGTAAGGCTGAAAGAAGCAGGAAGTTCGTAAGTTACGATACCACCTGTTTTAGTAACCTGAGTTGAAGTACGTAGATTAGCACCAGGACCGTTACCAGCACCTTCTGCCCAAAAAGCAACTTCGAATCCATCAGGATTACCGAAAACTTGCTGACCTAGGTAGTCAACAGATACAACACGCTGTCCGCTTACATTGTAGTTAGGAATGTTAAAGTCATTACATAACTCAACAGAAGCTCCAGTTCCTACGAAGTTAGCATTACGGGTTGAAACCAACCAGTTACCGTTAGCTCCGAAACCGTAAGCAGGTAATTGTTGATCGCAACGAACCGCAGGCTGAACACCAGCAGGCGTGCTGAAACCAGAAAGTTGGTCACTGGCCTGACCGAAAACATTCAAACTTATGAAAGCCTGAACAACAAATAAAAGTAATAATTTGGATACCTTTTTCATCATGATTTGGTTTTATTATTTTAAATTAATTTTGGTTGCTTCGTTAAAAATCAACACCAAACCAGATAAACACATGTGCCATGATAAAGGCAGAATGAGTATAAACTGTTTTGGTTATTTACGTTATAGACATTTCTATCTATGAGGCGAAAGTAGTGTGTGCTGAAACTATAATATATACTGCTAAATGGGTATTTTTTATATATTAATTTAAAATAATGTTATATATATTGATTTTCAATTATTTACCATCAAACTTTTTGGACATTTTGGATTTTATATTGAAAAATAATTACGAATGTTGGTAAGTAATGGATGAAAATATTGGTCGTCCGAAGACTTTCTATACTTCTTCTGGAAAAACTGATCTTGAATTCTGTTCGTTTTTAGTTCCTAACATCTACCTACGGGAGCATTTTTACCTTATATTAGATAAGCACGAACACTTCAAGATTTAGTGATATTGAGGTGAATACCAAATTTTTGCAATCTACCGTAATTATCTGATTGCATAGCACTTACATATAACGGATTGAATAATCTTAGCCCATTAAGTTAAATATATGGGCATCTATTTTCTACACTATGTATTTGTTTTGAAAATCTTAATTACCCATCATGATATAAGATCTTGCCCAAATTGAATGGAGCTAAATTTTGCCAACAAAGTGATCCATTTATTTGGTGCATTAAGTAATATTATTGTGAGCTGTAGTTGAATTTTCAATTAGAAAATCCATTAATTAAGCAAGTTAATTCGTTTCTACTTTTTCCGGACACGAGCGTCCTACTTCCCTACCGTTTGGATCTTTTAATATTTTAATGAGGTAGCCCATATCTTCAATACTTGTAAACCTTTCCGGCATTTCCATTCCTTTTATAGCTTCTGCAAGCTCAATATCTCTTGATTCCGCGGTATCAAATCCTTCGCTGCGCAAGCGAACAGAACCATCAGGTTTATAGATTACAAAATAGTATTTACCATTGGCGTGTCTAAAAAGCGACACATTATTTACCTTATCGTTGATGTGGTGGCCCTTATATTCTCTGCATGGCAAATATTTATCCATTCCACCCTGGTCATTTTCCTGGTTATAGCCAAAAGCATCTTCATTCATATTAATATTTTTATTAATATGTTTGACGTACTCTACAATGGGAGCTTTACCAGGATATTCTTCATGGCTGATCAAAGCCCAGGCTTCCTCAGTAGTTTTCTTTGGACATGATCTTGCAATTTCCTGATGGTTGTCGGCGATCAGGCAGAGAAAGTAGGCCCCATGACTTTCCACCAATTTAAAATGATTTCGGTGACTCCTGTTTCGAATCACTGTCTCCATACCATGATCTCTTGCAGGAATGGTTGGATATCCCTCGCTTCGCATCAAGACATTCCAGGAGGCATCCATCCAGGCAAAATAAAACTTCATGGTCATCTCATGGTAAAAGCATATAAAGTCAGGATGCTTACCCGACAATTGATCTGCGCGTTCTGCATATTCATGACAAACTAAATAGTCATCTTCCTTCTTCAATGGATGATTCATGCACCCTGTTTTTGAAACAATGAACTGATAGATTTAACTAAAAGTAAAACTAAAATAGCTGATTCTAAAGAATACTGTTTTAATATCTTGATCTGAAAACAAAGTTTATTGGTATTTCACTTAAGGCTTTGGAATAGTAAAAAATACAAAGGAAGTTTCATCACAAGCATACTTAGCTGGTTTTCCGCCAACAAAATAATCCACTCTAGTTAAAGAACCACATGCCGCAGCTCCATTGGCATTGAAAATCAGATTTGAACCTTCTGATGAACTCAAGGGCAGATTTATGCCGTCCAGTGAAATAATAACCGATTTCAAAGTCCCTTCCTCTGTCCAAAGTTCAATGTTGTAAGAATTTATTTTTGTACGGGAAGAATTACAATTTGCAGTGTATTTGGCATGCACCGTACCGTGCCGACCATCCAAATCAAATTCTTTTTGATAATTCACTTTATAAGTTAATCCTTCCCATTTACCAGGAAACAAGCCCTTAGTGGTTTTATAACCAAAATGGGATTGAATGACACCCTTATCGTCTACTTCCCCCAACCAATATCCAAATCCGGCCAGAGGCTCTTTTATAATGACTGGCATTTTGAAATCCATATAGCCCCATCCGGCTCCATTATTGTTCCCTAATATTTCAAGGGGTAGTACATTTTCTCCCCGGTTTAATGTAATTCTGAGCTGGCCATCCTTTGTAAAAACGCTGCTGTCGCCATTTGTTTTTATCCATTTCATGGCTGTAAGATCTCCCCATCCCCAGTTGCATTGAACACACCTGGCAGCAAGTGTGATTGAATCAGATTGAGTAATCAGCGTATCAGGTAATTTTGCCCATTCCTTTCCATTGTAATAAATTAACTCGGAAGGTGGAAAAAAATAGGGGGCCTGCGAGCCTATTTTTCCCGCCAACATGTCTTCATAATGGGCTGCAATGCCTTCGGAAGAAATGATGGCTGAGCTAGCCAGGTATTTAATTTTCGGATAAAACTGAGACGCTGCCAGTGCATTGGCTTTTGATTCATAGGGTAAAAATGCCCCATTGGACAAGGATATGAATCGGGAATATTGTCCTGGAAAATTGGGATCAGCTACAGACAATAGATTAAGATTGGTTCGATAAATGATCATAGCATGGGCCCCGGTTGGGCTTCCAATGTAAACAAATTGAGGTTTTTTGGTGAGCCTGATGGAATAGGCGAAACCTAAAAAATGTAAACTATCCCTGGCAATATTACCTGAATTGGTAGCATGAAACACATTGAACGTGGAATCTGCATTGTCCCAATTCATTGCTTTTTGGATCAATGATGAAAATCGATAGCCCTGAACATTCTCCTGCCAGATTGGGTTTGGCAAAGTACTGAACCGATCGTTCAGGGGATTTTCCTTAAGGCCTAATTTACGTACATGGTAATACCACATGGCGGTTAGAGATTGACCGGCACAATGTCCTTCGGGTTCAATGTAAGAACCTTGATTTGGATATTCCCAATCGTCTATGCCGGGCCGGAATCCGGATTCCTGAGTCTCATCAAATAGTTTTTTTATTTCCATCGAACTGACTATAATGTCAGCCCATATTTTTTCTCGTGCAATCAATCCGCCTGTTCCTTCATTTAAATGTTTGCCTGAAAAGTGTCTTGTAGCCAATACCACAAAGCCATCTGTGATCGCAAGAACAGGAATTCCCTCCAATTCACCTGTTTCCTCGTTGTAATAAAAGCCCATCGCAAAATGACCTGGAGGAACAATGCAAGGTATGGTTACAGTGAGAATCGAATCGGCATAACCACCTCCGTTGTTTATCCGAATCATTGGCGTAATTGGGTTAAAGTCAGGACCAAAAGTGTGGCTTTTAATTTCGGCAACAGAAATAACAAAATCTTTGCCGGAGGGATAAGCGCCATTAGGTATCTCAATAGACATTCCATTTATTAAACCACCCTGGATGTTCAACAACTTACCCGAAGATCCTACTTGCTCATTTAACACTTCTGTAAATGCTTCGGTCTCAATTTTACCGCTGCCGGGATTGGGTGTATTCTCGTCTTTGCTACAACTTGGAGATAATATAATGACCATCATCATTAGATATCCAAATTGCATATTCATTCTTAAATTTAACTTAAGGAACTCCTTATAGAAATTTGTTTTCATTTCATCAAGTTTTATACTTCATCAATCTTTTAAAGCCCATTTAAATATCAACACTTCCTTTCAGATCAGTACTTATCAAATTGAATATATCCCAACACCCACTCATTAGTGCCACTGGTGGTCTTGTATTCTCCAGTATTGTCATCATACCAAGTAGATACATAATCCATATACCCTTTTATGGTAATGGTACCAACACAGTTAGAATTTCCAAATGTTCCATTTCCAGTAGCCTGTCCGGCCGGTGGATTAAAATTATTCGTAGACCAACTCAATCTAGGAGTTCCGGAATAGGTTATAATTTCCTTAGGATCCACTGTGCTTGTAATTTGTAATGGAGAAAGAGAAAATGAACTCGTGAAATTGACTAAAAATGAATCAATGCTTGAAAATTTAATGCTCACAATCTTGTTGTTTTCATTGCCAACAATCTGTTCCACTTTATTTCCGTTTTTCCCATCAACCGTTCCTGACAAATTAAAATTTATATCAAAGAACCAATCTCTGTTAGATTTTCTTTGAAGCCAATTGAATTTAAAACTCTGAGCGGAACTTACAGCGATTATAGCAATTACTGAAGCTGAAGCTAACTCTTTACCATTCGTATTGTCATACAACTTCACCTTTACATTATAATCACCAACCTTAGTAAATTTATGTTTGACGTTATTGTCATTATACTTGACAACTTCAGCAGTTCCATCTTCAAAATTCCAAACGTACTTTAAGTCACCTGAAGTAACTCCTCTCAATTCAGCGTGGATCTCGATTTCTTTATTCGGTTCACTATTAATGGGGTTTGGCATTATATCCATCCAAACATCTTGAAGGTGTATTTTAAACCAATCAAATCCAAGCCATTTTTCATACTGTTGACCAACAGGGATAGCTTTAATATAAATACCTATCAAAGTGTCTTTATCAACCATTTTAATTGAAGTAGCAGGATTTTTTCGTTCAGGCCCAAGACCCGGCAGGTAAATTATAGATTCTAAGCCAGAAGAAACAACTGGATCTAATAATTCCAATTCAAAGTCAAATTCATCGAATGGAATTGAATTCCTTATACCGTTATCATCGGCAATCAATTCAATTTTTTCAAAAGTATTATCTTTAGGAACTGCATAAATCTTGTAATTCGGAAACAAATTTTTCCCAATCGAATTATTCTGAACTTTATTCCATAATAAATCCATTTCACTAACAGCTATTGCCGAAGACAGAGGAAATAAAGCTATTTCATTAAAATTATAGATATCTCCATCTGCAAGGGCTTTGGCATTTGAAGCTGAGGCGTATGGCTTAAATGATTTGCTGACTAAATCAAATTTAATTTCATTCTCCAATCTAGGATAATTTGGATCGTAGACTTTAATTTTGGCTTCATTAGAATTAATTTCATAAGCAAATCCGATAATCATGTGCGCAACGGCAGAATCTGTAGCATGAACATATATCAATTGTGGTTGATTATTCACTAACATATTATAAATGATACTCCAAAATCTATCTTCTTCAGGAGCTACCAATATCGGATCAAAAGCATTATTTGGATTATTTGAATAAAGCGAAAATGATTTGTGAATAGCGGTTGCAAAACTTATACCTTTAGCATCATCTTCCCAAAAATTAGGTGTTGCAAACCATAATTTATCATTATCAAAAAAAGTACCCAAATTAATAGAGGCACTAAAATTCTTAAAATAATACGCAGCCCCAACACTCATTCCGGCACAAATACCGCCAGGCTCCGGGAAAGTTCCATAATTAGGAAAGCTCCAGCCATTTGTCGAAGGTTCAAAAAAAGTATGAAAACCATTGCCTTGGATTAAAATACTTTTTTGAATTTCTGTTACAACAATAAAAGAAAAATGTCGCAAGCCAACTGTAATAGAACTATCCTCCGACTTAATAAGTGGAATACCTTCCAATTCACCTGTCTTTGTATCATAATAGAAAGCCATCCTAAAATACCCGGGATGTGGGCTTAACGGTATTTTGAGTTTCATAAATTTATCTGCATAAGCCCCACCGTTAGTAATTTCAATCAATGGACTAATTGGATTAAAATAACTACCTAATTCATGTGATGTTATATTGGCATAGGATACAGAAAACTCTCTTGCGTCTGAATAAGATCCTTCAGGAACAATAATGCTTAAACCTTCAAGTGGTGTTTGAGTTCCTAAAACTTCCAGTTCTCCACCTGAAGATGGAATCGACTTTTTCATGACAAAAACTGACTTTTCGGTTTTTATTTTACCAGAATCAGAAATCGAATTATTATCCTCCTTACTACATGCAGAAAGAAAAATAATTAGAAAAAAAGATAGCAAGCCATTTATACTTCTTAACATCATGATTAAGTTGAATTAATTAAATGATTAAATTGGAAACTCACTCTTTAACAAAAAAAATATTTTGTAAAGAACCTATTCTAATGCATATCTCCCAAATTCATGTAAAGAAAATACCGAGCACTTTCCCTGACATTTATTGAGCAATATTTTACGGAATTTATAAATATTACTGTAAACAAGAATCATCCACAAACGTAGAAGCCTCTGTATATTCACAATGATAATAAGATATGTCAAGCGCTAAATCGACTATTAACTTTCCAATAAAAACTGCGTTTGGCCCACCGTCCGCTTGTAATTTACCAAGTATTGCACCATAAAATTTTACATTCGGCAAAAATTCCTGAGGATCAAATAGCCTGGTAAGTAAACCGTTCAAATTTGCAATTTCATTAGCCTTTAAATTAATCGATATCGGACTTGGTGCGCCTAGAAATCTGGTCACTTCATATGAGCTCAGTCTCAAAAAATTATAATACTCCTGACCCTGCGGAGCGATTACATTCATAGAATATTCTACAAATGGTGCATTTTTTGGATTTGCGTCCGGTTCAATTTTTAATTTTATGGATTTTAAAGTAACCTTCACCTTTTTAGCATCTGAAGGAATTTTTAGTGCTTTCTGAACATCTATTCTATCTACGTAACTCTCCCAAACTTTCTGGTCAAATGTATTTATGTTTAAACTTAATGGAAAGACCCGAGTTTCGGATTCATAAACTTTAATATAACCTTTACAACCAGAAAAAGCGGTAATAAAAAATGTTGTCAGAACTAAGGTAAAATAATAATTTGCTGTTTTCATGTCAATTGATATTTAAGATTAATGATTAGAATTTTAATATTATCCCTGTTTCGGCCATAGGAAATTTTGCATAACTGATGCCTAGGTTAAATCGAAGGACTTTACCCAATTTAACTCCGCCACCTAATCCAAGAAAAAGTGGAAAATCATTTTTATTTTTAAACTCAATCTTAGTCCCTCCTTCCTCCAAATCAGGTGTATAACTCAAATCCATGTTGCCTATTTGATAGGCTACCCGACCATAGTAGTAAAAATGTTTTAAGTCTTTCCCACCATCTAAGCCGATCAAATGATTGGTAACCAATATCCTGCTTCCCAGCATTATGCTTTGGAAGGAATATCCAACATTTACAAAGTAATTATTGAATCCAAAATAATGACCAACATCATGTCTTAGCGCTCCACCAAACAACTGAAATTTTCCAAAATCCTTCCCGAAATCATAGGCAAGGAACCGCAAATTTAGTTCAGAGTGCAAAAGCCCCCCTACGGTTATCTGAGGCAAAGCAAATGGAACCCATTTAGCGTTAATTCCAGCTGGAAAAGTATAGGACAAGCCATTGGTGTCTGTCACAACCGTAATTTCAGATGGTCCGAAAATAGTTGAGGCCTTTACCGTCTGCAAGGGTGAAAAAGGGTCTTCCGTACTGGCGGAAAACGTCTTTAGATTATCTGTAATCCAAGCTCCAGAGCCAATTAAACTGATTGTAAAATAGAAACCGCTGTCGATTCTCGGTTCTGTAATTAAACCCGTATTGAAAATTCCAGTCAACACGTCCGTAACCGGTTGAACATAGCCGTCCTTGTTTTTACCCAAATACTTGTCCAAGTAGTCGTCAACATCCTGACCAGAAAGAAACATTTGAGGTAACCCCAACATCAACAATACCAAAAATACATTTTTCATAATCTGATTTTCTGTAAGTTTAAATTTCTTATAGACGATTTTAAATGACCAAAGGCATTGTTAAAAATGATTCCGATCATGCATGGATCAAATAAGCTATCCTCTTGTATGAGAAAAATTTGGATTCATCAGGGCTGTAAAGTAAAAAGTCAACAGCTAGCCGATCTTAAGAAGAAAATTAAAGAAAAATTGAAAAGTCAATTTCTATTTTGAACATAAATGAAATTGCTTCATCTAAGAAAGAATTGGGAACTGAAAGGCTGAATAAAATAATATGTACACTTATTTGAACAACAAATTGAAAAGTAATTTCTTTTAACTTTCGTTTAACCTAAAAAACAAATAAGTTTAGGGCTATCCCCAAGTTGGATTGTCCCTTCTTAAAATAAAAACATATAAACTCCTAGGTTCTTATGTTTTAAAGGTTAAAGAATTGAAGAAATGAGTCCACATTCTCCATGTACTCATGGAGATTTTCGCCATACAAAATGGCGAAAAAGTGGACGAACTGACCCTTCCATGGGTCAGCTAGTAGGAGTTTATAAATAACCTTTTTAATATTAATTGTTCATTCCATGTACTCATTGAGATTTTCGCCATACAAAATGGCGAAAAAGTGGACGAACTGACCCCTCCGCGGGTCAGCCAGTAGGAAATTATAAATAGCGTCTTTTCACTTTTAATTTTTCATGCCCAATCCCACCATGGAGATTTTCGCCATACAAAATGGCGAAAAAGTGGACGAACTG
>Ga0075163_10008037_pt1 | contig 13930 bp, 11 predicted proteins | sample JI1023141ADNA_FD_71478 | JGI IMG/M metagenome (GOLD analysis project Ga0075163, IMG submission 71478) | Wastewater effluent complex algal communities from Wisconsin, to seasonally profile nutrient transformation and Carbon sequestration -... | ecosystem: Engineered > WWTP > Effluent > Algae...
TGCGTCGCATGGTCGGCAGGATAGGGGAGACGATCGGCCGCCTGCAAGCAGCCTGTGTGCTGCCGACGCCGCTGGCGGGCGAGGGCACTCAACGATCGCTCGTTGCGCGTGCGCGCAGTGTCTGCGTCTCGCTCCGCACTTCGTGCGACCGCTCGCCGTCGCTCGTTCCTACCGTCGCTCGCTTCGCGCGCTCGGGCGCCCTGTGCCTGCTGGTGGCCGCCTGGACCCTCGGCCCTGGCTGCGATCCCGGCGAGCCGAGTGGCGCGCCCGACGAAGCGCCCGATGGCCACGTGGATGGGGCCCCAGACGGATCGGCGGATGCTGCGCAAGACGCCACGCCCGACGCCACGCCCGACGGCGGACCCGTGGAAGACGGCTCGGTGCCCCTCGACGCGGCCCGTGGCGACGCCTCCCTGGGGCCCAGCGGCGGCTTGACCGGCCGGGTCACCGCACCTGATCGCCCCTTTACGGCGGCGGGCTTCACCGGCGAGATCCTGCGCCGCCCCGCCCCCGGCATCGAAGTCGAGGCGGTGTCGACCGACGAGACCGTCTGGGGCCGCGCCCGCACCGACGTTGATGGTCGCTTCACCCTGCCGCCTGCACCCCCCGGAAGCTGGCGCCTGCGCGCCCGCGCCCAGGTGGTCTGGGGGGGACCCTCGGTGGACGTACGCGACGCCAACGGCCGGCCCTATGTCATCGAAGGTCCTGAAATCAAAGGGGAAGTGGGTGAGGTCTCCCTTGATGTCGATGGGCGGGCGGGGGCCGTCTTCCACATCCTGGAGGAAGCCCGCCGCGGCCTGGAAGCCGTGGTCGAAGCGGTGGGTCCGACCGATGTGCGCCTGACCTACCGCTGGCAGGCGGGTGTCGCCTGGCCCTGCGGCTCGTGCTACTTGCCCGACACCGTCCTGCTGGGCGGGGGCCTCGAAGATCCCGACGAGTTCGACGATGCCATCATCCTGCACGAGCAGGGGCACTGGTTCATCGCCCGCTTCTCGGCCGACGACTCCCCCGGCGGCCCCCACCGCAACCGCCTGGTCTCCCCGGTGCTGGCGTATGGCGAAGGGGTGGCCTACTTCTTTGCCGCCCTGGTCCTCCAAGATCCCCTGGTCCTCGACACCTTCATCGACTCGGTGCGCGCCGTGGATCTCGAAGCGGTGACCATCAATGGCGAGGCCGATCCGGCCCTACGCGGCACCACCTCGGGCACCCTCACGGGGGATCTGCGCGAGGAGCTGGTGGCGGGCATCCTCTGGGATGTCTTCGATCCCCCGACCCCCACCGAGCCCTTTGATCGCGTCGCCCTGGGCCGGGCCGGGATGTTCGAGGTGCTCACCGACGTCTTCGGCGCCGACCCGCCCGATGGCGGGGCGCGTGGCATCGACCTGGCCGACTGGCTCGAGCACCTGGCCTGCAGCCTGGGCCCCACCGACGTCCAGGCCCTGGCCGACGAGCGGGCCTACCCCTGGACCCCCCAGCTCGGCTGCGGCAAGGGGCGCATCGAGCCCCCGTTCACCCTCACCACCCGAGCGGGGGGCGTGTGGCTCCACGCGCCCGCAGGCCAGTCGCTTCGCGTGCGGATCAACGAAAAAAGCCAGTGGATTCAATGCATTGTGCCCTGCCGGGTGGCCGACGCCCACCCCGACGCCCAGATCGTGGTCAGCGCCCCGCACCAGCGGTGGGCGGGCCGATCGTGGCTGGGGGCCCGCCGCCTGGCCCGGCTGGCCGGCGGCCGCGTGGTCGGGGACGTGCGCATTCTGCCCGCCCGAGGTGGTATGCTCTCGGCACCAATGGAGAGCCCATGAAGCGCCTGAGTCTGATGTGTGTCCTGCCCGCGCTGATCGCTGGCTGTATCGTCAAGGACGAGCTGCAAGACGGCATCCGCGAGGTCTTGCCGACCCTGAAGTCGGTGTCATTCGAGCGCGCCAACGATGGCAGTGGCCGGGTGGACTTCACCTTCAACTACCTGCTGGGCATCGTGGATGAAGGCGGGGTCGATGAGGTCCGCTGGGAGTATTCCATCATCACGCCTGCGCGGGAGGTGCTGGTGGTGGAAGAGCAATCCATGCGCAAGGCGCAGCCTGAAAAGACGCAGGTCCTCGTCCAGGGCGACCGGTCCCGCACCCTCGAGCTGCCGCCGGGGACCCTACGCGCCGAGGGCACCTATGTCCTGAGTGTGGCCCTCTTCTATGAGGGCGAGCTGTTCGGTGAGAAATACAAGAAGCTGGTCGAAGGCGAGACGCTGACCGAAGAAGTCGAGCTCGACGATCTGCCGCGGTTCTGAGGCCCACGGTCCAGGCCGGGGGGAAGCGGTCCACCAGCGGGCGATTTCGAGTCATACCGACCTGGCTGGCCGGCCCGCGCGAGTCTCCCGGGGCCCCCGCCCTCTTTCTCCTTTCAATCCGCAAAGTTACCGATCTCATCCCCATGTAGGAGCAACACCTACATTTCCCTACATCCCCCCAGGAGGGACCTCGAATGGGCCCAACTGTCGGATTTTCTTGTACTCCGGGCGGCAACGGACGAGACTGTGCGCGGATTTGATACGGGCGGGACTGGGGGGCCGGCCCGCAACGACAAGATGGGGGATATGAGGACGATGAGACTCCGAAACACTCTAGCCACGGTCATCGCCGCGACCGGGACCTTTTCGACAGCTTTCGCTCAGGATGTTCAGAACTATAAGCCGGCCACCGGCACCTGGAACCTGCTGAGCGTCGAGACGGCCGGCACTGCCGAGGCGGGGCTGTTTGTCCCGTCTTTGTCCGTAAACTTTGCCCAGAATCCGCTCGTGCGTCGCGATGCCAACGACGAGGTCACCGCGAAGATCGTGGAGAACCTCGTCGGGATCGACATCGGCGCCGTCTATGGGATCCACGACCGGGTCGAGCTGGCGATTAGCATCCCGGTGGGCTACGCGAGCGGCGAGGACATCGAAGCGCTGGGTGATGGCGCCGGGGAAGAGGGCTTTGGCCTCGGCGATATCCGCGCCGTGCCCAAGGTTCGCATCCTTGGGGGCCGTAAGGGCAGCCTGGTGGGCCTCGCGCTGAGCGTGCCGGTCTCGTTCCCCACCGGTGACGCCGCCCGCGGCTTCGGGGCGGACACCGTGGTCGTCAACCCCAAGCTGGCCCTCGACCTGCGCCTGGCCGGCTTCACCCTGGCCCTCAACGGTGGCTTCCGCTACCGCGCTGAGGAGGTCCAGGTGGACGACCTCAACGTCGGCAACGAGGTCACCTACGGCGGCGGTGTCGCCGTCGAGCTGGGCAGCGAGCGCGCCCTGCTGCTCGCCGAAGCCTTTGGTGCCGCCCCCGCCGGCGACATCGAAGGGGCCAATGCCCCCCTCGAAGCTCTGCTCGGCCTGCGGTTCTTCACCGTGCCTGGCATCGTCCTGACCCCGGGCGCCGGCATCGGCCTCATCCCCGACTACGGCTCGCCCGACTTCCGCGTGCTGCTCGGCGTGGCCTACCACAAGCTGGCCTCCGAGGATCAGTGCCCCAACGAGGAAGAAGATCTCGACGGCTTCAAGGATGGCGACGGCTGCCCTGATCCCGACAACGACGAGGATGGCATCCTCGACGTGAACGACCAGTGCCCCAACGATCCCGAGGACAAGGACCAGTTCGAGGACGAGAACGGCTGCCCCGATCCCGACAACGATCAGGATGGCATCCTGGACGTCAACGATCAGTGCCCGCTCGAGCCCGAGGACAAGGACGGCTTCGAGGACGAGAACGGCTGCCCCGATCCCGACAACGATCAGGACGCCATCCTCGACACCGCCGACAAGTGCCCCAACGAGCCCGAGGACAAGGACGAGTTCCAGGACCAGGACGGCTGCCCCGATCCTGACAACGATCAGGACGGTATCCTGGACGTGGACGACAAGTGCCCCCTCAAGCCCGAGAACTTCAACGGCGTCGAGGATGCGGACGGCTGCCCCGATGAGGGCGGTGGCGTGATCGTGAGCTGCAAGGAGATCAAGATCAACGAGACGGTGTACTTCGACACCGACAAGGCCACGATCCAGCGCCGCTCCTACGGCCTGCTCGACTCGGTGGCCAGCGCCCTGTCGAACGCCAAGTTCATCACCAAGGTGCGTGTCGAAGGCCACACCGACGGCCGCGCCGAAGATGACTACAACCTCAAGCTGTCGCAGTCGCGCTCCGAGGCCGTGAAGGCCTACCTCGTGAAGAAGGGCATCGACGGCGCCCGCCTCGAGCCCCAGGGCTTCGGCGAGTCCCAGCCGGTCGCGCCCAACGACACCGAGGAGAACATGGCGAAGAACCGCCGCGTGGTCTTCGTGGTCCTCGAGAACGAGACCTGCAAGAACGCGGGCGGCACCGGCGGCGAGGCCGCTCCCCAGAACCCCTGAGCCAGAACCCCTGAGCCAGGGACCTGAAGCCAGAACCCCTGGAGCCAGGGACCTGAGCCAGGCCCCGGCCGCCACGTCAACGACGGACGGCGGCCCCCACCACCCCTCGAATCACCCCGCTCCCCACGCGCCCTGCAGCCGCAAGGACGCGATTCTTTTGAAGAATCGCCGACCGGCCTGAGAACTCCACCCCGCGCTCGAACCCAAACGTATTGGCGGCCACCAGGGCCGCCGGCACCCCGAGCAGGCGCAGCGCCCAGTAGCGCCACACATCGATGCCCTGCTCCAGCCAGGCCGTGGGGAAGGCGATGGCGGCCAGATCGGCCCCGGCGCACCAGGCGACAAAGCGATCGTCGTTGAGATCCATGCAGATGCCCACACCAAACGCACCGGCTGCCGTCTCGAACCGCCGATAGCCCGTGTTGCCCACGGCCGCCCAGGGCACATCGGCGTCAAAGAGCAACGTCTTTCGGTAGACGAACTGCAGCACGCCCTGATCGTCGATGATCCGGGCGCTGTTGTAGAGCGTGGTGCCCTCCCGCTCCGCGAAGCCGGCCACCACCCAGCAGCGATGGCGTGCTGCCACCTGGGCGAGCAAAGCGCAGGTGGGGCCGTCGGCGACCTCGGCCACCCGGGCCACCGCCGCCCGATCGGGGAAGAGGTAGCCGGTGTGGGCCAGCTCGGGCAGCACCACCAGATCGCTGTTGGGCGCCGCCTGATCGGCCAGCGAGACGAGCCGCTGCCGGCTGCCCTCGACGTCGGCCTGATCGGCCTTGAACTGCACCGCAGCCACGCGCATGAGCACCTCCCCGCCCGACTCTACCTGCTCTCAAGTGGCCTGCGGAGCGGAGCGCCCGCTCCCTTGAAAATTCGTCTCTCCCGGCTCTGCCTGATGGCAACCGCCGGGTCCCTACGAATTAGGGGAAATCCCCCCATCCCGGCTACAATCCCCCCGTGCGTACCCTGCTCATCCTCTCACTCCTGATCGTGGGCTTCGGGGCGGCGGAAGCCAAGAAGAAGCGCGTCCGCAAAGTCGACACCGGCCCCCAGTGGCACGAGATCAAGGCCCCCCTCGACGCCCCCGCCGAGGTGGTGGGCAGCTATGCGGGCGGCTGCCTGGTCGGTGCGGTGGCCGTGCCGCCGCAGGGCGAGGGCTTCGAGACCATCCGCCGCTGGCGCAACCGCTACTACGGCCACCCCACCCTGGCCGCCTGGCTCATGGAGTTTGGCCGCCGGGTGCAGGCCAGCAAGCTGCCGCCGGTCCTGGTGGGTGACCTCTCCCAGCCCATCGGTGGTCGCATGCGCAACGGCCACCGCAGCCACCAGGTGGGCCTCGATGTAGACATCTGGTTTGGTCGCCCACCCCCCGAGCGGCGCGACCACGATGCCCACTTTCCTTCCCTGGTGGACGACGCCCGCGAGACCATCAACAAGGCGGTTTTCGCCCCCGAGCACGTCTCGGTGCTCCAGCTGGCGGCGGCGGCCCCCGAGGTGGATCGCGTCTTCGTGAACTGGGTCATCAAGGCCGAGCTGTGCAAGCTGCCCGAAGGCGAGCGCGCGTGGCTGCACAAGATCCGCCCCTGGTATGGCCACGACAGCCACTTCCATGTGCGCCTGCGCTGCCCCGACGACAGCCCCGCCTGCCGTGCCCAGAGCCCCCTGCCCAAGGGGGACGGCTGTGGCGAGGAGCAGTGGTTCTCGCGGGCGGCGAGCGCCGAGCGAAAGCAGCAGGCGAAGGCCGGCAAGGTGGCCAAGAACCCGCCCAAGGGTCGCCGGCCGGGCCACACCGACTCGACCCGTGCGCGCTGCGCCGAGGTCCTGGCCGCCGCGGCCAGGCCGGTCGAGGCCGTGGCCACCGCCCGCAAGAAGCCCGGCCATGGTGGTGGCGGTCGGGCCCCTGCGACGACAAAATAATCAAACTACTTGACTTTTGTTCAGTGGTTCGCTAAGCTCCTTCTACGGTCCACGGAAGGGGAGCTGAACCATGCTGCACGTCTCTCTCACCGTCCCGCTCCATTGGAGGGGGCTACTATGCGCGGGCTGAGCAAGCCCGCCCTGCCGGCGTCCTCGACGCTGGAATGACCACCCGGCGCCGCCCTCACCGGCGGCGCTCCACCCAACCAGTATTGAAGCCCCACCTCGAGCAACCGGGGTGGCTCTCGCCGTCGGTGCGTGCTGATCGACGCACCCAAACGAGCTGCGTCGATCGATGGACCATCGGTCAGCGCCCTCGCTGCGCCCCCACGGATCCGGGCCGTGGGAGTGCTCAATCCAAGGAGGTGCCCCACCGGGCATGCGATCGTGGCGGAAGGGCAACGCACCGGTTCTCGAGGCCGGGCTGGGGGTTCGAGTCCCCCCGATCGCGCTCACACCGGGGGCCCGCCGGGCGCACCTGCGCCCGCACTGTGTGTTCTCGTTCATGGAGGATGGGATGGAGGACGAGCAGCTCGAACGGCTGGTGCGCCGCGCCCTGGGGGCCGACTACCTGACCCTCGACGTGGTGCACTATCTGATGACCGAGTATGTGCAGCCCGAAGCGCGCTGCCGGGTGGCCATCACCCTCCGGCGGACCCAGCCGATCAACGGCGAGCTGAGCGAGCGGCAGGAGGCCATCGAGGGCCAGGGGGTGGGCTTCGTGGAAGCCGCATTCCGGGGGCTGGTGGAGCACTTCGGCCGCGACCACCACAGCCTCTCCCTGCTGGGATTCGTCGGGTTCGAGATCGACGGTCGCATGGAAACCAGTAATGATTTCAGGGGTTTGGATGCACTGGCGCGCGTGCGGGTGACGGTGAGGGCACCCGACGGCCAGCACCTCGAGTTCGCGGCCCAGGCTCGCTCCACCCTGGCGGCCAGCCTGAGGGCGCTGGTGCGGGTGGTCGAGCGCTTTGCCAACGCCGAGCGCGCTGCGCGGCGTCTCCAGGCCGAGATCGAGGCCTCGGTGCGTGACGCGGCCGGCCTCGATATCAGCCTGCTGGCCCTCCGCCGGGCCGAGCTGGCCACCTTGCGGCCCCTCACCGGCCTCGCCGCTTGATGGGGGCCGGCTCACCCTTGCGGGTCACCCACGCCACCAGCAGCCCCACCAACACACTCTTGCCCAGCGCTCCCGGCAGGAAGGGCCACAAGCCCGCCTCCAGCGTGCGGTACCAGGTCCATACCAACACTTCGTGGAGCCAGAACACCCCCAGAGCCAGGATGGCCAGGTGGCCGAAGAGGGCCGCGAGGCTCGCCTGGACCACCGCGCGGTCATCGCTGAAGATCAGGCGGCCCAGGCCCAGGGCGGGCAGGGCGGCGGCAAAGCCCACCAGGTAGCCGCCCGTCGGCCCCCGCACCACATCGAGGCCTCCGGTATTGCCGGCAAACACCGGCAGCCCCACCGCCCCCAGGCCCAGGTAGAGCAGCACGGCGACCAACGTGCGGCCCAGGCCCAGGGTCAGCCCGGCGAAACACACCACCGCACTCTGCAGCGTGATGGGCACCTCGCCGATGGGGATGGCCACCGGGGACACCGCAACCAGGGCGCCCGTGGCCAGCAGGATGGGCAGAAAGCGGGACATGAGCGCAGCGTGGGCGGGATGACGGCGCCGGTCAAGATGCCGAACGTCAGAGCAGCGGGGTGTAGGGAAATTCGAGAAAAATCAACGACTTGCGGGCCGTGGGGCGCTCACGGCCAGGCCCCGCCTCGGCGCGCTCAGCGCGTGCGGCGGCGGCGGAGGGCGACCAGCGGCAGCAGGGCCGCCCACCAGGCCGAGCTGCTGCCCGGGGTCGCCTGGCAGCCATCCTGGTCGGCCGCGGGGGCGGCCATGCCGGGCCCACCGTTGCCAGGCACCACCGGCACCATGGGCTCGGCGGGCCGCACGGTCACCCGACCGGGGTAGGGCAGGTTGGGCTCGCGCAGCTCGATGGCCAGGTCGATGGCCTCGGGGTTGAGGGCCGGCTTGCAGGTCGCGGCCACCACGCCCACAGCGTTCAGCTCACCCACCGCCACGAAGCCCGCGTCGCAGCGGCATGCCTGGAAGCCGTTGAGGCTGAGGCACTCGCCCCCCTCACCGCAGGCCCCGGGGGCACACACTTCGGGGAACGCCACATTGCCCAGCTCGGGGGCCGTGAAGTTCATCCGGGCGTCACCGCAGGCCACCCCGATGCCACCAAAAGCCGTCGAATCGGGCACCGCACGAGCCACCGCGCCCTCGGCACACGCGCAGCCGGCCTGCGCACGGGCGCCCTCCTGAGCCGGCGCCACCTCGCCACACGCCCCCGCCGCGCCGCAAGCCGAGAAGGCGCAGGCGTCGAAGTCATCGGCCACCCCGCCGCCGCAGGCATCCTGGCCCTCGCGCTCGGGGATGACGTGGACATTGCTGACATCGCCGCCCTCGACCGGCACGAAGAGGGGATCAATGTCCATTTCCTCAGGAGATACGCGGGTATACAGCCGCGTGATGTAGGGCTTGCTGCTCAGCAGATCGGCCAGGGCGTCGCGGGCGGCGATGCCCTCCTCACCGGCCGAGTCGGGCACGAACGAGTCGCGCACCTGCTGGGCGAGGCCCTCGGTCCCGGTGGCGAGCTCGGTCACGAAGCCGTGGCCCCCGGCCGCATCCACCGAGCGAGCGACCAGCGGCACGTAGTTGGTCTGCCCCGTCCAGGGGTCGAACTGCAGGTCAGCGTCGTTGATGGCCACCGACGGCATGTTGGCCACGCCGTAGCGCTTGTCGGAGAGCACCCACACCTTCACGCCCATCTCGAGTTGGGCCGCCACCGCCGTCAGGCGCAGGGGCACCGCCGGCCCCTGGGCGCGGTAGGTCATCTTGATGGGCTGGATCGAGGCCACCTCTTCGCCCGGCAGCAGCTTCATCGCCACGAACTTCATGCCCTCGGCGGTATAGAGCGCCACGAAGGGCTCCATCTCGGGCAGGATGCGGTAGCCGTTGTCGCGCAGCCACTGCACCAGGGCACGGGGATCCTCGGAGGTGAGGGTCACCGTGTCGAAGGGGCCCACCTGCTCACGCGCCAGGACGTCGACCACGCCGTCTTCGTCGCTGTCCGACTCGGGCGCGCCCCCGGCCGCCGCGTCGAAGCAGCCGAAGTTCCCCTGGAACTGGGGCGCGGTGATGAGATCGAGGGCATTGAAGGCCCCGCCGTGCCACACATCGAGGGCGGGCACCTCGGGCACCGGCACAATCCACGCGAAGCCCTCGGGCTCGCCCTGGTACATGATCTCGACATAGGCCGACACCGTGTCGCGGTCCTCCTGCACGAACACGATGCGCTCGGCGGACTGATCGACGGGGGTGGTGCTGCAGAAGAAGCCACCGCAGGCGAGGGCGGCGGCGGGGAAGAGGCTGCCGGCGGCGGCAAGACCGGCGAGGGGACGAAGCATGAGGGCCTCCAGCGTGGTGTGGGCGCTCGTTCAGCAAGGCGCGTGCCCGCGATCGCCGGCCGCTCCCTGGGAGCGCGCCCCGGCCGACAGCGCGGCCGTCAGCGCGGGCGCAGCGGGCGACCAGCGGGCGGGCACTGCAAAATTTGAGAGGGGCTGGACCCACCACCTCAGGAATCTGATGCGGGTTGACGCCAGCCAGCCACCCGGCGAAGGTGCGGCCGTGGAGATCCTCTACCGCGACGCCGACTGCGTAGCCGTCTACAAGCCCGCCCACATGACCGTGCACCGCAGCGGTCTGTACTGGGAGACGCCGCCCTACGCCCTCCAGACCCTGCGCGACCAGCTCGGGGTCTACGTACAGCCCATCCACCGCCTCGACCGCCCCACCTGTGGGGTGCTGCTCTTCGCCTTCAACCAGGTGGCCGCCGGCCAGCTCATGGGGGCCTTCGCCCGCCGCCTTGTGCACAAGACCTACATCGCGGTGGTGCGCGGCTATGCCACCGACGGCGGCACCGATCGCCCCCTGCTGGTCGACGAGGTGCTCAAGCCCGCCAGCACCCGCTGGCGCTGCCTGCACCGCGTGCAATTGCCCTTTGGAATCGGGAAGTTCCCCACCACGCGCTACAGCCTGGTGGCTGCCTGGCCGCACACCGGCCGCCGCCACCAGATCCGCCGCCACCTGCACGGGGTCAACCACCCCATCGTGGGGGACCACGACCACGGCGACAACAAGCACAACCACCTCTGGGAGGAGAAGTTCGGCATCCACCGGCTGCACCTCGTGGCCCACCGCCTCGTGTTTCCGCGCCCCTCGGATGGGGCGATGGTGGTGGTCGAGGCCCCGCCCGATCCCGAGCTCTCCGTGCTGTGGGCCCGCCTGGGCTGGGCCTGGCCCCAGGGGGATCTCGACCAGGGCCACTCGCAGTGGCCCGCGCCCGATGCCGACGCCCCCATTCCGCAGAGGGTGGAAGATGAGTGAGCCTCCCGAAGACTCCAATGGATTCGCAGGGACCCGGCGGTTGCGAAGCAGAGCTGGGAGAGATGAATTCAAGCGCTTGCAGGCCCAGGTCAACGCCTTCGCCGAAGCACGGGACTGGCGGCAGTTCCACTCGCCCAAGAACCTGGCCACCTGCCTCTCGGTCGAGGCCAGCGAGCTGCTCGAGCTCTTCATGTGGACCCGGGAAGGCCCGGGCCCGCACCCGCCGGGGGCCGGCGCGCCCGACGCGCAGGCGGTGGCAGACGAGGTAGCCGATGTGCTCATCTCTCTGCTGAACTTCTGTACGGTGACCGGCATTGATCCCCTGGCCGCCGCCCGCGCCAAGCTGGTGCGGCTGGAAGCCAAATACCCGGTGACTCTGGCCCGGGGGTCCGCTCTGAAGAGCCCGGGGACGTCGCCTGAATGAGGGTCCGAGGGCGGGCGTCCCGCCGCCGTCTGCAATGGAGATACACATGAACCGCTGGATCCAGACCGCTTCCCTCGCCGCCCTCACGCTGCCCCTGGCCGCCTGCCCCCTGAGCGGGAGCGGCGGCGGCGGCAGTGTGGCCCAGCCGCCCACGGCCGAGCTCAAGACCGTCAACCTCACCGCCCGCCCCACCAACCGGCAGCTCGCCTCGTGGTACTGCCACGATCTGGTGGGGGGCAACCCGCTCACCGATGGCACCTGCCGCGGCTTCTTCGGCAGCGCGCCCCAGAAGCTCGATCTCACCTTCTCCTTTGAGCTGGTCTTCGACCTGGGCAACCCCAACGACTTCCCCATCCCGCTGGTGGAGCTGCTGCTGGGCCTCGACGTGTTCGAGGGTGAGGCGGCGGCCGCCCTGGGCCAGGTCTGCGTCTCGTTCTGCGATCCCGAAGCCGAGGACTGCGATCAGGAGGCCGAGGGCGCCTGCATCGCGGACAAAGAGGTCGACGAAGTCGAGGACTTCGTGCCCACCGTCGAAGACCTCATCCGCATCGCCGTGGGCGCGGCGGCTGGCACCCTCGATGACAACCTGAAGTTCCGCTTCATCCCCGCCGCCCAGAACGGCACCCCGGGTGCCACCGAGGCCCGCATCCGCTTCGATCTGGGGGTCGACGCCGTGCTCGGCATCCTCGAGACCCTGGTGGTCGACAGCGCCGACGAGTTCCTGCAGGGCACCACCCCCAGCTTCGACATCCCCTACAAGGCCCGCGGCTCGGTGTTCTTCGACCTGCCGGTCCTGGGCACCCACGCCCTCTCCTACGGGCCCCTCGACGGCACCTTCTCCGTCGACTGAGGCCAAAAACCCCAAGGAGATCGCGATGTTCGGTCGCCGCCCCGATGCCTCCCTCGTGCGCGATCTCTCCCCCCTGCGCCGCTTCATGCCCTTCGTCTCGCCCCGCCGAAGCGAGGCACTTGTCTACATGGAGGACCGCATCGAGGTCGAAGCCGCCCTGGCCCTCCTCGACACCCTCAACCAGGGCCGCCCCCGCGAGGCCCGCGCCACCCTCTTCCACCTCGTATTGGCCGCCGTCGCCCGCATGCTGCACGACCGGCCAGTGCTCAACCGCTTCGTGGCCGGCGACCGCTTCTGGCAGCGCGACGGGGTCTACCTCACCTTCAGCGCCAAGCAGCGCTTCGACGAGGCGGCCCCCATCCTGACGGTGAAGCGGCGCTTCGAGGCGGGGGAGCCCTTCGAGGCCATGTGCGCGGATTTGTTGAAGAAGCTGGGCTCAGGCCGGGGCGGCGAGAAGACGACCTCCGACCGCGAAATGGGTGTCTTGCTGCGGCTGCCCCCCTTCCTGGTGCGCCTGGCCCTGGGGGCTGTGCGGCTGGCCGATCGCCACGGGCTGCTGCCCCGCGGCATGATCGAGACCGATCCGCTCTACACCTCGTGCTTCGTGGCCAACCTGGGATCCCTGGGCCTCAACGGGGTCTTCCACCACCTCTGGGAGTGGGGCAACTGCCCCCTCTTCCTGGTGATGGGGCGCATCGATCCGGGGCCCAACGGGCGGCGCCTGACCCTCTCGTGGACCTACGATGAGCGCATCGCCGACGGCTTCTACGCGGCCACGGGCCTCACCCGGGTGCGCGCCCTGCTCGAAGCACCCGCCTGGGTGACCGAGGGCGAGGCGCCCCTGCCCAGCCCTGCCTGAGAGGGCTTGCCGCGGCGGGAGCGATTTGCAACCATCACGGCCGCCACGGGGTGATTCGAGGGTCAATGCTCGTCCAGTGCCCGCAATGCAGTGCGGCGTACGAGTTTCCGGCGGAGCGCTTGCCTGAAGACGGCTTGCGGGCCAAGTGCGCACGCTGCGGCTGCATCATGCGGGTGCGGCCGCCCACGCCGGACGGAGAAGCGCGCGTCGAGCGCAGCAATGCGCTGGTGCGCCGGCCCGGCCGCGCGCTCAACACCGCCCAGAGTGTGCCCCCCAAGGTGCTCGACGCACCCGCCGAGGCACCGAGTGCGGCCAGCATCGAGGCGCGCAGCACCGCCCGCCGCGCGATGGACGAGGGCGACGACGAGCCCTCGATCATCATCGACATGGGCCAGCTCAACGACCTCCCGGCGCCCGAGGTCAAGACCGACTCGACGGCCCTGACCCCGGCACCGCCCCCTGCGGCACTCTTCACTCCCTTCGCCCCCTCCGCTGCGGCCCCCGCCGCTGCGCCCGAGGCCCGCCACCGCGTGCGCGCCGAGGTCTTCCCGGTCGACACCGCCATCGAAGCCGATCTCGCCGCCTCCATCCGGCCCCGCCCGATCGGGCGCATGGTGCTGGCCATCGGGGTGCTCCTGCTGGGGGGCTTCGTGCTCTTCGTGGCATGGCGCAACGAGTTCGGGCCCATCTGGCGCGACCCCCAGGCCGCGGTGCGGGTGGCGTTTGGCCTGCACACCCCCCCCGCCCCGGCTCCGCCGGTGGCCCCGGTGGTGGAGGAGACCGCCCCCGGCGAGCTGGTGGTGCGGCAGGTCGAGCTCGAGTGGCTCGATCGCTCCACGGTCATCCTGCGGGGGCAGGTGGTCAACGAGTCCAGCCGCAACCAGCGCTCCATCGGCATCGAGGTGGGGGTGACCCGCGACGGGCTGGCCCTGCGCAGCCGGGTGGTGCCCTGCTGCGAAGAGCTCACCCCCGAGCAAGTGCAGAAGATCATTCGAGATTCGGCCCATCCCCACTTCGCCGACGGCAAGGGGGGCACCCTCACCCTGGCCCCGGCCGAGGCGCGCACCTTCACCGC